>Ga0207073_1049_pt2 | contig 29309 bp, 30 predicted proteins | sample Alteio_BWMinHeat_65_FD_153575 | JGI IMG/M metagenome (GOLD analysis project Ga0207073, IMG submission 153575) | Enriched cells from forest soil in Barre Woods Harvard Forest LTER site, Petersham, Massachusetts, United States -... | ecosystem: Environmental > Terrestrial > Soil > Temperate forest >...
GATTCGATAATAATCCGGGAAATTTTAATTCTCCTTTAATAAAACAATTGTCCCGTGTGCATAAAAATAGATGCTGCGCCTAAAGCCCCAACGACATAAATAGGTGGTTGCTTGAGTAAATTTTTTGCTTTTACTCTACAATCATCACTCACATCAAATCCAATATTTAAATAATGTGAGTCACACATTGTGGACAATTGTTTTATTAAAGGAGAATTAAAATTTCCCGGATTATTATCGAATCCAGTTGCATTAACAATGTATTTCACTTTAATTGTCTTGTCAGAATGATTAATTTTAACAACAAATTGGTCTTCTTCGTACACAATAGATTGTATCTCTCCTTTCAATACGGTTAATTGATTCTGGTCAAGCAATGCTTTTGAATGTTGATGTATTTGATGAGAAATACCCGTGCTAAAAACATTAAGATAATGATAAACGTTGAATATCTTGATTTGTTCTTGATGCGACAAAGCGGACCAAATTGGTAAAAGTTGTTGCACAAATTTGTAGTATATTTCTTCACTATGTATGCCTTTTTTCGCCCAATTTGCAGCTTCGCGATTAATAACTGCAACAATTTCATTGAATTTCAAATCTTTTATTTTAGGTAATGTTAACGGAAGATTGCTCCAAGGTTGATAATTTTTTGAGTAAGCCATATGACTTAAGCCATGCCTTGAGATTCGATAATTGTGGCCAAAGGATTTAAGATTGTTGTCTTGATGTGCTGTCATTTTTTTATATCTAAGACTCAATATATCATCTGATGTTAATGAACTTCCTACAATTAATATATCATCTGAAACTGAAATGTCATTAAATTTATTTAAACCCTGCTCACTCCAAAAATGATCAATATAATTAGGATTATTTTCTATGGATTTTGTAATGGATAATGATGCAGGAGATTGGCCTACGCATACAATGACATGATCAGCAGCAATGATCATATTATTATTGAGTTTTATTTCTACTTTGTTTTGAGGAACCAGAGTAATATTTTCAGCTATTGCTCTGATGACGGTCACAGCAATATTTTTCTGGGCCGCTTTTTTCTTTGCTTGGATAAAAATATCTTGAATATAAAGACCATATAGATTACGCGGACAAAAATCACTGCTTGTCCACTTGATATCTGCATATTTACCCCACTGGCTTTTATCTAAAGAAGCATGATTTAACCAATTTAATAAATGATTTTGATTATTGTCAGGGCCCGACATATTTTGAATATAAGTATTCATTAGTAACCCAGGAAGAGCAGCCTGTTGATAGGCTAAACCGCCAAATTGTTTTTCTTTTTCAATCAGATAGATTCTATAAACAGATGAAGGAGGAATATCGTTGATAAGCTTATTTAAGGACAGGATACCAGAAACACCCCCACCGATAATGACGATTTTTTGCATATTCATTTGATGGCTCCAATTTATAACATAAAAAAAATTATGCTTAGAGCCCTCATCCAAAATGTCATTTTTATATTGAAGTTCAGGAGGGTTTAGAGTAACTTCAACGACTAAATTTTGTTAAGAAGAGAATAGATAAACATACTATGCAAGTCAATATGCTGATGGGTGAAACATGACAATTTTCTTAGAAACGCCTCGATTAATATTAAAACCACCTACTGTAGAAAAGGATGCGCATTTAATAATCAATCTTAGATCCGATCCCGAAGTCATGCAATATGTGGGCGATGGTAGCATACAAAATGAAACACAAACCCATGAATTTTTAAAACAAGCTGTTTCTTATTATGATCAATATAAAATGGGAATGTGTGCGGTATTCGACAAAAAGTCTAATCATTTTATTGGTCAAGCCGGATTATTCCACTTGGGTTTTAATACAAATAATGAGGAAATTGAAATATCATATCGCTTAAATAAACAGTTTTGGGGAAATGGTTATGCCACTGAAATCGTTTCTTGTTTGGTAGAATGGGGTTTTACAAATCTATCCGTCGATCAATTAATCGCCATTACTTATCCTGCTAATATTGCATCACAAAAAGTATTAACTAAATGCGGATTTAAATATAAAAGAAAAATTCATTGGTTTGAAAATACTGAATTGTTGCAATTTAATGTTACAAATTCTAAGGTTTAATTTAAATTCGACGAAAACGGACTCAGCAACACTTCTCTATGATACGTTTTCCCTTCTTGCCAATAAGTCACATCTTTTTTTATTTTCTTAAGATGCATACTCTTCAATAAGGTATCTTCATCGCCAATGTTGGTAAGCTTACCCGCAAATTGACCACCTTTCAGTAAGATTTTAACGGTCAAATATCCTTCAATTGGGGTATGCGAATATTCACTCAACACAAAAGGCGTACCAGCTGGCACGATACCATCAATGCTTGAATGTGTGCCGAGTAATGAATTTTGCCTGCTTGCAGGGTTTCTTCGATACTCACTGAACGAAGGTGCAACATAACCAATACGAACATGACGGCCCGGATGCACGAGACTATGATATTGCGACCCCGTCAGATCACGTACCGTTGTAAAATACATTGGATCGGATAAATAATAAGTACGATTGAGGTAAGGCGACACTGATGGTGGCGTAGTTGCTGCACAAGCTTGTAGTAAACAAACAATGAGGAACAAAAAGCTTATTTTCAAACGATTAATCATAGAATGGTTGCACATGGTTGTCACCTTTTGGCTGGCAATCTTTGGTTCTTTCTACAGAAGTGATTGTGCTTGCTCTTTTAAATGAATATTAATGTTCGGTGGATTACGACGCAAAAAGCGCGTCTAATCCACCCTACGATTTTCTACAAAAGTTACTGAATTACTTTAGCTTAATGAATATTAATGTTTGGTGGATTACGACGCAAAAAGCGCGCCTAATCCACCCTACGACTTTCTACAAAAGTTATTTAATTACTTTAGCTTAATGAATATTAATGTTCGGTGGATTACGACGCAAAAAGCGCGTCTAATCCACCCTACGACTTCCTACAAAAGTTACTGAATTACTTTAGCTTATAGTAGGGTGGATTAGGCGTGTTTTTTGCGCCGTAATCCACCAAACATTAATATTCATTTGAGGAGCAAGCACAGTCACTTCTGTAGAAAGTCGCAGGGTAGATTAGGCGCGCTTTTTTCGTCAAATCCACCATTCTGCCAAAAATTTGCTTTATTCAAACTCAACACCCAAAAGTGTCAGGCGACAGAAGCAGAATATCACTCAGTAGCATCACCCGCAGGCGCAGCACCATGGTCATCAGCAGGCACTTGCTTTTCTGCAACAACAGACGCTTTATTATCACTCACACGCGCAATCAATTTTTCTTTAATACGTGCAGCACGACCACTTAACTCGCGCATATAGTAAAGCTTAGCACGACGCACATCACCACGTCGCTTCACTTCAACCGATTCAATCAATGGGCTATACACTGAAAATATACGCTCCACACCCACACCGTGCGAAATCTTGCGCACAGTGAATGAAGAATTGTAACCACGATTACGTTTAGCGATGACAACCCCTTCAAAGGATTGCAGACGCACGCGCTCACCTTCTTTCACTTTGACTTGCACAACGACAGTATCACCTGCTTGGAAATCCGGCATGGCTTTTGCATTTTGCATGAACTCTTTTTCAAGAGCTTGAATTATTTTGTTAGTCATTTGTTAACATCCCCACAAATAGTGCAGCAATTCTATATGGTTTTAATCCTTTTTTCGAGCATTATTTTCACTGATAAACTCAGCGAGCAGCTCGGTCTCTGACTGAGTTAATTGACGCTTAGCAAGCAATTCCGGTTTTTTAAGCCAGGTACGCCCAAGTGCTTGTTTTAAACGCCATTTTGCAATCTCTTGGTGATGACCGCTTAATAACATTGAAGGCACTCGCCTGTCATTCAACACCTCTGGACGCGTATATTGTGGGTATTTCAGTAAGCCCGATGTGATCGAATCCGTAGCAACTGAGCTTGCATCCCCCACTACCCCGGGAAGTAAACGCGCCATCACATCAATCATGAGAAGCGCTGCAATCTCACCCCCACTTAACACAAAATTACCCACTGACCATTCGGCATCGACCGTATCTAACACTCTCTCATCAATGCCTTCATAGCGACCTGCAATCAAAATAAGCGATTGTTTTTGCATGAGTTCAAGTGCAGCCACTTGATCAAACACACGTCCCTGCGGCGATAAATAAATCACATGCGGCGTACTCGGTGCGGACTCTTTGAGTGCATCGATCGCATCACACAATGGTTCTGCCATCATCACCATACCAGCGCCACCCCCATAGGGATAATCATCGACACGCTGATAATTGTCTTTTGCAAATTGCCGAGGGTTCATGGTTTCCACATGCAGCATCTGCTGTTCGAGTGCACGCCCGATGACCCCATATCGCAAAGCTTGAAACAGCTCAGGAAACAAAGTGATGCAACCAAACCAAAGCGGCACCTTGGGAGCACTAGTCAAGAGGTTCCCACTCAACATGAATTTCCTGCTTTTCCAAGCTGATTGATTTAATCACTTGCCCCGGAAGATAGGGGACTGCAAATTCTTTGCTGCCTTTTACGATCAGTACGTCATTTGCGCCCGTTTCGAGTAAATAGCTGACCTTGCCTAAGGCATCACCGCGATGATCAATTACCGTAAGCCCTTCTAAATCAGACCAATAATATTCATCTTGCTTGAGTTTGGGCAATTTGCTACGCGGGATATGTAATAATTTACCCGTATAAAGACGTGCTATCTCGGGCGTATCAACCCCAGAAATTTTTGCCATTAAACGGCCATTCTTGCCATCCACCTCTGCTATTGCTAATGGTGATAAATGGCCATTGCTATCTTCTGCATACCAAGGTTGATAATGAATCGCATTTTCGATGTTGTCAGTGAACGTTTGTATTTTTAACCATCCGCGCACGCCATAAGGCGCGCCGATTTTGGCGATAACAATATACTGTTCATTATCGTTTTTATTCATGTCACTTATGCAGCATCAACAACAACCGCTGCTTTTTGCGCTTGTTTCACTAAATAGCGCACGCGATCAGAAGGTTGCGCACCTTGTGATACCCAATGCGTGATGCGTTCCAATTTCAGGTTTAACTTATCGGCTTCTTTTGTAGCCATCGGATTATAGTAACCAACACATTCAATAAAACGACCATCTCTCGCATCAGCTTTATTGGCAACAAGAACTTGATAAAACGGACGTTTTTTAGCGCCGCCGCGTGATAAACGAATAACAACCATATGATTTTCGATCCTCTTTAAGGGAATTGTCTAAAAGCACTGAATTATACGTGATTTCTCAACCTTTGCAAATTGTTAGAACGGTAGCCCACCTGGCGGCATCTTGCCAAAAGGCAGCCGACTTTGCAAACCACGCATCATCTTCATCATGCCACCTGCCTTAGACATTTTTTTCATCATTTTTTGCATTTGGTCAAACTGTTTCAAAAGTTGATTGACTGCTTGTACCGACGTGCCTGAACCCATAGCAATACGGCGTTTATGAGAATTACGGATATTGGCTGGATAGCGACGTTCTTTAGGAGTCATGGAACCGATAATGGCTTTAATATGCTTGATTTTATTATCATTCATTTGTTCTTTTAAATGAGCAGGTATCTGATTCATGCCAGGTAACTTGGCTAAAATGCCACTCATGCCACCCATTTTTTGAATTTCTTCGAGTTGAATACGAAAATCATTGAGATCAAATACCTTGCCGGTTTTGATTTTTTTAGCTAAGTCTTCCGCTTTCTTTTTATCGAGATGACGTTCTGCTTCTTCAACCAACGTTAAAATATCGCCCATGCCTAAAATGCGGGAAGCCACGCGATCCGGGTAAAAGGCTTCTAAGGCATCGACTTTTTCACCCATCCCCATAAATTTAATGGGTTTGCCGGTCACATGACGAATGGATAGAGCAGCACCGCCTCTTGCATCGCCATCGGTTTTTGTCAAAATCACACCAGTTAAGGCTAAAGCATCATTAAAAGCTTTCGCAGTATTGACTGCATCTTGACCGGTCATGCTATCCACCACAAACAAGGTTTCGACTGGCTGAATGGCGGCATGAATGCGCTTGATTTCAGTCATCATGTCATCATCAATATGCAAACGACCTGCTGTATCGACAATCACCACATCGATCATTTGTTTTTTTGCAGCATGGATGGCATTTTGTGCAATTTGCACAGGGTCTTGTTGAATGGTGCTTGGGTAAAATTCAGCCTGAATGGTTTTTGCTAAGGTTTCAAGCTGATCGATGGCAGCTGGACGGTAAACGTCGCAACTTGTCACCATGACGGTTTTTTTGTGAGTGTCCATTAACCAACGGGCTAATTTTGCAGCGGTCGTGGTTTTACCTGAACCCTGTAAACCGGCCATCAAAATCACAGCAGGTGGCGTTACTTTTAGGTTAAGTTCAGCATTGTATTCGCCCATGATATGAATTAATTCATCACGCACAATTTTAATGAGCATCTGACCCGGGGTTAAGCTTTCACTGACCTCGGTACCGAGTGCTTTGACTTGAATATCTTCAATGAATTGCTTGGCAACTGGCAGCGCAACATCCGCCTCCAATAAACTCATGCGTATCTCGCGCATGGTTTCTTTGATATTCTCTTCAGTTAAACGACCTTGCCCACTTAACTGCTTGATGACTTTATTTAATCGTTCGGATAAATAACTAAACATAACGTAAACCTTAATTCATGGTAAAAATGAAAATAGTTAGAAAGTATACCGGAAGCACATTAGAATTTCATTAAATTCATCCCATCATTCAGCTGATACGTACCAGGGTGAATACTTTCTTTTTTCCTCGAATCAACAACTTAAGACCAAGCCCCGATTTAAGGGTCAAAATTTGAGCAGATCAATGGTTTTAGAATTATAATGAATATGATAGCGGCATCCTAATGGTATAAAGATAGAGGGTATTTCTCATGTTTGAAAGATTTCATTCTAACATTCTAACTATTCTCCCAAAACTAATTGGTAATTTCCAATGGTGTTCTGCTTCTTCCTACATAATAGATAAAACAACAAATGACATATTTTTTGCTACTTCTTGTCTTTCACAGGATCGAGATGAGTTTCCAAAAAATAGTAAAGGCAGTCTTTTGCCAAGAACGATGACAACATACTACGACTTAAATAGTACACAACTTAATCCGCAAGATTTTAAAGAATATTCGCAATTACAAACAGCGCTTATGAAAAGAAATATAGAGGAAGAAACTGTAGGTTATCCAAATAACGCAGATATTGATTTACACAATGAAGTATTAGATTGCAAACAATTTGTTGCTTATGTGTTAACTCAATCTTTAAAAGAAATGTCTGAAAACTTTGTTTATGGCAATGTTTTTAACAAAATGTACCATTTGATGAAAATGAAATATTATTTGATCGATGAAGTACCTAAAATCGATTATGATACCTCAATTCAAGTAGGTGACCTCCTGTTTTTTGTTTTACCCGAGCGATTGGATGCAAATGGTGACAGAAAACCTGGGCATTGTCTCCATGTTGGGTTTTTTTGGGGATATAACGATCAGCATGAACCTCTTATATGTGATTTATGGAACAGGGATAACAGTAATTCGGTCAAAGTTGTCAATTTCGCCAACTGTATTGAATACACACGACATAATTTCACTATAAGACATCTTCCGCTGCAAAAGTTATTTGCTGAAATATCCCAGGTAATCACCTTAACTGCAAATGTTACGAAACAAAATGAATCATCTACTGCAGCTTCTGTCGTGCCTCAAAGCTTGTTTCCACCACCGACTCCAGCGCTTGATCCTAATGAACAAAACTTGAATAGTGCCCCAAATCCAAATACTGATTTATCCGATGCTTCGATCGCTACCAACTTATCCAAGAAAAGAAAGGATTGATATTTTGGTGAAAAAACATGTCCGGAAAATTTGCCATGTCCAGAGCTAAATAATCAACCCAGCCACCACATGCCGCCCATCCAAAATCAAGGCATTAAATGTACGACAAGCAGCAAGCGTACTCATCACTTCAACGCCAATACGTGCCTTTAATAACTCAGCATAAACATCTTGTTGGAGAAAATGATGTTTTGCACCTGTTCCCAGTAAGAGCACATCAGGTTTTAAGGTTAAAATCACTTCAAAATGAGATGGGCTTAATACTTGGATCGTTTGTGCCCACCCTGTAATAATCTCTTCTCCTGTCAAAATCACACTTTCATGGTATTCTTGATCATTGATCAAAAGACGGCCGGGTGTGTAGGCACGGATTTGGAGGTGACTTCTTTTTAAATCAGTATCTTGTCTTCTCATGTCTCACACTCAATAATTCTGATTGACAGCCGGTACATGTTACCAGAGAATTTATTTCATTTCCTCTCATAGGATGCTTGATATGGACAAAACCGTATATTTCTTTAAAAGCGTGCCCATTGGAATATTGCTCGCTGTTTTTTTAGGCCCCATCGGTCTTTTGTATGCAAGCTTTTATGGCGGTATTGTCATGATCATCCTTGGCATCATCATCTTAAGCTACCCATACCCTTTTCCTGTCATCTTATGGTGGCTTGCATCTTGCATATGGTCAGTGTATGCCATCGAAAAACATAACAAACGCGAGCGGTTTAGGCTTACGCCTCAAAATAACACGGATAACAATTAATGCGCCCTCTCATCAAACGAAGACATGCAAACACTAAAAACCCTTTACCAAACATCCATCCTGTTTTACAGCGTATTTACGTCGCGCGCAATATTGATACAGAAACCGAGTTAACACGTGAACTGGATAAGCTGCATCCATTTGGCACGTTATGCAATATCGATCAAGCGGCGCAACGTTTAGCGGATGCGATTTTTAAAGATGAACGTATTTTAATTGTGGGCGACTTTGATGCCGATGGTGCAACCAGTACGGCTGTTGCTGTACGTGCACTTAAATCTTTCGGCGCTAAAAATGTGGATTATATCGTACCGAATCGGTTTTCGTTTGGTTACGGTTTAACACCTGAATTAGTTGAGTATGCGCACAAAAATGTTCCCACAGTCATCTTGACAGTTGATAATGGCATTGCCAATCATGCAGGTGTGAATGCAGCGAAAAATTTAGGGATGGCGGTCATCATCACGGATCATCATTTACCGGCAGAAACCTTGCCCAATGCAGATGTGATCGTCAATCCCAATCAACCGAATGACCCTTTCCCATCAAAATGTTTGGCAGGCGTCGGCGTAGTATTTTATGTGATGCTGGCCTTAAGACGCCATCTCCTTGCGATCAATTGGTTTGAAACACACGCCATACCACAACCGAATATGTCGCGTTTATTGGATTTAGTTGCACTTGGCACCGTCGCTGATGTGGTGCCGCTTGATCAAAACAATCGTATTTTAGTCCACCAAGGATTATTACGCATTCGGCAAGGGCAATGTGCGCCAGGTATCATTGGTTTACTCGAAACTGCGCAACGTGATTTCACTCGTGTGACAGCGAGCGATTTAGGTTATGTGGTTGCAGCACGTTTAAATGCAGCAGGACGCCTCGATGATATGTCATTGGGCATCGAATGTTTATTGTGTGATGATGCAATTGAAGCACGCCATAAAGCAAAGCAATTAAATTCTCTCAATGAAGAACGCCGCAATATTGAATTTGAGATGCAGCAACAAGCGTTAAGTATTCTCGAAAAATGGGATACAAAAAACCAAATAAACTGGCCAAAAGGAATCGCACTTTTCGATCCTACTTGGCACCAAGGCGTGATTGGCATACTCGCATCACGCATTAAGGATCGCTACCATAGGCCAGTCATTGTGTTTGCAGCCGGCCTTGGTGATGAAATTAAAGGCTCGGCTCGCTCGATTGCGGGCTTTCATATTCGCGATGCACTCGCTTACATCGATGCAAATTACCCCAATCTCATCAAAAAATTTGGTGGACACGCCATGGCAGCTGGCTTAACGCTGCACAAAAATGATTTTGCTGCATTCGCTGATGCCTTTTCACAATATGCATCAGCACAGATTAGTGATGATGCCTTACAACACATCTTATGGTCTGATGGTGCATTGGATGATCATGAATTGAATTTAGAAACCGCCACCTTATTACGCGATGCAGGGCCTTTTGGCCAAGCTTTTCCTGAACCTTTGTTTGATGATCACTTTGAGATTGTCATGCAACGCATGGTGGGCGATAAACACCTTAAACTGCAACTACGCAAAAATAAGCAATTGTTGGAAGGCATTGCGTTTTTTGTTGATCAAGCGATATGGCCTAATCATCGAGCGCAAAAGGCACATATCGCTTATCGTTTAGATGTGAATGAGTATAAAGGTCGGTCGTCTTTACAACTCATTGTTGAACAAATTATGCCTATCTAGAACGAGGTGTTGGCAAGATGGGCAAAGTCCGTTGTTGATCAAATTTTGTCACCTCCTCAAGTTCAACTGCACACATGGGTGATCCTACAGGCCATGATTCATCACTGTTAAATATTGATGCAACACAGTTTTCAAATTTGTCGTGAGGGTCTTCAATTTGAGGTGATTTATTGCGCTTTGATGAAAAAAATGTTCCCAAAAAATGGGTACCGTGATTATTGTTACAAGTCGAAAACATAGCTACCTCCTTCATATTTATAATAAAAAGAAACAAATACACTCCCATATCAATATGGTTTACAATAATCATTCAATTTAAGCAAGCGTTAAGAAAGAACTGTCACAATGGATACGCAATATTATAAATATCATTATATATAACACATAAAAAACGAGGTCACAGTATGCATCCACGAACGAGAAAACAATCTGCTTATTACCAAGCAGGACACTATGTTGTCAGCCATGTATCTTATAATGATATCGCTTTACGAGCAGGCCCCATTGCAACGGTGACTGCGTGCATTAATTACTTTTTTAATTTGACAGGATTTATTTGTCAAACGAATAAAATAGATTCACTCTCTCACGCTGCACAAATGGCATGGAACAGAAAGGGCGCAGGTTTTGGATATAACATACTGAATGCTAACTGTAAAACAGCAGTGATGTTTTTGAGTAGAGAGTACATCCAAAACGGTTTACATCTCGCAAAACCTAATCATCCACACAATGAGCATTATGCTAATTTCTTTGGTGGAGCAATTGGGACATTATTGACTTTTCCATTGTCAGTACTAAAATTTCGCGCCATGAATCAAGATAACACCCATCTTTCTTTTAAATTACGTTATAAAGGGTTACCAATCAAAATGGTCAGGGACAGTTGGCATTGGGGATTTATGCTAGGTATACGCAAAGAACTCGATGCTTTTTTTCATTACCAAAAACAAAATGGCTGTAATAGTTTTGAAGCATTCAACAATAGACCGTTTAAAGTATTACTAAGTGGGATGATCACAGCAACTTTTACTAACTTTCTCCAGAACCTCTGTGTCAATCAAGAAACGACTGGTAAAAATTTATTAACAACCACAAACATGATTATTCAACGTCAAGGCATAAAAGGTTTACTAGGTGCAGGAATGTTCATGTCATGGACGCAGGTAGGCATTCAGAGTGCCGTTGTGGATTGTGTTTTTCATAAAACAAATCATGCGCATGGCAAAAAACAGCATGAGCATGGTGTGCATGCACCGAGTGATGAACATCAGAACAAATTTAGGCGGTTGTAAGCTCGTCATTGCGTACGCCGAAATAGTAGGGAATAGTAGGGTGGATTAGGTGCGTTTTTTGCACCGTAATCCACCACATTAAAAAATTTCATTATTATTTTTGGTGGATTACGGTGCAAAAAACGCACCTAATCCACCCTACTATTTCGGCGTACGCAACGCAATGACGAGATACCATTACCCTTTAACTTCCCTACAACCCACAAAAGTGATTTGCTCGCTACCATTTCGATAGTAATAAACAGCGGATTCATTGTCAGCACATAAACCTTCGGTACTTTCAACAGAATGAACATTGCCATTTTTTTCTTTGATTTCCAAAGGCGTACATCCACCTTGCCAAGCCGTTATCGAATAACCTTGCACCCAGCCCCATTTATTACATTGCACTGGCAATAAATCAGCCGTTAAAATACTGGTCATTTGGGCATAGCCTGCACCGGCTAACAAGAAAAATAATGCGGCTGATTTTAGAATATTTTTGAACATATTGTTTACTCCTGGTCATGTGTTATAGGATCTAAGACCCATAAAATATAGTTAGCACATCAAACTCAGGCTTGCAATAAGTTATTCTAAACGCCCATGACATTGCTTATATTTCTTCATCGACCCACATGGGCAAGGATCGTTGCGTCCGACCTTAGGTTGACTGCGGACATAGGGCGGCGCGAATGTCACCACGTTGTCATCTCCCTCAGCCAAAACCTCTTCAGCCACAGCAACCGCTGCCGCAGTGGGTGCATTTGCATGTTGAAACTGCATGTGGTCCACTTGATAAGCGTTTTTGTGTTCACTTTCTATCGCTGCAACATCTTGTTGCGTTGCCACTTCGAACTTACAAAGAAGGGATGTGGTTTGGTAATTTACCTTATCCAGTAATTGCATAAACAACTCAAATGACTCGCGTTTATATTCTTGTTTAGGGTTCTTTTGCGCATAACCACGCAAATGAATACCTTGGCGCAAATAATCCATAGCAGCCAAATGTTCGCGCCACGAGGAGTCTAAGGTTTGTAATAGCACGGCTTTTTCAAACTGGCGCATCACATCATGGCCTACTTGCTCTTCTTTCAAGTGATAATGTTCATGCAATGCCGATAAAATACGTGCGCGCAATGCATCTTCATCAAGCGTTGCTTCTTCATTTAGCCATGCACTGATTGGTAATTTTAAAGCGAAATCAGCTTCCAGTTGTGTTTCTAAACCAGAAATGTCCCACTCTTCTTCCATACTGTGTGGCGGAATGTAATTGTTGATCAGTTTAGTGATTGCGGACTCACTAATATCATGTATGGTTTCACTGATGTTTTGCGCATTCAATAAATCATCACGTTGTTGATAAATGACTTTGCGTTGCTCATTGGCCACATCATCATATTCCAGCAATTGTTTACGAATATCAAAGTTATAACTTTCCACTTTGCGTTGCGAATTTTCAATGGTGCGTGATAATAAACGGGATTCAAGGACAGCGCCCTGTTCCATACCTAGGCGTTGCATCAGGCTATTTAAGCGATCACCGCCAAAAATACGCAAGAGATTATCTTGTAATGAGAGATAAAAACGCGAGCGTCCTGGGTCACCTTGCCGACCGGAACGTCCGCGTAATTGATTGTCAATGCGTCTTGATTCATGACGTTCGGTGCCAAGCACATACAAGCCACCCGCTTTCACAACGGCATCATGACGTTCTTGCCACGCTTTCGTATGGGCATCAATCATGGCTTGATCGGGATCATCCAGCGCTTTTAGTTCAGCATTCAAATTACCACCAAGCACAATATCGGTACCGCGTCCTGCCATATTTGTTGCAATGGTGACCGCATGCAAACGTCCTGCTTCTGCGACTATTTGCGCTTCTTGCTCATGGAATTTAGCATTCAACACATTATGTTTGATGCCTGCTTTTTTCAATAATGACGATAAATATTCGGATGTTTCAATGGAAGTGGTGCCCACTAAAATCGGTTGGCCTAATTCATGAGTGGCTTTAATGTCCTCAAGAATGGCTGCATACTTTTCATCATGAGACATATAAATAAAGTCAGGCAAATCATCTCGTATCATGGTTTTATGGGTTGGAATGACCACCACTTCTAAGCCATAAATTTGTTGAAACTCATAGGCTTCAGTATCAGCAGTACCAGTCATGCCGGATAATTTTTGATAAAGTCGAAAATAATTTTGGAAAGTGATCGAGGCGAGCGTTTGATTTTCTTGGTTGATTTTCAACTTTTCTTTCGCTTCAATAGCTTGATGCAAACCATCTGACCAGCGCCGTCCTGGCATGGTGCGCCCTGTGTGTTCATCCACAATAACGACCTCACCATTTTTAGTAATATAATCGATATCACGATGATAAAGCGCATGCGCACGTAAAGCGGCAGTCACATGATGCATCATAACAATATTGTGCGCATCATATAAGCTTTCGCCTTCTTTTAATAAGCCTATTTTTGTTAATAATTCTTCAACGTGTTGATGACCATCTTCACTTAAATAAGCTTGTTTAGCTTTCTCATCTAATAAATAATCACCCGCACTGTCTTTATCCGCTTGTTTAGTTAACTGTGGGATAATCTCATTTACTTTTCGGTAAAGATCAGTACTTTCTTCTTGTGCACCAGAAATAATAAGTGGTGTGCGCGCTTCATCAATTAAAATGGAATCCACTTCATCGACGATGGCGTAATGTTGTCCGCGCTGTGTCTTCTCGTTCGCGCTAAACACCATGTTATCGCGCAAATAATCGAAACCAAACTCATTGTTCGTGCCATAGGTGATATCGGCTGCATAAGCAAGCTGCTTTTCCTGTGGTGTTAAACCATGCAAATTAATGCCGACCGTTAAGCCAAGAAATTCGTATAAAGGGCGCATCCATTCCGCATCACGTTTGGCAAGATAATCATTGATGGTCACCAAGTGCACGCCTTTTTGCGGGATGGCATTGAGATAAACCGCGAGCGTAGACATCAAGGTTTTACCTTCACCAGTACGCATTTCTGCGATGTTGCCGCCATGCAACACCATACCACCGATTAATTGCACATCGAAATGACGCATGCCCAAGGTACGTACTGAGGCTTCCCGTACGACAGCGAATGCTTCTACGAGTAGTTGATCTAAGCTTGCGCCATCTTGAAAACGTTTACGAAATAGGTCGGTTTTTTGACGCAATTCTGCATCAGATAATGCCGAGATTTGCGCCTCCAAGGCATTAATTTGTTCGACCATTTTCCAAAGACGACGCAGCACACGATCATTGCGGCTGCCAAACACATTTTTTAAGATTCGAGTTAACATGGAATTATATATACCTAACGATTAACGACATGAAGAAAGTTTGGAGGCTTATTCTAAACTAATTTATCACATTGAGTCACGTAAAACCCGCTCTAATATCTGTACTTTTTTTAAACAATCAATATGATGTTGCAATTCAAAGCTTGCTTCAGTATTCTGAATAATATGACTAAATTACCAATCCATAGCAAACCCATCTCACAAGTCATGAATGCCAAACATCATGATTTGCAGCAGTTGTTCCAAAAACTGCATGAGATCAACCGGATTAAAAAAATGGTCATGCCTATGCTTGATACTCACATGCACGGTTACATCGATGTCAGTTATGATTTCAGCAAACACATCTTGATTTTTATTGTAGCCAATGATGCCATTGCCACTCGTCTGCGCTTTCAAACAGAAGAGTTGTTAAATCGTTTTAAGTTGCATTCTTATCTCAAGCGTATCAAGGATATCCATTTAAGAATACAATCATTTAAGCGTGGAAAATATCAGAAAACAACTAAACAGCAAGTGGCATTATTATCGCAAAATAGCGCTCATGCCATCGCGCAAGTGGCAGATAACATGACGCACCCTGCGTTAAAATCGGTGATGCAGCGTATTGCGAAACGCATCAAACCCTAAGTTCTGTTACTGACCAGCACCATGCCATGTCCTTCCTTAAGAATATGGTAATGCTGAGTTTTTTGTTTAAACGCAGCAAAATCACTCACAAACATCATGACAAATAAACGCTTGTCACCATACCACTCGTTCCAAAATGCATCTTCATTCAATAAAATACTGGCAGGATCGTGATGAAAAGGCGCGCCCAAAGCAAGTTCACGCCGCCAATTATCGCGCTGCCTTAACGCTGGGTCTTGCCAATCGGCCACCACTTTCACCGTCTTCCCTAAATATAAAGGCAAATCATAAAAATAATCAAAATAGGTGATCACTTCACTATTCGCCGCCGTCAAAAGCGGTTTTATGGTATGAGCGAATGCTTTGGTCGATTGCGTATTGACTACTGGCGCGATAAAAGGCAGCGACAACAGTAACACCATCGTACTGACCAAGACGCTTAAAAAGGCATATAAACGATAGCGCCTATTGATCAATGCTGTCCAATGTGTGGATAAATACCAACCCACCAAGATGGAAAGCGGTGGAAACACGGGTAAGATGTAACCCACCATTTTAGAATGAGGTATTGAAAAAAATACCAACACAACACTTGCAAACAGCAAAAGAAAAATCGCAAAAGTGCGTTTTGTTAAGTCATGAATTGCAGATTGAATGGCCCCCTTAATCGCATGATATAAAAAGACACTCCATGGAAAAAATCCAAGAAAGACCACCGGCAGATAAAACCAAAAAGGCGTTTGATTATTAAATTCTGCCTGTGATAAGAAACGGGTAATATGTTGCGTCACAAAAAAATAATGGAAAAATTGTGGGTTTTGTATTTGCACAGCAATAAACCATGGCAGCACAATGCTGGTAAATAATGCAATGCTAATGAAGAGAGTCCTTAATGACAATAAGCTCCAAGCTTTGCAATAGATCAACATCACTCCCAAAATCACGATTGGGAAAAAAAGGCCAATTAATCCTTTTGTGAGTACTGCAAGTCCTGCAGCAATGATTGCACCATATAATGCAAGCCTTGAAAAAGACGTTTTAAGCAGTGCAATCACACCAAGATATAATGAAGTAGTAATAAACAATGCCACTTCTAAATCCAAGTTGGCATAATGCGCGGTACCAAAAATCAAAGGCGATGTGGCAAGCACACCGGCTGATAATAATGCCGTTTTACGATCAAAAATATAGCGTGCAAAGCAATAAGTTGAAGCGATGAGCAATAAACCAGATAGCATTGGGAAAAAACGCAGCGCCCATTCAGATACCCCAAAAAGACGGATGCTGATGGTTTGCAACCAATAGTAAAGGATGGGTTTATCAAGAAAAGCAATGCCATTTAGCCTAGGTGTCACATAGTCTTGCAAGGCCACCATTTCACGCGCCACTTCACTGTATCTACCCTCATCAGGTGTAAATAATGGAAAAGACCCAAGGCCAATACTATAAAAACAGCCCACGAGCACGATTAAATACAATAAATCTGTATATGTTGACAGTCTTGCGTTTTGGTTTCTCATTGTCTTAAGCTTAAAGCTATCTAAGTTATAATGGGCGGTATCATGACAAAACACATCTTGGTTTGTGCTGACGATTATGGACAAACCCTACCCATTTCACAAGCAATTATTGCCTTGCTCAAAGAAAAACGTCTCTCGGCGGTCAGTTGCATGGTCACGTGCGAGCATTGGCCAGAACACGCTGCCTTACTGAAGCCATTTATGGATGAAGTCGATATCGGCTTGCATTTCAATTTAACTCATGGCACGGCTTTATCGTCTCAATATCAGTCTCAGTATGGTGAACGCTTTAATCCACTCGGCTCATTATTAGTCAAAAGTCAGCTGCGCCTTATCAAAAAAGTACCGATTGCAGATGAATTTAGGGCCCAATGGCAACGTTTTACCCAATATCTAGGCAGAACCCCCAACTTTGTGGATGGCCACCAGCACGTGCATCAATTCCCTATCGTAAGAGATGCCCTAGTCGATTCATTGTTACAACAAGCTGCTAGCAACGTGTTCGTGCGTATTGTCAATCCGCGCGGTTGGTCAATGAAAAAGGCCATTATCAAATTGTCCGGTACCTTTGGACTACAGCGCTTATTAAAAAAACACCAGATTCCAGTAACTACCTCATTTACAGGCATTTATTCATTTAAAGATGCCACTCAATATCGTCAATACGCACAAAATTTTTTACGCGAAATAAAAGATTTTGGGCTGATGATGTGTCATCCGGGCTTAGAAGACCCCAACGAATGCTTTCCAATGTCCCAATCACGTCCTTTAGAATACATTTATTTGGCCAGTCAGGCCTTTTTAGATGATTTAAAGGCCGCCAAGGCCTCGATTACACGATTTAATTACTCTCCTTAACCACTTTCCTTTCATTATTTGAGAGTTATGCTATAATTATGGTTCATCGGCGAGTCTTCCTTGCATTCTGTCAGCCATGACACGAACGGTTGGATATCTAAAGATGTAAATTTTTGTTTAATTAGTAAAGGTACAGAGTTTATGGCACGTGAAAGAGGAACCGTTAAGTGGTTCAACAATAGTAAAGGTTATGGTTTTATTCAACGTAATTCAGGTGGCGACGTGTTTGTGCATTATCGCGCAATTCGTGGGGATGGATACCGCACACTTGAGGAAGGCAAGGCAGTCGAATTTACCGTAACAAACGGCCAAAAAGGCTTGCAAGCTGAAGACGTCATTATTGTTGAAGAAGAATAATCGATATCTCATATTCACAATCAATAAGGCCGCTTAGTTTATTCTCTGCGGCTTTATTATTGTGAGCTCGCTTACCACCCTCCTATAAAGCAGTTTCCGAAAGCCTCTAGCGCTTAAACACTCGGAATTTGCTGTATCCTATTCATCTCATTTTGTGTATATTCTCTCTCCGTAAATGAAAAAAGCTTTTCGCTTTTAGTAGGGTGGATTAGGCGCGTTTTTTGCGCCGTAATCCACCAAACTTAGTAATAATTGGTGGATTACGGCGCAAAAAACGCGCCTAATCCACCCTTATAGAGATATTATCTATATTTTTTGATAATGAGGCCGATCATTGTGAAAAAGCGTGAAGAATTAGAAAAGAAATTATTGCACTATACCGGCAAAGCCATTGCTGATTTTAACATGATCCAACATGGCGACCGCATCTTAGTCTGCCTCTCGGGCGGTAAAGATTCATTCACCATGCTACACATGTTGTCTGCTTTGCAAAAACGCGCCAAGATTAACTTTAATTTACAAGTCTTCACCCTAGATCAAGGACAACCCGGCTGGGATGACACCAAACTGCGTGCATGGCTAGCTGACCGCCATATTCCCTACGTCATCCACACACAAGACACCTACACCATCGTGAAAGAGAAAATCCCAGAAGGCGATACCTATTGTTCTCTTTGTTCACGCTTAAGAAGAGGCATCATCTACCGTTATGCCAATGAACACCACTTTAACAAAATTGCCTTGGGCCATCATCGAGACGACCTCATTCGCACCCTCTTGATGTCCATTTTTTACAACGGTGAAATTCGCTCCATGCCGCCTAAGTTATTGAGTGATAATAAGAAAAATATCGTGATTCGACCGCTTGCCTACTGCCAAGAGCAAGATATTCAAGCCTTTGCTGAAATCATTGCCTTTCCGATCATTCCTTGTAACTTATGCGGTTCACAAGAAAACCTCATGCGCAAAAAAGTGAAACACTTAATTGATACCTTAGCAGCAGATAACCCAAAAGTACCCAGTAATATCCTGCATGCCTTAACAGCCGTGAAACCCAGCCAACTCATGGACAAGAAGCTCTGGGATTTTAAAGGATTAGAAACAATACAAGAGCGTGACGAGACCTTCTGTAACGATTGTGTGGGGGCTGACATATTGTTTGCATGAAGAAAGCTTATGTCGTAATGTATGCACACATTATGCTCCTGAACTCTTGAGGCCTCATGACTATTCTTAATATTGCAGGATATCGTTTTGTTGAATTAACGCAGCTTCAAAAGCTGCAGGACCACTTTCAATCCGCCTGTCGTGCCTTGCAACTCAAAGGCACGATTCTTCTCAGCAAAGAAGGCATCAATATCAGTTTGGCTGGTCAGAAAACGAACATTAACGCTTTTCAAGCCCTATTAAGTCAAGACCCATGCTTCACCGGCATGTCTTTCCATGAATCTTGGTCAACTGATGTTCCTTTTAAGAAATTAAAGATCAAAATTAAAAAAGAAATCATCACATTTAAACAAGATAGCAAGATCAACCCATTTCATCGTGCACCGAGTATTTCACCACACTTGTTAAAACAATGGTTGGATGACAAGAAAGACATCACCCTACTCGATACACGCAACGAATATGAAATTGCCTATGGCACGTTTAAAGATGCCATTAATCCACATATCAAACATTTTACTGAGTTAGCGACAGAACTTCACTTGCTTGATGGCGAGAAACCCATTGTCATGTTTTGTACAGGCGGTATCCGGTGTGAAAAAGCGGCCTCTTATATGGACGCTTTGGGTTTTCAACAGGTTTATCAACTGGATGGCGGTATTTTGGGTTATTTCAAATCCGTGGGTGGCGCACATTGGATAGGCAATTGTTTCGTCTTCGATGAACGTATTGCCATTGACGCTGAAATGAAGGCTGCTTCTGTCGATCTAAGCAATTGATAAGATTATAATTTGAATTTTTAATATACAAAAGTATAGGTCAAGTTTAAAATAATGTGAAATACATCTTTAGATATTGATGAGAGGAGTCAACGTTTTGAAGAATTATATGTTTTTGCTAATCCTACTTAGCATCGCCCTCGGTATTTTCTGCGGAGTCATGTTCCCTCTGGAAATGAAAGCCTTAGCATGGATAGGGCAAGTCTTCATCAATATGCTAAAACTCATTGTGCTTCCCTTGATTTTCTGCGCCTTAGTGAGTGCTATTGCATCCATTGGCGGCACGAAAAAACTGGGTTCCATTGGGGTATTAACATTAGGATATGTGCTGCTGAGTGTCAGCATCGCTGTGACCATTGGCTTAACCTTACTCAATTTGTTTAAACCGGGTGTGGGCGTCTCTGCTCAACTGATCTTGTCCAATGCAACGCCATCTGACCTAAAACCGCTTGAATTCTCATCTTTCTTAATGTCTTTATTTCCAAATAACATTGTAAAAGCGGCTGTTCAATATGAAATCATGCCCATTGTTCTGTTTAGTATCGTTTTTGCTTTAGCCAGCATTTCTGTCGGTCAACTTGCACGTCCTGTCATCGAATTTTTCACCAGTTTACGGGAAGTGTTAGTCAAAATGATCATTTGGCTCATGTACCTAACACCGCTTGGTTTATTTTCATTATTAGGCGCAGCCGTTGCAGAAGCCTCCCTACAACATTTACTGTTCCAAAGCTTGCGTGGTTTGCTTGCCTTTATTTTCATTTTCCTGTGTGGATTATTTTTACAAATTCTTTGGCAACTGTTGTTGGTCTCGTTTATTTTACGTAAAAGCCCAAGAGAATTCTTTCGCTCATCAACCAATGCATTATTAACGGCGTTTGCCACATCAAGCTCCATGGCAACCTTACCTGTGACCATGCTGGTTGCTAAAAAACAAGGTGTGAATGATGATGTCGCACGCTTTGTATTACCACTTGCCACCACCATCAATTTAGCAGGAACAGCAATGTATGAAGCAGTCTCTGCTCTCTTTTTCTGTCAAGTGTTAGGGCTTGACCTATCCATTCCTGCGCAAATTGGTGTCTTTTTTGCAGCCATTGTTGCTGGCATGGGTGCAACTGGTATTCCAGAAGGTGGGCTCATTACCATGGTCATGGTGCTGCGGATCGTCAATGTCCCCATTTCAGCTATTGCCTTATTGCTACCATTCGATCGCATTTTAGATCGTTTCCGCACCTTGACCAACGTGTGGGGTGATATTGTTTGTGCATCATTCGTTGATCATTTCCAAGGACGTTTAACACAACATAAACATTAGGGTATGCAGAAATGGATCAGCACAGTGCGCGTCAAACACTGATCGATAATAAGACGCTTTTCATATCTTGCGTGGTGCCGGTTTATAATGAAGCAGCAAACATTGAAACGTTTGTTAAGGCATTACACGCCACCATCGCACAGGCTTCATCACAATTTGAACTGATTTTAATTGATGATGGCAGTAAAGATGATACCTTACGACATATTATCGAACTCACTCACGCCTTGAACAACATCAAATTAATTTCATTGTCGCGAAATTTTGGCAAAGAAGTTGCACTCACTGCTGGCATTGATCATGCCATTGGAGATGTGATCATTTTAATTGATGCTGATTTTCAACATCCACTGGACATCATCCCTACTTTTATATCGGAATGGGTCAGTGGTTATGACATGGTTTATGCGGTCAGAAAAGATAGAGAAGCAGAATCCTTTATGAAACGCAAAGCCTCGCAATTATTCTATTTTCTGATGAATAAATTTTCACAACTAGAAATCCAAGATGGCGCAGGTGATTTTCGTTTAATGGATAAAAAACTGGTTCAAGCCTTAAAAACATTTCCTGAACGCACTCGTTTTATGAAAGGCTTATATGCCTTTATTGGCTTTCAAACAAAAGCGATCCCTTATGAAGTGCAAAAACGCAGTAGCGGCAAAAGCCGCTTTGGCTTTAGCAAACTGACTGAGCTTGCACTAAATGGCATCACTTCTTTTTCAGATATTCCACTGCGCATCTGGAGTTTAATTGGCTTTTTCATTTCATTCATTTCACTGATTTATGCCATTTATATCATCGCTGAAACATTAATTGTGGGTAATGATTTACCTGGCTATCCAACACTCATTGTCGCTATTATGTTCCTTGGCGGCATTCAATTATTATCCATTGGTATTTTAGGTGAATACATCGCGCGGATTTTTACTGAAGTAAAAAATAGGCCGCTCTATTTAATTAAAATGAAGAAAGGATTTGATTGACTGCACCCAAAAGGATAGCTCATGCAAAAACGTAAACCCATATTACAACAGGTACCAATCGAGTCATTACAACGCGGACAATACCAACCCAGACAATATTTTGATCAAGATAAACTGCAAGAGCTCGCTGACTCGATTAAATCGATGGATGGCTTATTACAACCCATTGTCGCAAGACCACTAGCACATGGCGCCTATGAAATTGTAGCCGGTGAAAGGCGTTGGCGCGCAGCACAACTGGCTGGTTTGATGGAAGTCAATTGCTTGATCTACCCTTATACTGATGAGCAAGCACTGCAAGCGGCCATCGTTGAGAATATTAATCGTGCTGATTTAAACCCTATTGAAGAAGCAAAAGCATATCAACGTTTAATTGATGAATTTCAATACCTACATGAAGAAATCGCAGCGTCAGTGGGTAAATCACGCGTTGCCATCACCAATTCGCTGCGTTTATTAAAATTGGATCACCGCGTGCAAGCTTTATTAATTGACGGTCGATTAAGCGAAGGACACGGCAAAATTTTAGCAAGTATCGCGCATCACGAACAATTGTCTCTTGCTGAGCGTGCCATCAAATATCAATGGAGCGTAAGACGCATTGAACAAGAAATGAAAAAGTTACAGCAATCCGACAAGAATAGCTCGCTTTATGAGGATAGCAACATTAAACATTTAGAAACGAAATTATCAGAACATGTGGGCAATCGCGTAAACATTCAATATGAAGATAAAGGTGGCGGTTATCTGCACATTCGATTTAATAATATCGATGAGCTAGAAGGCCATTTTGAAAAAATTGGATTTAATTATGATAAGGAACAGCATAATGACAAGCATACAAACAGTGAATCCGACAACTGAAACGATCATTAAAACCTATCCTGAAATGTCAGCGAGCACCATTGATGAGATCATTCACAAAACACATGCTGCCTATTTAACATGGCGTGATGTTGATTTTGCAACACGTTCATTGCACATGAAAAAATTAGCTGCCCTGCTAACACAAAATAAAAATGAATGCGCCAAATTAATCACCTCTGAAATGGGAAAACCATTAGCACAAAGTATCTCTGAAATTGAAAAATGCGCATTGGTTTGTAATCACTACGCTGAATCAGCGCAAGATTATTTAAAACCAAGAAGCATACCAACCGAATTGAAAAAATCGTATGTGACGTATCAACCCATCGGTATTATATTTGCTATCATGCCGTGGAATTTTCCTTTCTGGCAAGTATTTCGAGCTGCCGTCCCAACCATCATGGCAGGTAATGCCGTCATCTTGAAACATGCACCGATTTCAACTGGCACGGCATTTAAAATCGAAACATTATTTCGTGATGCAGGATTTAACGAGCATCTTTTTCGTACGGTTGTGGTAGCAGATAGAAATGCAAGCCCCATCATTACTCACCCAAAAATAGCAGCCATCACCTTAACTGGCAGTGTGCGCGCAGGTAAAACAGTCGCTGCACTCGCTGCGGGCGCCATGAAAAAAACCGTGCTGGAATTAGGTGGTAATGATCCTTATGTTATCTTAGCAGATGCAGATTTAGAGTTAGCTGCCACTCAATGCGTCACATCGCGCATGAATAATGCCGGCCAAAGTTGCATCGCTGCAAAGCGAATCATTGCAGTAAAATCAATCCAACCTGAGCTCGCCCAATTAATTACAGCCAAATTAAAACAATATAAAATGGGTGATCCAGAAGACCCAGAGACTACCATTGGGCCGCTTGCAAGAGCTGATTTGCGCGACAAAGTGCACAACCAAGTGCAACAAACGATCGCGCAAGGTGCAACTTTAATCATGGGCGGCGACATCCCAAGCGACACAGGATTTTATTATCCGCCAACTTTACTGACGAACGTCAAAAAAGGCATGACGGCATACGATGAAGAAGTATTTGGTCCGGTTATATCAATCATCACAGCTGAAAATGAAGACGATGCCATCCATATCGCCAATGACAGCCTATATGGGCTGGGCGCTGGTATTTTCTCAAAAGACATTGCACGAGCAGAAAAAATCGCGGCTGAAAAAATTCAATCGGGGTCTTGTGCAATTAATGGCTTTGTCGCATCAGACCCTCGTTTGCCCTTTGGCGGCATTAAAGAATCGGGGTTTGGCAGGGAATTAGCGCAAGATGGTATTCATTCGTTTGTGAATGTGAAAACCATCACTGTGAAGTAAACGATCAATAGAGTACAGTCAACATATCAGGATTAAAAGGTATTAATGCTGTTTGCTGATATGCTTTTTGTACCAGATCAGGATTGGCAATAAACGGTCTTCCTATTGAGACTAAATCAAATTCACCGTTATTTATTTTTGTCTCAGCGTCATCGAGCTGGTAATTGCCTGAAGCGATCAACATTCCTGTATAATTTTTCCGTATAAATGCTGTCATGGTCATTTGATTCAGCTCATCAAATCGCACAGCATCATCGACATTACCAGTATGCACATAACAGAGCATTAACTTATTTAATTCATGCAGCAAATAACTAAATACAGCAGCATCACGAACATCGCCTGCAACTTGGTGCAAATATGCTCCGGGTGATAAACGAATGCTGACACGTTCATAACCAATTTCACTGCCACAAGCATTCACCACAGCCAATGGCAATCGCGCCATATTTTCAGGAGTGATTCCATACTGATCAGTACGTTTATTCGTATCATAATGTAAAAATTGATCAATTAAATAGCCATTTGCACCATGTATTTCTACACCATCAAACCCTGCAAGCATGGCATTTTTAGCTCCTAGCCGAAAACAGTGGATGACTTCATCAATGTCATTTTCGTCTGCTGCTTTTGCTTGTACATAAGTTAATTCACTACGTGATAACTTACCGGTCATGCTTGTTGCTGAAGCTGATATCGGCAGTTGTCCATTAATAAAATCAGGGTGTGAGACACGCCCCACATGCCAGAGTTGTAAAAAAATACGGCCATCACGTTCATGCACAGCATCAGTCACAGCTTTCCACTGTTCAGTTTGTTTAGTGGTAAAAATGCCGGGTGTATGGCTGTAACCGCGCGCATTGTATGCAACAACAGTTCCCTCAGTAATAATGAGGCCGGCATCAGCACGTCTTGCATAGTATTCTTTCATAGACACAGTTGGTGACAAATCATCATGGGCCATGTTTCTTGTCATCGGTGCCATAACAATGCGATTTTTTAAGGTCAGTAATGGATTGAGTAGTAATGATGTAAATAGAATGTTTGGTGTGGACATTGATGTTCCTTTTAATTATTTATTTTGCGACTTAAATTAACAGCATTCATTTATAAGAAATAGTAGGGTGGATTAGGCGCTGTTTGCCGTAATCCACCAAAGATAATAATGATATTTTTTAATTTGGTGGATTACGGTGCAAAAAACGCACCTAATCCACCCTACTATTTCTCCTCGCAATTCATTTATAAGTAATAAAAGTTGAAATGTCAATTCCATTTGATTAGTATTGTCTTCATATAGAGGGGACATAAGATGTCATGGTCAAGATCAGAATTTCTCGCAATATTAACTACCAATATTGCTAAACAATTATTTAAAGATAACAAAATTGCTGAATATGTTTGCAATTTCACTGATGACAATAAAGCAGCATTATTACACGCAAATGGCATCACGCAAACGTCTGATATCGATGTTGTACTCCCTATGCTACAATTGGTCGTTGCATTCGCTAATAAAGATATTGATCGCATTCAGTACCTTTTATATGAGAAAAAAGTTCCGACTGGCGTACGTTTAGATTATTTTCTACCACTTTACGTGAAAGAAATAGACGCCGGTGAAGATATTTTTGTTGCCAGTGTTAAAGTCATGTTAAATGGTACACGAGACCAGGATGTGGAGCTGTCATCTGGCAACATGATGCATTTAGTTACAGGACACGATGCTTCATCCATTAATAACACTCCGTACACACAAGCAGAATTGTCTTTTCTAGAGCATTATGTGAATAATTCATTTGCTATCCGATCACTATTCCAGAGCGCGCCTAACCAACAAATTGCTGCACCCAATCCTGCTGCATTAGAATATATCTTAAACAATAATACGTCATATCGCGACTCAAATCATAATCCTGTCATTGTATTTATTCCTGGCGCAATTAATATTCGTGACTATCCAGTTGCAAACATGATCGAAAAGTTAATCAAATGCAAAAGTGTTGTCAGCGATATCGGTTTCTTTGCAACCCAAGGTATTGTGTGGTCGATTATCTTGGGAGATGTTGAGAGCACGAAGAAATTCATAGAACTCGGCGCTGATCTGACTCGTGAAGATGAAATGGGCAATAAACATGTTATTGCTTGGGCTGCCACAACTTATCAAGCCGTTTGCGACCAGCCGGATTACCAGAAGCGATTATTGACTATCATGCATTATTTATTAAAACAGTGTTCACTCAATTTAAATTGCAAAAATAATGTTGGCCGCACCCCATTAGATTACCTCGATAATAATGTTAAATTGTATTTACTAAATCAATCCAGCAATGATCAACATAGCGATCAAATAACGCCAAGGGACACTGCATCGTCTCTTTTTAGCCATCAATATGAAAACTTCACCATGAATAGCACGCTGCCCATCAACCAGAACAATAAAATGATCGCAAGATAAAATGGCTTCATTCCCACTGCTTTGATCTTATTGAATTTTGTTTCTATACCGATTGCAACCATCGCCATGGTGAGCAACATAATATCCAGTTGGTTGAGCATATCGACATAAAATGCAGGAAGGATATGCAGTGAATTAAATATGATGACCAAAATAAATCCTACTGCAAACCATGGGATTATCAATTTTCTGTGATGATTTTTTGTTTGACCTGATGTACTGCTCCAAATGGAAAGCATAAATAATACTGGCACTAATAATAACACACGAATCATTTTAACAATCACAGCAACTTTTCCAGCATCTTCACTCACATTGGTTCCAGCGACTAATACCTGGGCAACCTCATGAATACTAGCACCAGCAAATATACTAAATTGATGATCATTAAAACCAAAAAATCCTATGTGGTGTAACAGTGGGAAAAGAAACATTGAAAGTGTTCCAAAAAGAACAACGGTGCCCACTGCAATGGTCGCTTTATAAGGATCCGTTTTTAACACACTTTCAACGGCAAGAACGGCTGCTGCGCCACAAATAGCAGCCCCTGCGCTGATTAATAAGGATAGCTCAGTATCCAATTTTAATAATTTTTTGCCCACAAAAAAACCAAATAATAGGGTAAGACTGACCACCAAACTGTCGATGATCAAAGCACCTGTTCCGACTTGAGATATTTCCTGAAAGGAGATACGAAACCCATAGAATATGATTGCGATACGCAATAATCGTTTAGCAGCAAACTGGATACCACCAGCCCAGGCATGAGGGATGTGCAAAATATTGCCAATTAACATGCCGAGCAGAATACCGATGACAACAGGGCTCAAATGAATGGCTTTTACCCAGCTTAGGTTAGCTATTAGACTGCTCAACACAGCGATCATGGCGGTACACAGTAAGCCGTTATATGAGCGAAAATCATGTGAATTGGCTGTGGAAATGAGTCTGTTTATCAATTTTCCCCCTTAAATTATTAGCTAATATCAAATTAAATGTCTAAAAATTACTCACTTGTGCGGCCGTAGTAAAAATTCTATAATAACCGGCTAGGAGGAACATTATAGATGAAAAATATCTTCACTGAACACCCCAATAGCGTCAATGAAACTTATTTTCAACACTTTATCTTTGCCTTTATGTTTGGCATCAATATGCTACTTGGCGGGATATTTTGTATTATACACGCTGTTTTCCCTTTTTTATTTCAAAAAACAGGCAGCCATTTTTTATTAAAAATGACCACGACTTTTATTGAAAGAATGCCATTTCTTGAAGAGCGTGTCATAGCGCTTGCAAAGCTAATCGACAAAAAACGTGAACAAACAAGCGATCAGAATTGCAATAGAACTCCCAAAAATAAATTAGCATTAACAGAAGAAAAAAAAACTAGCACACTGGAGCATTAAGATTGTTTAGTATAATCCAGAGGTTACTTTACTAGTAAAAATCATTATTTACCTATCCATTTGCAATCATGCTAAAATATAAATAATCACTAGGCAACCACAAGGATGTGTCTATGTGTTATTCTAACTATATAAAATCAGCGCTGTTTTTCCTCATTCTCATCAACACGATTTCAACCAGTTTTGCTTGGGACAAAGGAATTTATTTAACTCAATACACACTGGAAAATCCCAAAAAATTAGATTATTTAATCAAACAAGCTAAAGCCACTAATTTAAACACATTCATTGTAGATCATGAATATTATAGTTCGCATTATGCACCAGCACTTGCCAAGGTAAAACAAGCTGGAATAAAAATTGTATCGCGCATTGTTGTTTTTACCGATGGCGGTAATCGTGCACAAATTCATTCAAAACCACATTGGGAAAAAAAATTAAATTTAGCGCTTGATGCGATTAAAGCAGGCGCCGATGTCATTCAACTGGATTACATTCGCTATAGCTCAAAAGAGCCAGCCAATCCTCAACATGCAAAAGATGTGCATGAAATTATTAAATGGTTTAAAGCAAATATCAATGCAAAAAATGTTCCGATGGAAATCGATATTTTTGGCGAAGTGAGTT
>Ga0207073_1053_pt1 | contig 28915 bp, 19 predicted proteins | sample Alteio_BWMinHeat_65_FD_153575 | JGI IMG/M metagenome (GOLD analysis project Ga0207073, IMG submission 153575) | Enriched cells from forest soil in Barre Woods Harvard Forest LTER site, Petersham, Massachusetts, United States -... | ecosystem: Environmental > Terrestrial > Soil > Temperate forest >...
GGCAATGTTCCCATCACAGCTGCCATGGTTGTCATCATAATAGGTCTAAAGCGCACCATGCAAGCTTGATAAATAGCCTCATATGAAGAAATCTTTTTCTTTCTTTTTTCATTCAATGCAAAATCAACCATCATAATCGCATTTTTCTTTACGATACCAATCAACATAATAATACCAATAAATGAGTACAAGTTGAGGTCATATCCAAAGATAAGCAACATAATTAATGCACCCACACCCGCCGATGGTAATCCTGATAGAATAGTCAGTGGATGAATAAAGCTTTCGTATAAAATTCCTAATACAAGATAAACCACAATAATAGCAATCAGCAATAACCAACCAAATCCTTGCAAGGATGATTTAAATGCTTGCGCTGTACCTTGAAAGTTTGTTGCGAGTGTTTTTGGCAATTGTAATTGATCCTTCATAACTTCGATTTCATCCACTGCTTGACCTAATGATACGCCAGGTTTCAGTGCAAATGATATTGTGACTGAGGGCAATTGACCTTGGTGTGTCACACTTTGCGGTCCTGTGCCTTGTTTTAATTTAGCAATGGCTGCAAGTGGAACTAAACTACCGTTACTTGAACGAATAAAAAGTTTGGATAATGCATTTTGGTCATTTTGATATTCTGGTTTTAATTCCATCATGACTTTGTACGTATCAATAGGCGTATACATCGTGCCTACTTGTTTTCCCCCAAAAGAACTATATAAAGTCCCTTCCAATTGCTCAACCGTAATACCCAATGCAGCTGCTTTATCTCTATCAATTTCTAATTGCACTTGCGGTCCAGTAAATTGCAAATCACTCGTAACGTCTGTAATCAGTGGCAACGCTGCTATTTTATTTCGAAGAACTTCCGCCCAATAATTGAGTTCTGATATATTGCCATCTTGTAGAGTAAATTGATAAGGACTCTTACTCGCATGACCACCGACACGTATGCTTGGTGTATTTTGCAAATAAATATGTATGCCTGGAATTTTTGCGAGTTCCGGACGTAGCGTATAAGTAATTTCATCTGCACTCATAGTTCTTTCATTTTCAGGTTTTAGTCTGATAAATAATCGCCCTGAATTAGAAGCTCCACTTGCACCCCCAGCTCCTACTGATGAAACAACGCCTGCCACATCAGGATGTTTTGAAATGATATTCGCCACTTTTTGTTGCATCGATGTCATAGCTGTAAATGAAGTAGAAGGATCGGTTTCTGTAAATGCAAAAAGCTGGCCAGTATCTTCGCTCGGCAAAAATCCCTTAGGAATTATCGCATATAAAACAATCGTAAATATAAAAGTGAGAATAAATATACCGAAAACAAATTTATGATGTGCTAATGCAAGCTTTAATGTTTTTTCATACCATGCCAACATCGCCTTAAATACATCTTCTGACCACATCATCCATGATAAATCTAATTGTTTGTATTTATCAGGCAGCAATCTCGCACAAAGCATAGGTGTTAGTGTAAGTGAAATAATACCTGATAATAGAATGGCAATACAAATTGTCACAGAAAATTCATGAAACAAGCGTCCAATTATGCCTCCCATAAATAACACGGGGATAAAAACTGCAGCAAGTGAAATAGTCATAGAAACAATCGTAAATCCAACTTCTTTCGAACCTGATATCGCGGCTTGAAAAGGAGACGCTCCCCGCTCCCAATGTCTCACAATATTTTCCAACATGACGATAGCATCATCAATGACAAAACCCACCACCAAAGTCAAAGAAAGCAACGTCAAATTATTCAAGCTGTAATCGAGATAATACATTAAGGCAAATGTACCAAAAAGTGACATCGGTAAAGCTAAGCTGGGTATAATCGTAATGCGAATACTTCGTAAAAAAACAAAAATCACTAACACGACTAACACGGCTGCAGCTATCAGTGTGAATTTAACTTCATTGACAGAATTACGAATTGAAATAGAACGATCATAAACCGTTTCAAGCTTAATACCCTTAGGTAATTCTAATTCAAATTGCGGCAATATTTTTTTAATATTATCGACTACAGCAATGGTATTACTACCCGGTTGTCTTTGGATGGCTAAAATAATTGCGCGCTTATTATTAAACCAACTCGCAGCTTTCGTATTCTCTATACCATCATAAACATTCGCAAACTCTTGCAGACGTATGGGCGCACCATTACGATACGCTACAATCAAATTTCGATACGCATTTGCATCTAATAGTTGTCCTTGTGCTTGAATGAGAAACGATTGTGCTGCACCACTAATACTCCCTGTAGGTAAATTTACACTGCTATGTGAAATGGCTTGTGATACCTCATCAACACTGATATTTCTTGCTGCAAGTAAATTTGGATCCAATTCAATGCGAACCGCATATTTTTGTGAGCCATATATATTCACTTGTGCCACACCGCTGATCGTTGAAATTCGCTGCGCAAGAAAAGTTTCGCCATAAGTATTCACATCAGACAAAGGTGATGTACTAGAAGAAAGAGCTAAATAAAGTATAGGTGATTCAGCTGGATTTACTTTTCTATATGTCGGTTGGTTCGGCATATCTCTGGGTAATTGTCTTGATGCTACGCTAATTGCAGCTTGCACGTCGCTAGCTGCTTTATCTATATCTCGTTCTAAACTAAATTGTAAAGTAATAGACACACTGCCTAGCGTACTACTCGACGTCATGGAATCAATGCCTGCAATGGTAGAGAATTGTCGTTCGAGTGGAGTTGCGATCGAATTTGCCATGGTTTCAGGACTTGCGCCAGGCAGACTTGCACTGACTTGAATCGTTGGAAAATCAACATTAGGTAAATCACTTACGGGTAATTTTTTATACCCTAATATACCAAACAACAAAATAGCAATCATGACTAAGGTCGTCATGACGGGACGTTCTATAAATGGTGCGCATATATTCATGCTAGACGTCTCAAAAGGTTATTTGACAGAATCAGATATGCAGTGATTCCCGCTAGGGAAGGTTAGCTATGCATTTTTACGCTCCCAACAGCACATCCATGTGCTTAGTGTTGTCAATCCTGACAACAAGTCGCTTCAAAATGCATAGCTAACCTTCCCTAGCGGGAATCGCTGTCAGATATGACTCGTACTTTACTTCCATCAATCAATTGTGATTGACCGGTTGCAACAACTGTTGCGCCTGCAGGCAAATTATTCACAATTGTGGTCGCATCATTTACCACTTCACCGAGTTTTATCGGTTTTAATGTAACACTAGAATCTTTGTTGACGATAAAAACATAAGAACCATCTGGACCTTCTTGAATCGCACGGGTCGACAATAACAAAGCATTTTTTATTTCTGCAATAGGTAATGTGACATCTACATATTGTCCCGGCCAAATTTCTTCTTGGTTGTTAGGATAAAGAGCTTTTAGCAAAATCATTCCTGTGTTTTTATCTACGGCATTATCGATAAAACTTAATTTTGCAGCAAGCTTAGCATTTGAATTTTTGGTTTGTATGGTCACATAAACCGTACCATTATTGGCGGCTTTTTTTACCGCTTCTAATTGAGCTTCGGGTAATGAAAATGCTACATAAATGGGTTTTATTTGATGAATTACGACAAGCGGTGCGCTTTCATTGGCTTTTATAAGATTTCCCTGACTTACCAATAAATTTCCCGTTCGACCACTAATAGGCGCACGTATCGTGCAATAACCTAAATTCAATGTAGCATTTGAAACGGATGCTTTATCCGCAAGCACCGTTGCAGCTTGTGCTTTTACATTCGCTTCTGAGGCATCATAATCTTGTTTTGAAATATAACCCTTTTTGACTAACTGTCCATAACGTACAAGTAATTTTTGTAAATTTTCGAGTTGTGCTTGGTCACGCGCTAAATTAGCTTTGGCTTGCTCTAATGCCACTTGATAAGGATGAGGATCTATTTCAAAAATAATTTGACCTTCTTTGACATACTCACCTTCTTTAAATCCAACTGATAACAATTGACCTTCAACACGTGATTTGATCGAAACCGCAATTGTAGGCTGAACATTCCCTATGGCATGAGTCGTTAAAGTGACATCTTTTTGAATGACCTTAGTGGTTGTGACAGAAACCGCAGGACTAGGTAAAGGCTTTTTTTTGTGCAAACACCCGCGCACAAACAATAGGATACATAAGACAAGAACGAGACTAATTATGATGCGATTTCTTAAGGTATAGCGTTTTTTTGTCATCATGTATTTGTTCTTTAGCGTATAGACAGATAATTATTCTATCACTATAACGACAGTCACGCTGCATCTTATTCGTTATCCCGCGCATGCTTCCCCACGCAAGGAATTGGTTCTTACTTCAGTAATTTTAACTGGAATAATCTTTCCAATCATGTCAGGGCTGCCTTTAAAATTAACTACTCGATTATTTTCAGTCCGACCCGAAAATTCATTCGGATCTTTTTTAGAAGGACCCACGACCAAAATGGGTTCAATTTGATCTATCATGGCTTCGCTAATTTGTTTTCCGTTCAATAATAAACGTTGTTGCAAAATAGCCAAGCGTTGTTTTTTAACATCCATGGACACATCATCTGGCAATTGAGCAGCAGGAGTCCCGGGGCGTGGGCTATAAATGAAACTAAAGCTATTATCAAAACCAATATCATGGATTAAATTCATGGTGTCTTCAAAATCGGCTTCGGTCTCGCCGGGGAATCCGATGATGAAATCCGATGAAACACTAATCAAGGGTCTAACTTTACGTAAACGACGAATCTTAGATTTAAACTCCAAAGCGGTATAACCACGCTTCATTGCAGCTAAAATTCGGTCAGAGCCACTTTGTACAGGTAAATGCAAATGATTCGCGAGCTGCGGCACTTCTGCATAAGCTTGAATCAAACTATTTGAGAACGCTACAGGATGCGAAGTCGTAAATCGTATACGTAATACACCTTCAATAGCGGCGGTATACTGAATAAGCAAAGCCAAATCGGCCTTTCCGCCTTCATGCATAGGACCTCGATAGTCGTTTACATTTTGACCTAATAAATGAATTTCACGCACACCCTGGCTTGCAAGCATGGCGATTTCTGCCAAAACATCATCCAATGGACGACTGATTTCTTCACCACGCGTATAAGGCACCACACAAAAACTACAATATTTGCTACAACCTTCCATGATAGAAACATAAGCACTTGGCCCTTCAGCACGAGGCTCAGGTAAACGATCAAATTTTTCAATTTCAGGAAAACTGATATCTACCACAGGCTTATGACGTGCTTTAACTTCGGTGAGCATCTCGCCTAAGCGGTGCAAGGTCTGTGGGCCAAAAATCATATCCACATAAGGTGCTCTATCTAAAATCGCTGCTCCTTCTTGGCTTGCGACACAACCACCCACGCCAATGATCATATGAGGATTTTTTGCTTTTAAGTCACGCAATCGACCCAGTTCAGAAAAGACTTTTTCTTGCGCTTTTTCACGTATAGAACATGTGTTCAAAAGCAATACATCAGCTTCTTCAGGATTCTGCGTTTTTTTCTAATTGATGTGAAGCGAACAAAACATCTGCCATTTTATTCGAATCATATTCATTCATTTGGCATCCATGCGTCTGGATGTAAAGCTTGCCCATAACCACCTCGTTTTTTGCATGTGGCGTATCATATTCGATTGCAAAGATTTTCGCCATATATTCAATCAGGGATTCCCGCTAAAGAAGGTTAGGTATGCATTTTTACGCTCCGAACAGCACGTCCATGTGCTTTGTGTTGTCAATCCTGACAACAAGTCGCTTCAAAATGCATACCTAACCTTCTTTAGCGGGAATCGCTGATATATAATACTGAATATGAATAATGAACTTAAAAAACGAATTGAAAAACTTGGTCTACATAACATCAAGCGCCATATTTTTTTATGTTGCGACCAGACTAAACCCAAATGTTGCAATCGAGACGACGGGTTAGTCGCCTGGGAGTATCTAAAAAATCGCCTTGATGAGCTAGGCTTATCAGAATATGGTGACATTTATCGCACCAAAGCCAATTGTTTACGTGTTTGCCAAAATGGCCCTATTGCTGTGGTGTATCCTGAAGGAATCTGGTATCACTCATGCAATCCTCCTGTTTTGGAGCGTATTATTCAAGAACATTTAATGGGCGGCGTGCCAGTCAAAGCATTCATGCTTAATAACAAAGATTAGCTCCTATGCCACGTATCTTTCAAAACGTAACCCTTGTTCCCGGCGCATCCTTAGCGTTAGATGCGAATGCCAGCCACCATCTTTCACGCGTATTACGCGTCAAACAAGGCGATAAATTAGTCATTTTTAATGGTTTAGGTGGTGAATATGCTGCAACTATCACTCAAATTGACAAAAAAGCCGTACATGTACTGATTTCTGAGTTTAACCCTAGAGAAGCAGAATCACCTTTGGATTTATGCTTAGCACAAGGCATTTCTCGTGGTGAAAAAATGGACTATACCATTCAAAAAGCTGTCGAATTGGGTATAAAAAAAATCATCCCTTTATTTACTGAGCGTTGCACGGTTAAGTTAGATCAAGAAAGATTAAACAAACGGTTAGAACATTGGCAAGCTATTGCCAGAAACAGCGCGGAACAATCGGGGCGTAATCGTATGCCTGATATTCTTACTCCGACCACGCTAGAAAACGCTTTACCCTTGATTCAAGCAGACTGGCGCTTTGTACTCTCGCCACATGTAAATCAAAAATTACATACTATTCAAATAGATAAACAACAATCAGTACTATTATTAATAGGCCCTGAAGGTGGCTTAAGTGAGCCTGAAATCGAGCTTACTAAAGCGCATCATTTTTTACCACTTAATTTAGGACCACGTATCATGCGCACTGAAACCGCTGCCGTTGCCGCCATCACTGCTTTGCAATGTTATTTTGGAGATATGTCTTAGTCTTGGCATTTTCTGCATATTTAGTATAATGGGCCCCCTTTTAGTTCAAAAGAGAGGTAAAATATGGCTGATGAAGCAGATATTGCAAATGCTTACATTACCAATGCAATCGAAGCAGCACTTGGCTCTAGACAACAAAAAGTTCCGTCTCTGGTCATAACCAAAGAATGCAAAGAATGTGGCGAAGAAATACCTTTGGCACGTCGTCAATTGGGATTTCAATTTTGCATTAGCTGTGCCGAAGAAACGGAAAGACGCAAATCATTGTTTGCAGACTACTAATCCAAAAACTTATACCTTACCATCAAGAAGGAACGATCCTATGGAAAATAATAAAGATCAAACCGCTACAGAGTCAGTACAACAAGTAACATTACGTGAAAACGTTGCACAAATCATGGTGCATTATTTTGCAAATTTAAAAGGTGAAGAACCTAAACATGTTTACGATTTCTTTCTTGATGTAGTTGAAGAGCCTATTTTATCTTTCGTCATGAAAATAACTCGCAACAATCAATCAGAAGCTGCGCGCATGCTTGGCATATCTCGAGGAACATTGCGTACCAAGCTGAAAAAATACGCAATGCTGTAATGAAGCTCACAGGATTACGTTACAAGGATGGCCAAAATCGTCATTGCGACCACGAAGTGGGAAGCAATGACGAATTATAAAACTCCATAAATTTTCAAAGAAAGGAAGCGCTCATGATTTCGCTTCGATATCAACCCATTGTTGTTACATTAGCTTCCCTCATTGCTTTTATACTCTTACTTAATCTTGTTTTTTTATATTATTCTGTAGGAGATAAACTTTGGATATTTTACAATTCCGATAGTCTTTATTTACCTTATCTTTACCAAGATTTAATAACACGTCATGGTAAACTTTCTGAATGGATTTTTGCTGCCACACCTTATTTTTTTCCTGATACTTTAATTTATTTTATTTTAGCTGGCATCTCACAAAACTTAAAACTATCTATCGTGCTGTATGCCATAACACAATTTACATTATATTATTGGCTTATTATTGCAATCGGGAAAAAAATCATTAAAAACCCGAATGATATTGCTATATTTCATCTAAGCGCACTTATTTCCTTACTTCTTCTCGCCAAAGGCTATTTACAACAAGAAACATTAATGATGGGGCTGATCTCGCAATCTCATTTTGGGACAGCTTTAATGTTTTTATTAGGACTTTTATTAGTTCTCAATACATTTTCATCACAGAGTTTATGGAATTATTTTTTTCTTTTTGTGGTATGTTTTCTCACGGCATTTTCTGACATTATTTACTTAGTTCAATTCTTTATTCCCGCCATCATAAGTTTAGGGATCATGTACTATTTTTCCAATAATTCTCCGATTAATAAGATTTATGTAAAAAATATTTGGATGATTAGTCTTAGTTGTGTGAGTTCTTATTTGTTTTATCGAAGTAAAATCTTACCGATACATTTAGATACCTATACCAATGGTTTACGACGCATTTATTTAAATGAATTAGTCGGGGGCGCTAAAAAAATAATTTATAATTTTTCAATATTTTATCAATCCAATACTATTGTCTTTATTTTTTTAATGCTATATACAGTATTTTCAGTTCATTATTTAACAAAAGAATTCCTATGTCATTCCCGCCGTAATCTGCCCTTGCATGCTTTTAATTTCACTATTATTTTATTATTTTCAACCATTATCTTCGGCTTGATATCTTTATTATTTGTTGATAATAATTTAATGGCTGGAAATTTTATTGGCTTAAGGCATTGTATTCCTTTTATTATATTTCCTGTTTTTTTAGGCATTCCAATTTTTATTACCATGTATACTCATTTTGGAAAATATTTATCTAAATATTTTCTTTATGTGGTGATAGTCATGCTAAGTTATGCTTATTGTTTTATTCCCCAAGGTAGCTCTCTATCCAATATTATTAATTTTTATCCTGAAAGCGTTGCTTGTTTAGATTCTTATGCAAATAAATACCATTTAAAAAATGGAATGACCTATTATTTCTGGGAATCACGGTTAAACAGCTTTCTTTCAAAAAAGAATCTTAATCTTGTAAATGTAATGCATGACCTAAGCTCTGGACCTAGACCAAGGCTATATTTTAATACGCTACATGATTTTAAAAACAAAGATTTTAATTTTCTTCTCGTGCATAACGATCACATGATAGATCCTGATTTTGTTTCAAAGATGCATCAATTCAATAAAAAATATGGAAAACCCTCTATTGAGTTCACCTGCCCTGCTTGGAATAATAAAAAAAATACAGTTTATGTCTACCAAACTGGGCGGCTTAATAAAGATTGGAATGATGAGTTTTTTGAAAAGCTCGTGAGTGTACTGTAAACGCAAATCCTGCTACCATGAATCCAATGGGTCATGGCAGGATAGTTATGTTAAGCGAATATCAACAGGTCATTTTTGAAATTTCTGAACGAATCGTAGCCGCTCAAAAACCTATTCGCGTACTTGATAGCATTAAATGGGATGCCGAAATACAAGCCAATTTCTTCAAATCAAAGTGCAAAAAACTTCCAGAAATTGATGCCGAATATTATCAACGCAAAAATCCTCTGCAATTTGATCCTTTTAAAAAAATGCAGGAATTTCATGAAATTGAACGTAGCATCCGCCGTACGTTAGGACAATTCAGTGGTGTGGGCAGCATCATGTCTCGTATGTGTCATGAGTACACTCGTGTTGTTGAGTTATTATTATGGCGGGGCACAGAAAAGTTTACCGAAATTTCTCAAGAATTATATGGTAGCTCTGAAGATGCTTTCCACATAGGTGCACCGACGCTAAAAGACTTAGCTTCTTTAGTCAACCAAACACTTGCAAACATCAAAGATCAAGTCGTCACAGAAGCAGATGATAAAATTTATACGAGTGAAGAAACGGTGCAAATTTTAGGTGATAGACTTGCTAATTATTTTACCGATAAAAATCATAATGTACGTGTCGAATTAAGTGATGGTATCGTCGCAGATGCTGCAGCAGGCGCTGAACGCATTAAAATTCGTGACAATATGATGTTTAGCGAACGCGAAATCAAAACATTCGAAGTGCATGAAGGTTGGGTTCATCTAGGATCCACTCTAAACGGGATGGCTCAACCCACTTGTACTTTTTTAAGCAAAGGACCACCTTCTTCCACTATTACTCAAGAAGGATTGGCCATTATTACTGAGGTTTTTACTTTTACTGCATATCCAAAACGTCTCAAACGGCTTATGAATCGGATTATCGGCGTGAATATGGCGGAAGAAGGCGCCAATTTTCTTGATGTTTTTCATTTTTTTCGCGAGCAAGGCTTGGATGAGGAAGAAAGTTACCAATCTGCCATACGTGTTTTTCGAGGCAGCCTTCCAAATCGAGGCCCTTTTACAAAAGACTTGTGTTATAGCAAAGGTTTTATTCTCATCTATAATTACATTCGACTTGCAGTACAACGCGGTTTATTAAGCCAAATTCCCGTACTTTTTATAGGTAAAACGACGCTTGAAGATATTCATATTTTATCGGACTTAGTCGAAGAGGGAATTGTTGTGCCACCACGCTATATCCCACCGCAATTTCGAGATCTCGCAGCGTTGAGCGCTTGGATGTGTTACTCGCTCTTTCTTAATAAGATTGACTTACAAAGAATGGCAACGGATTTTAAATCCATGTTGCAGTCTGGAAAAGGATAAATTACTCCAATTCATTTTTTTGATGGGCCCGGGAGAGGAGAATTAGGATTTAACTTCCCGTAATTTTTTAAAGCCTCTAATTTCGTATTTGCATTGACATCATTGGCTTTATTGGCTGTTAAATACTCTCGTAGTTCTTTAATTTCCTTAGCGCCTAAATAATAAAACCTGGCTATTTTATCTTTTGCTGCCTTTTCATAGTAATCGCTCTCTGGCTTTTCATAGTAAGCACCATCTAAAGTTTTTTGAAAATCATCGACAGAAGAAGTGGTTGATTTTAACTCTGCTAATGTTTTATTTATTTTTTGCTGTAGTGAGGAACCTGCAAACTGCCTCATATTTTTCTCCTTTATCTTTGAGATAAGTCATAATAAACATTATAACATTTGATTTAAATCAGCTGGGAGCGACCACTAAAATATGTGCTTTTTTATAACATTTAAGCCTGGATTGGAAGAAATTACACCCTACTTTCTTGTATTAACACCCGTACTCTGCTCAATAAACTGAATAATTGTGCCTGCCACATCCTTGCCTGTCGCTTTTTCTATACCTTCAATACCAGGCGATGCATTGACTTCAATAATTAAAGGACCTCGATTTGATCTCAGCATATCGATACCGGCCACATTAAGGCCAATAATATGCGCGGCTCGTATGGCCATGGTACGTTCTTCTTCGGTGATTTCGATAGAACTTGCACAACCGCCACGATGTAAATTTGAACGAAATTCTTCTGGAGATTTAGACTGACGTTTCATGGCTGCGACGACATCACCCCCAACCACAAAACAACGAATATCAATGCCAGCCGCTTCTTTGATATATTCTTGGACTAGAATATTCACTTTTAAACCCAAAAAAGCTTCGATCACACTACGTGCAGCTTTTGAAGTTTCAACTAACACAACGCCTATGCCTTGTGTTCCTTCAAGAAATTTAACGACCAATGGTGGACCACCCACCATTTTAATTAAATCTTTGATTTCATCTATGGAATGAGCAAAACCTGTAATCGGCAGGCCTATGCCTTTTTTTGACAATAATTGCAAAGAACGTAATTTATCACGAGCACGCGTAATGGAAACAGAATCATTGACGCAAAAAACATTCATGGTTTCTAATTGACGCACCACCGCTGCGCCATAAAAAGTCACAGAAGCGCCAATTCTTGGAATAACCGCATCATAAACCCCTAATTCTTCACCTTTATAATGAATAGTGGGACGTGAAGAAGTAATATTCATATAGCAACGCAGGGTATCAATCACATCAGCACTATGCCCACGTGTTTTTGCAGCTTCTACCAATCGTTTAGTAGAATATAAATCATGTCTTCTTGATAAAATTGCAATTTTCATAGCTAACCTTGTTATTTATTTCTTCGGAGAAACGAACGTCCGGGATTCACTAAAAATCTCTTCCGAATCGCGCTTCTCCCCAAAAGCATTCGAAAGAGCATAGTATCACGTTCAGTAAGGGTAATCTCAATGGGCATTTTACGTTTTCCCATGATTAAGGTCGTTAAAATGACAAAACGTTCTTCACGATGGCCGCCCGAGTCTGTCACCCAACGTTTATCAATAATATCAGCCACACAGGTCGCAACGACCATGACATTATGTTGCACAGGGTGTATATCAAAACGAATTCTATCTTTACCGTCTTCTTTAAAAGGATGCAAAGCAAATGCGTGCAATGCAGACGTTCTAGCCCCTGTATCAACTTTAGCTTTGATGCTAAGAATACCGAGATCGGGAAGAGAGACCCACTCCCTCCAACCTATCGTTTTAAGTTTTTTGCGCGGTTTTTTCTTGTTTTTTTCATCATAAATGTCCATCTCTTAACATTACCCTATTCTTAAAAATGCTGCAATCGTCATGGATTGTTTACTCTTTTTCTATTTTTTGCATTAATGGTAATATTACATCCTCAAAAAAGGGTCTGCTCATACTTCCGACATGGTGATACCGAATTCTACCTCTTGCATCCACAAGATAGGTCTGTGGCAAAACATCGATGCCTAGCGTTAAAGCCGTGCTACCCAGTTCATCTTTAACTGCAATATCAAAAGGATTCCCCAGATTCATAAGCATAGCGCGAGCACTGTCTGGATCATCTTGAAAATTAATACCATAGATCGCAATAGGATAATTTTGTTTAATCCATAATAAAACTTTGTGCTCTTGTTGACACGCCACACACCAAGAAGCCCAAAAGTTAACCATACTTATCTTCCCCATTAAATCTGGATTCGTGAAACGCTTTTCAGAATCCGATATTATTGGTAAATTGATAGTAGGAAAGGGTTTAGCTGCATTGGATGAAAATAAAACAGACTGTGTATATAAGACTCGCCAAAAGATAAATAATATAATAACGATGACTAAAGGTAACACATAATATAATGAACGTTGGCTCACTCTCACGTTTTTATTCCTTATTTTTTTACTATTGTCTCAATAGTACTCAATATATTTAATATTGACCAGAAGGATTCTATCATGAGCACTCAAGAAAAATATCCAAATCCCACTGAGCTCGCCCCCGATGCTTATCTCACCGAAACACAATATCGCGAGATGTACGCCCGCTCACTGCGTGATCCAAAAAACTTTTGGAGTGAGCAAGCCGAAAAATTCGTCACCTGGTTTAAACGTTGGGATGAGGTTGTCAGCGGTGATTTTACCAAATTAAATGTGCAGTGGCTCAAGGATGCTAAATTAAATGCTTGCTACAATTGTGTGGATAGACATTTAGAAAAACGTGCGCAGCAGACCGCTATCCTTTGGGAAGGAGATAATCCTAAAGAATCAAAAAAAATAAGTTATACAGAACTTTATGAACAAGTTTGTCGTTTTGCGAATGTTATAAAAAAACAAGGTATAAAAAAAGGCGATAGAGTTTGTATTTATTTACCTATGATTCCTGAAGTTGCGATTGCTATGCTTGCATGTGCTCGAATAGGCGCTGTGCATACCGTAGTTTTTGCAGGATTTTCAGCTGATGCATTAAAAACTCGCATTGAAGACGCTAATTGTAAACTCATTATTACTGCCAATGAAGGGATACGTGGCAAGAAAGTTATTCCCCTTAAAGCGAATGTCGATGAAGCTTTATTACATGATAAAAATAAACGTAAAGTCATAGTCATTCAACATACTTCGAATGAAACACCTATGGATACAAAACGTGATGTTTGGTATCACGAAGCCGTCAAGACAGTCAAAACAAGTTGTCCTTGCGAAATGATGGATGCGCAAGACTCATTTTTTATTCTTTATACTTCAGGATCTACCGGTAAACCTAAAGGTATTTTGCATACGATAGGCGGTTATTTAGTTTATGCAGCCATGACACATAAATATGTTTTCAATTATCAAGAGGGGGATATTTATTGGTGCACTGCAGATGTCGGTTGGATTACAGGGCATACTTATGGTATTTATGGACCGCTTTGTAATGGCGCAACCACTTTACTATTTGAAGGTGTGCCCAACTATCCTACACCTTCTCGTGTATGGGAAATTATTGATAAACATCAGGTTACTATTTTTTATACCGCACCGACTGCCATTCGTGCTTTGCGCCATGAGGGTGATGAATGGGTGACAAAAACCTCACGAAAAAGTTTAAAATTATTAGGTTCAGTGGGCGAACCCATCAATCCAGAAGTATGGGAATGGTATTTTGAAGTCGTCGGTGAAAATCGTTGTTATATTGTTGATACCTGGTGGCAAACTGAAACGGGTGGCATTCTCATCACACCTATTCCTGGTGTTACACCTTTAAAAGCAGGCTCTGCAAGTTTTCCCTTTTTTGGGATTCTTCCGGGTATTATAGATGATCATGGTAATGAGGTTCCAGATAATCAAATGGGGAAGCTTGTCATTAAACAAGCTTGGCCAGGCATGATGTACACTATCCATGGAGATAGAGAACGTTTTGAAAATTATTTCAAAGAATTTCCGGGCAATTATCTCACGGGTGATGACGCTAAACGTGATGAAGAAGGCTATTATTGGATAACAGGCCGAAATGATGATGTCATCAAAGTTTCGGGGCATCGCATAGGGACAGGTGAAGTAGAAAGCGCTTTTCTCACGCATCCTGCGGTTTCTGAAGTTGGCGTTGTTGCGATTCCAAATGATATTAAAGGTGAAAGTATTTATGCTTTCGTCACCCTTAAACCGGATACCAAACAAACTGCCGCATTAAAAAAAGAACTTGTTGCGAAGGTAAGACGTGTGATTGGTCCTATTGCAACACCTGATTATATCCAATTTGTCGATGCTCTTCCTAAAACACGCTCCGGGAAAATTATGCGGCGTTTATTACGAAAAATTGCAAATAATGATTTAGAAAATTTAGGTGATACATCGACGCTTGCAGATCCGCAAGTGATCGATGCCATTATTGAGGATAGAAAAAAATTACTACCAAAGGATAACAAATAGGCCTTAAAATTCAAGGAGTTCCAAAAGATTTTCCCTTTTCAGTACTACTTTCTAAAGTTAAGGATGGAGTCTTTGGAGAAGACGCATTAAATTTGCGATATGGATTTTGACTATGATGTTTATCTATTACGAGTTCATTACCAACTTCAGGTGTTTTTGGAAACATAGAAACAACGATCGCTAGAAAGCTCATAGGCGTCAACTTAACAAAGCGAAACGCAAAAGCTTGTCATTCCCGCGAAGGCGGGGATCCATTTGAATGGATTCCCGCCTTCGCAGGAATGACAGATTTGCTTAAGTTGACGCCTATGTGCTTTTAGCTGGCATGACAAAGGTGAGTAAGTAAATATATGCTAAAACCAAAGCAGTGCGTGACATGAGTTTACAGCCTATTAAATATATTCATCCGCATTTTCACTCGTGATAATGACAGCATCATTTGCCTGTGGAAATGCTTGATAAAAGTTTTCTAGCGCTTTTTCATGACGCTGATTAAGTCCTTCCCATGTCACTTGATAAGGCGTAATACTTGAGCCTTGAACACCAATAAAATCAACTTCACCCTTGTGAATTTCTTGCCAATAAAATACTTGTCGTCAAGTTAACTCGACACTCACAAGACATATATGATTTTATTCAAAATTTTGATATTTTAGCATCACAATAACCATAGGAAACTTCAATATGTCTAAAAACAAGCCTCCTTTTCACTGGGATGACCCCTTTTTCTTTAATGAACAACTCACTGAAGATGAACGCATGGTCAAAGATGCTGCGCATGATTTTGCGCAATCAACCTTGCAACCCATCGTCATTAACGCTTTCCACCATGATCAATTTGACAGAACCATTATGGAAAAAATGGGACAAGCCGGTTTATTAGGTGCAACGATCCATGGCTACGGTTGTGCGGGTATTAATTATGTTTCTTATGGTTTAGTCGCGAGAGAAATAGAACGTGTGGATTCCGGTTATCGCTCAGCCTTGAGCGTTCAATCAAGTTTAGTCATGTTTCCCATTTTTACTTATGGGTCAGAAGCTCAACGTGAAAAGTATTTACCTAAGCTTGCAACTGGCGAATGGATAGGATGCTTTGGTTTAACCGAACCCAATCATGGCTCTAATCCAGGCGATATGGAAACTCGCGCTAAATCCGTTGAAGGTGGATTTTTATTGAAAGGCAGCAAAATGTGGATTACCAATTCACCTTTAGCGGATGTTTTTATTGTTTGGGCGAAAAATGATAACAAACGGATTCGCGGTTTTATTTTAGAAAAAGGCATGCGCGGATTGACTGCACCAACGATGCATGGAAAATTAAGCATGCGCGCATCAGTGACGGGTGAAATTGTTATGGATGATGTATTTGTACCCGCTGAAAATGAATTGCCAAATGCGGACGGTTTATCAGGACCCTTAGGATGTCTGGATAATGCGCGATATGGCATTGCTTGGGGCGCATTAGGCGCTGCTGAATTTTGTTGGCATGCAGCACGTCAATATACGATGGATAGACAACAATTTGGCAAGCCCTTAGCTCAAAATCAACTCGTACAAATGAAACTTGCTAATATGCAAACACAAATTGCGTTAGCATTACAAGGTTGCCTACGCGTAGGACGGCTTAAAGACGAAGGTCGAGCAGCGACTCCTATGATTTCTCTCATCAAACGTAACTCGACTTTAATTGCGCTTGATATTGCACGTGAAGCACGTGATATGCATGGCGGAAATGGCATCATGGAAGAATTTCAAGTCATGCGTCATATGGTTAATCTTGAAACGGTAAAAACTTATGAAGGGACAGCCGATATTCATGCTTTGATTTTGGGTCATGCGCAGACGGGATTACAGGCGTTTAAGTAACCTATTTCAGCCAGCGTAAGCGTTAACGGCGCTGTAGCTTCTAGTCATCCCTTCCGCCAAATGCTTTTTTTGGAGGAAGGGGATGGGGGAAGGAGGATCGTTTGCGGCACAATATTCAAAAGTTGAATTTTTTCACTCGGTTGATCATCTCTCCTGTTTTAAAAAAGGTAATTTGCAGATCATATTTATTTCTACAACTAGTCATATACTCGCCAGAATAAACTTTATTGTCCACATATTATAACATGTGATCTAAAATTGACAAGATCAGGAGTAACAAGCGATTTAAAAATTCTCATTATTTTGTTTTTTGATGACAGCGATTAAATAGCTCATCAGTGAGCATTAGAAAAACCCTCCTTTCCCCCGCCCCTTTCCTCCAAAAAAAACATTGGAGGAAAGGGGTGACTAGAAACTACAACACCGTGAACACTTACCCGCTAGCTTCGAAGAAAAAACGCAAGCGGGCTCGCAAACGGTAACGTTCACGATTTGACCCATCATAATCGATGAAAAATTACTATTTTACATAACAACTTCCCTTACCCCAAAATATGTGATATCTGTTTTAAGTAGTCCAATACCAAACAAAATATCTCCTTGAACTCATTAGCTTAAGCAACTTTTATTAAGAGAAACTTAAGAACGATAGCAGGGAGAAAAAAATATGCGTAAGAAAACACAAGTTACAACAATACCTATAGCGCTCAAAGATATTCATGGCAAAAATCCGAATCGACTCTTTTATATCACCGATAAATCTCGATCTATTAGCAAATACATTTCAAATAGCATGACGAGTGTATATAACACCTTACAAACAATATTTTCCATTCAAGGCATGGACTTTGAAACGTTTAAAAAATCAGCTTGGCCTATTTTATCATCGGGTGCCGCCTATGTTGTAGGTCATTACGCCACAACCATGATGAACACTGAAACGGATGAATATGACCATTGGTTAAAATTAATGATTGGCACAATGATATTAGGTATCTCAATTTCACATCGTTACACCGATCATCGCGTGCAATCCTCTGCTGCAATTGCAAGCGAAGCTTTATCTATTGCTTATTTACATGAAGCATCTTTTCGCTTAACTCACCTTGCGTTAACACCTTACCTATCACCTGATTATGCTTTAATAGCAAGCTTAGGCATAAGTGGATTAGGCATTCCAACCTTAAGCTCTCAAATAGCCAAAAAATGGCAAAAATATGCTATCAATCGTCTTAATGCAAAGGGAGCGCAACGTTCTGATACAGCCATTATTTCTAGTGGCATGACACGCCTGGCTAATACGTATTTACAAATTGGTGATGCACTGCAGCGTGAAATGACACACCCTTCAAGATTATTTCAAAGTGGTTTAATTGCATTTAATATTCTAAATGAAAATAATCCCTGGTCAAAAGGTAAGAATGCGCCAGCACTTGTGGCTGATGTCGGATTCCCCATTTATGAATTTTTGACTGAACAACAAAAACGAATCAAACAAGATTTTACATTTAATACAACCAAACAAACGGTATATCGTTTTAATGACGGAAAAGCCGCACAAACTAAGGTAGCAAATGCTGATTTAAAAACGAATGATTTAGTCCATTGCGATGAAAGTTTTGATGTTACATCTGCACCCATTTCAGGTGAACTCATTGCATTACAAACGGATGATAAAGAACAATTTACCCCTCTCCAAACCGAGCAAGATTATACTATCAACCTTAAAGCTAAAAATGGTGAGGATGTATCTTATCTGCGAAAGACTAGCCAAATGGTTAATTACGATCTTAAACAAGTCGATCTTCAAGCCATCCGTTCAGGACAACAGCCGGGGGTATTGACTGCATCCAAGCTTGATCTGTTCGATAAAAAGAATTTCTTTGTTCGTGTCAAAGTAGAAAATGGCAAAGCTCACACGAATGATTATAAAAAAGAAGCAGTTATTAATAATTATATTATGCAATCAAAAAATGATAGCGTGAAATATGCCATCATGGCCTCAGTTATCTTTGCTATTGTTTTTAATCGTGATCTTTATGCTGCATCTAAATGGATGTTTACTGTATTTCAAATGATGATTGCTTTCTCTGAAGGCTTCGCTAGGAAAAAAGTGAATGACATTTTAATTAGCGAATTAAATCAATTTTTACCAGAAAATTTAAATTTATCTACCATAGATGCATTGCGTATTGTCGATTTTTGTCATGCCATTCATGGTTTTTATAAAGATCGCTTTCCTAAAGGCGTAGTCATGATTTCCGATAAAACCGGCACCTTAACAAAATCCGGGATGGAAGTTTTAGGATGCTGGACCGATGACATGAATTCCGAAGTACAAACCTTATTTGCAGATGCAAAATCACAACGCTTATCTACAAATGTTGATAAACGACGCATGCTTGCGGAAATATTTTTGGAAGCCTACACTAACAAACCCAAAGAACTTGAAGCTGAAGAAGATGCGATTCGTTGTTTTCTCGCCGATCAAAAAATTGAATTCCAAGTTGAAGCAAAAGGAAATTCACATTTTATCAAAACTTATTCTGATAATGATACAAAAAAAGTTTTAGAAACGTATCATTTAGGACTTTCTATTAAACTAGGTGGACGTTTTACTCTGGTTAGAGATGGTGATAAAAAATATTTAGTATTTTTTGGCATACCTAGATCGGATACTTTCAAAGAGACTATGCTATTAAAATCCTATCAAACTATGGTTCCTCGCGTTGGCGTACTTTCACGTGATTGGTGTATTGCACGCACAGAAATTTCGGATGACCAATTTGAAGATTTCTTAAAATTATTCTATGCAAAAACAACCGATCAGGCTCCAGAGAAGTTAGAAGATCCAACTTTATTATCTACTATGACTCATTATGGAACGTTCATCATTAATAACCCTATTAAAAAAGGCGCGGAAAATTTTATCGAACAATGTCGTAATCTAAATGTCATACCTTTTATCGCAACAGGTGATAGTGCAAAGGCTGCTTTAAATATTGCTAAGGTGCTCTGTCATACGGATACAGAAAATATAGCTATTGTAAAACGAGACCAAACCATTTCATCTATTGCCGAGTTTGCCAACAAAAAAACCATCATTTTTACAAGTCTATCGGATCAAGTTTTTATGTTGTTGGATCACTTTATGTCATTAAGTCCAACGACACAACCTACCATGATTTTCTCTGAAATGAGAGGAACTGATAAAGGTGAATTAGCTTTATATTTAAAAAATAAAGGTTATTTTATTGCTGTGAATGGTGATGGTAGTAATGATCTTAATATGATGTATCACGCGCATACTGTTTTTGCGCATCTTGCTGAAAATGGCACCTATGCTCCGGGCGTTGAGCAATTTGCTAATTTAAATGATAAACAACTCCAATGTTTACGCAACTCCGATAAATCCTTTTATGAATCTTTTGATTTAGATAAAACGCATAGTGTTTTTTCGCGAACGTTTGCTCGTATTGCTAATTCTCAAGTAAAACCATTGATGGGCTTAAATTTAAAAACCAGTAAAATTGGATGGGAACTTTTTAAAGAGCTAGGCATGCCCGTAAAAGAAGTTGCATATAAACATCCAAAAAGCATGGCATTTGATATCATTTGGGTGGGTGAAACCATAGAAGCAACTCTTGCCACAGCAGATCATCCTGCAGATAATAAAAATTTAGCTTTATCCGATTATCCGCTTAAATCTATGCTGGCATGTATATGTTATATGATGTTACAAGCAACGCTTTGCTATGTCACCGGTAAGGAGTCTATCAACGAACGCTGGATGTTAACTGCTTTATGTTTGTTACCACTTGTGCTTCGAAGCATTTATACTGCATTTGGATCGACGTATCAGGAAATAAATGCGGAGGTATCGACACCTTGCACAAGACAATCAAGACGACAATTATCGTTATTTCAAAGTGCAATGCCTGCTATTGAACACAAAAACAATAGCACAAAAATCACGAATGGCTTAATGAGAGCTTATTGACACCTTGAGTCATAACATGTTAGATTTTAATCAAGTTCAATCTTGGTAGAATATATAATGATCAACAATACGCAAACAGCTAACTCAAAACTGAGACCTGCTCTCTGCGTTACCGCTTTGCCTATTTCTACTCTCCTTTTATTACTCATCCTTAGCAGCCTGTCTTAGTGGCTATCGACCTTTTACAACACTAAGGCAGGCGAGCAAAAAACTGTAAAACTATTCTGTTATTTGTTTTAATGAGTTACTTAGATTGGAGTCAACCATGGCATTTCAACGCACTATCAGTCCTATAGGCCTGTTACTCGCTGGCATAGGCAGTATTATAGGTTCAGGTTGGTTATTTGGACCGCTTTTTGCTGCCCAAATCGCAGGTCCCGCTGCTGTCCTTTCTTGGATTATTGGCGGTTTACTGATGATAGTCATTGCACTCACCTTTGCTGAATTAGGAAGCGCCTTTCCTGTAGCAGGCGGGATGATACAATTTGCACAATATAGTCATGGCCCTTTAGTGAGCTTTATGATTGGCTGGATGGTTTGGATTTCAAGCGTGGCGGTCGCTCCGGTTGAAACGTTGGGTATCATCCAATACCTTGCTAACTATATTCCTGGATTATTGACATCGGTACAAAACACGCATGTTCTTACTAATACAGGCATGTGTGTTGCGGCTGTTATTATGTTTTTGATGTGTATTTTAAATTTTTATGGCGCACGATTTTTTAGCCGATCCAATAGCATCATTACTGCGATTAAATTAATCGTACCATTACTTACTATCGTCATTTTAATGAGCCTAAGTTTTAATAGCGGTAATTTTCATGACGCAAACAGCGGTGGTTTTGCACCTTTTGGTTGGCATGGGATAGTGGCAGCATTACCTCTAGGCGGAGTCATTTATTCATTTATTGGTTCTAATACGGTGCTGCAATTAGCCGGCGAAACAAAAAATCCTCAACGCAGCATTCCTTTGGCGCTGATAGGTTCAATGGTTTTCTGTATTATTTTGTATGCATTTCTCCAAATTGCATTTGTGGGCGCAATTAGTCCAACTTCATTTGCGGAAGGCTGGAATAAATTGCGTTTTGCAGGCGATACTGGACCGTTCTCTGGATTGGTTGCTGCTCTAGGCTTGAGTTGGTTTGTTATCATAATTTATGCGGATGCCATGATATCACCTTTCGGAACAGGTTTTGTTTTTACTGCATCCACCGCACGTATAGGCTATGGTTTAAGTCAGATTGGATTTATGCCTAAGGCACTCGCTAAACTCACCTCCCATGGCATACCTTTACGTGCCATTATGGTGAATTATGTGATTGGGTTGTTATTATTTTTACCGTTCCCTGCATGGCAAAAATTGGTGAGCTTTATTATTTCTTGCTTTATTTTATCCTACATTATAGGACCTATCGCACTTGTGGGATTACGTAAAACCAAACCCGAAGCACATAGGCCTTTTTTCCTGCCTTATGCCACTTTTATCTCCTGTCTTGCATTTTATATTTGCAACTTGCTCATATTTTGGACTGGCTGGCATACCGTGTCTAAAATGATGATTGCGCTCAGCATCGGCTTAATCTTTTTTGCCATTCACTGCATTAGAGAAAAAAATAATCTCTGGCGAAATGAATGGCGTGGGGCGTGGTGGCTTTTACCTTATTTTGGCTTGCTGACTCTTATCTCATATTTTGGAACTTTCGGTGGAGGTAAAGAAGTTATTTCATTTGGAATGGATTTCTTTGTCATTGGTTTACTGACCATAGGAATATTTTGTTTTGTCACCAAAGGAAAGAACAAGCTTTCATAATGAAACCTCAAGACTTAGTCAGCATAGAATTGGCTATCACATGATATTTCATATATAATTCAATAAGTAAGCAAAACTTGGAAAGGATTCCATTGCTTGAAAAAAATTTTCCTATATTTCTTATGGACGATGTCTTTTTTTTGCAATCCATCTGCAGCACTCTCTACAGCTGCATTTTTTTATGGCAATAACATTCCAATTCCTGAACTTTGTATGTATAACATTGCAGTCATTGATCCTGCTTCTGACTTTAATCCAAAAGATTTTTGTAATACAGAAAGCCAAGTCTTTGCATATGTCAGCCTGGGTGAAGTAGCTTATAATGCTTCATACAAAAACAAGATTAAACCCGAATGGATCATAGGGAAAAATATTGCATGGAATCAAAATCATGTTATAGATCAAACTCAAAAAGGTTGGCAAGATTTTTTTGTTAATCAACTTATTACACCATTATGGGATAAAGGATATCGAGGATTTTTTCTCGATACATTAGATTCTTACTTTTTAGCGACACATAACAGTAATCAGCAGCAACAACAAATCCAAGGCATGGTTAGTGTTATCAAAGAAATAAAAAGAAAATATCCTGATACCAAGATCATTTTAAATCGCGGCTTTCAATTACTACCTTATATAAAATCAGATATTTCTGCCGTAGTCATAGAATCGTTATATAATGGTTGGTATCAAGATAAAAAAATATATCAAAAAACTCCCTTATCAGATCAAAAATTTCTATTCGAAGAAATAAAAAAAATTAAAGAAATGAACATACCCATTATCGTTATCGATTATTTACCGCCAAAAGAACAATCAAAAGCAAGTGAATTAGCAACACAACTTTCAAAACAAGGTTTGATTCCATGGATAACTGATAAAGATTTAAAACAAATTTATATTAAAAAATTAGAGAGAATGCCCAGAAAAATATTAGTATTATTTTCTGAAAAACATAAAAATTTAGGCATAGTAAGTTATACGGGTTATGTTTTTAGCATAGGCACTATTTTAGAATATTTTGGTTATATTCCAAAATATATCAATTTAGAAGAAAATCGAAATTTAGCTCAAAATAATTTAAAAAAAGAATATGCGGGTATTGTTATATATTTAAATAATGAAGATCCTAAAAATGATTTTCTGTTAACTTGGGCACAAAAACAAATTAAAGATAATATTCCGGTCGTTTTCATGGGAAATTTTGGAGTACCCAATGAAAATAAAAAGCTCGCTGAATTCGGAATCACCTTTCCAACTTATGAAGATAGCATTAAATCCTTACAAATAAATAAAATTAATAAAACATTCGTTGATGTTAAAGCTAATTTTTCAGTTGCTCCCTATAATTTTTTTGCCCTGCATGCCAACAACGGACAAGTTTTATTACAAATGAAAAATGCAAAACAACAATTGCTTGATGCCGTAGCAATAACACCATGGGGTGGATATGCATTATCTCCTTATGTTGTCGAATATTTTCCTAATGGAAAATCCTCATGGATCATTAATCCTTTAACGTTTTTTTATACCACGCTACGTCTTAAAGACTTTCCGATACCTGACACCACCACGGAAAATGGTAGACGTTTAATGTCAGTACATATAGATGGTGATGGATTTCCTTATCAAGCAAAATGGATAGGTGGCAAAACTGCAGCAGAAGAATTACGTGATCGAGTTTTAAAGCGTTATCGCATACCCACCAGCGTATCAGTGATTACAGGCGAAATAGCACCTAATGGTATGTATCCCAAGGAATCTGCAAAACTTGTTAAAATAGCACGCAGCATTTTTGAGTTACCATGGATTGAAGTGGCATCCCATACTTTTTCTCATCCATTTAATTGGCAACTTGTTTCCTCGTTTCAGCCTGACATTTATGCGGAAACTATTGCTATGAAAATACCTCATTATCGTTTTAATTTTACTGCAGAAGTGGTGGGCTCAATTGATTATATCAATAAATATCTAACACCTCCTGATAAAAAATGTAATTTAATATTTTGGTCAGGCTTAGCAAATCCCTCACCCGAAGATATCGCTATTACATATAAAAATCATATATTAAACATCAATGGCGGAAATCAAACAAACATTAGTTACCAGCATCCCTCATTAACAGCTATACAACCTAGAGGCGTTGAAATGGGTGGCTATTATCAAATATTTGCGCCCATTGATCTGGATTTTTATTATATGGACAGCTTAGGTGGGCCGCTGTACGGGTTTGAAAAAGTCATTCAAACACTTACATTGACAGACAAACCCATACGCTTCAAACCCATCGATCTTTATTACCATATTTATGGAGCAAGCTATCCGGCATCACTTAAAGCCTTATATAAAGTCTATGATTGGGCATTAACACAACCAGTCATGCATATTTATATTTCTGATTATATAAAAAAAGTATTAGATTTTTATAACATAAGCATTAGCAAGCTAAATAATGCCTGGATGATTTATACTCAAGGTGATTTGCGTGAATTACGATCGCCAAAAAAATTGGGATACCCAGATCTGATGCATAGTCAAAACATAATAGGGTTTAATGAAATCAATAACAATTTTTATATTCATCTCGGCCCTAATCGATTATCCATTTTACATTATCAACAAACAAAACCTATGGGACCCTATTTGATAGAAGCAAACGCTCGTGTGGTAGATTTCATGAGGGACAAAAATTCATTATTCATAAAATTTAAAGGCTATACACCATTACAATTTACTTTAGCAAATACAGGAAAATGCAAGATATCTTCGCAAAACACCTTAAAAGAAACGCGCAACAAAAATGGCAATATAACTTACAGTACAGACAAGGATAATAATGAAATTCATATTAATTGCTGATGATGAAAATACACCAAATGCTTTTTTTCCATTTTGGAAAATTATTATTTTTGTTATGGTGACTATCATCGTTTTGATACTATTATTTCCTAAAACATTATTACAAGAAGTACTAGCTGATAACAGACCTGCAGCCGTAAAATTATCTTATTTAAAATCATTTTCAAGAAATAATCCAAATAACCCATTATTAATATTTTATCTCATTGAACAAGAAATCGAGATGGGACAAATTACCGAAGCCAACAACGAAATAGAGCATTTTAAAAAAATTTCATCCCAAGAAGATATAAAAAGTCAATTAATGTGGATAGATTACTTATTACTTCGTTATCGAAGTTATAAAGCAAAAATGAACTCCCCTGAACGTATCGCAGATCTAAAGAAAATGCGTGAAATGTCTAGTACATTAATAAATATGAACTTAGATCAACATCAACTTCGAATATTAGCATGGGATAATATCAGCTTAGGCAATGCGAATGTCGCATTAAAAATTTATACTGACTTAATGAATACAAATCAATTGCACACACCTCAAGAATTTGCTGAGGGTGGTTCCGTTGCAATGCAAAATAACTCTCATCGTGAAAGCTCTGCATTTTATTGGGCAGCCTATCATAAAGAAATATACATAATACAAAAACGACAATATGCGGTAGATGCTATCAAAGCATTATGGGCTGGCAACTACGTCAATGAAGCATTATCTTTAGCTTCACAATTACCACCCATTATGCTTAACGATCGCGATCTACTTCTATTATTATCACGTTTAGCACTTGCAGCAAATAAACCGGATCTTGCTCAAGATTATGCTATACAGGCTTTATTACTTAATCAAAAGAAAACACATGAATAAAAAATATATAAAATATTTTTTAATTACGATTGCAACACTAATCTTATTGCAATTAAATTCTTCTTTTGCAAGTGAAACTAATACTAAAATGAATTCAAATTTAAAATCACATTTTTTTGAAATTTTTAATTTTAAACATAAAAAAACAAATAGCGATACATTCCATGAAAATCATTCTAACTTGGATCAACCTATCGATAAAGAGCTATCAGACAAATTAAACATTTTAAAAATTAAACCCTTTGATAATGAAGTGTATGCTTTAACCTATCAAACGTTACTTTATAACTCTCATATAAAAGCTGCACATCAATTAGCAATCATTGCTGTAAAAAAAAGGCCGAATGATGTCTTATGGCATCAAAAACTTGCTAAAACAGCCATTTGGTTAGGTGATTACAATCTTGGATTAAACGAGTGGCTGTATGTCGCAAGACACACAAATGACATAGCGACTCTCAATAAAGCGATATATATATCAAAATTACTTGGTTATGATGTAATGCTTATTGAAATTCTTAAAATATATATAGTTAAAAGACCCAACGATATTTCTGCCTATATTGAATTAGCGAGTGCACAAAACCGTGTTGACCAACCATTGCAAGGTTTATTAACCTTAAAAACCATCAATGCCAAATTTCCCTCAAGAGAAGCTTATGCGTCATCAGCCTCAATATATGAAAATATGGATAAATGGGCTGACGCTTTAAAAACTTGGAACAAGGTCGATAACGATTATGGTCCTGATGTCAAAAGCGTAATGGCGCAAGCTAATATATACTATATGGCAAGAGATTTTAAAGCAGCGGTTAATGTACTAAAAAAAGCTATACACAAAGCAAGGCCTTCTGATCATGATTATTGGCAAGCGTTAGCAGAATTAGCCTGGTCCATTAATGATAGACCTTTGGCCATTATAGCTTATAAACATAAAATAAATGAGGAAGATAGCCTCATTAATCTTATCGAATTAGAGTTTCTCACAAATCCTAAAGAATCATTTTATTATAGTGCAAAAGGATGGAATCAATTTCATAAAAATATATTTTTTTCTTTAGCTATGAGACTTGCAGTACAACTTCAACAATGGCAGTCCATTAATACTATTTTAATTCGTTTATCGGATAACCAGGCACAACAAGCTGAAAAAACCATAGAATTTTGGGAATCACAGGCTGCATTGTATGCAGCACTAAACGATGAAGCATCAAAAAAGAAAGTTTTAGCCGAAGGCATTGCATTACATTCATCAATGAATGAATTAAAAATGGATTTACTTTGGTTGGTTATCAGTAATGGCGAATATTATTGGATGAAAAAACTGATGCAAATGTGGTATAACCAAACGACCTTAAACACTCCTTCTTTATCACATATTTATGCCAATGGTTTAGATACTTTAAATAGACCTTATGCCGCTTTAGCATTTGATCAAATCAATTTGATGAATCAAATACAATCAGATCAAGTGGTTATGGATTATGCGAATATTTTAGAAAGAGCGAGGCTTTATCAACAATCTAAAAATGTTTTAGGTTATTTATGGAAACGTACTCTTCGTCATTTAAGTCAACAATCACCTTTTGAAAAACAATCTAAACGTACGATTAGTCAAATTGCTCCTTATGCTGTTTCTGGAACTGACCAAATCATTTATCTTAACCTTGTATTTGGCAATACTATGGAAGCAGAAGATATAAATATTTTATTGAATTGGATGGTTCCACGAAGTTATTTTGATTTAGTTTCTTACTTTAAAGCACATTATATTAATAATATTCCTGATTGGGCTGAAATTAACTTAGCACTTAATAACAATGATCGTAGTAGTTTACAAAAAGTTATGGATCATAAAGAAAAAGAATGGCCTCGGTCTGACCGTATCAATGCAGCTGTGAGATTAGAAAATAATCCTGTCGCACTTCAATATGCTTATGACGAGCTAACAGATCGACCGCATGCAAACGAAATTTACACTGAGTTTGTTTTATATGGTTTAGAAGATGCTAGTCGTTTTTCAATTGCAGAAGAAAATGAACAATTTATTAATGTTATTGGACCACGCACAAAATTAAACGCAAAACTACGACTTACCAATTCATGGCGAATATTGCCTTATGCCTATGTCTGGGATATGCGGTCCAATCAACCTGAATTTATCACCAATGTACCTTCTTATGATTTAAAACTTGGCCTTGGTTTTGAACAAAAAATTCATCGAGGAAAGGTGCTTTATGATCTAGGTTATAGAAAAGGTATCAATGGTTTCACACCCATTTCTGTTAATATCGATTATCAATTAGATGCAAGATGGACTGCTATGTTTAAGCTAGGACTGGATCAGGAAAATTTTGTCGATTCCTACATGCGAGTAGGTGGCATGCAAGATGAACTTGGGTTGAGCTTAATATATAATCATACTCGATATGATACTTTTT
>Ga0207073_1050_pt2 | contig 28542 bp, 25 predicted proteins | sample Alteio_BWMinHeat_65_FD_153575 | JGI IMG/M metagenome (GOLD analysis project Ga0207073, IMG submission 153575) | Enriched cells from forest soil in Barre Woods Harvard Forest LTER site, Petersham, Massachusetts, United States -... | ecosystem: Environmental > Terrestrial > Soil > Temperate forest >...
ACTATCATCGAACTGTTGGTCGTCGTAGCCATCATCGCCGTCTTAGCCGCCATTGTATTGGTGAACGTCACCGGATACATCAACCAAGGTAAGAATGCCGCGGTCAAAGGCAACCTGGCCACCATGTTAACCAACGGAGCCGTCTACTACGATGCCAACGGAAACTACACCAGCTTCTGCGCAAGCTCTGGTGTCACCGCCCCTTCCGCCGCCGTCGATAGCGCCCTAACCCTCACCGCCGGAACCACCGCTGCCAACTGCAAGCCAACTGCCACCGCTTGGTGTACCTGCTCGACGCTCAAAACCACCACCGCCGAACCCGCCGGATCTACCTTCTGCGTCGACTCAACCGGATACAAGAAAGTCACCCAGAACGGCGGAGGCTGTGCCACCCGCTGCCCTGCTGGAGGAGCGTGTATTGATTAGTAGCTAATTTCTTTGATATCTGCTTTTGCGCAATAGGCGCAAAAGCAGATATCATGTCTCTGCCTTTTTCTTTTACGCGTAAAAGAAAAAGGCAGAGGATACTTTATGCGAAATAAAATTGTCACAGGTCTAGATATTGGGACAAGCACTATAAAAGTGTTGGTTGCCGAACGTAACGGGAATGAATGGAATGTGCTTTCATTCGCCCAAATACCCTCTTTTGGGTTACGCCGCGGATCTGTGGTCAACGTTGAAGAGACATCGAAAAATATCCAATTGTTGCTGTCGGGCGTCGAAAAAGACATTGGCAGAAGGATTAATTCGGTCTTCGTAAATATTGGCGGCTCGCATCTTCATGTTGAGCCTTCGGATGGATTAATTTCAGTTTCACGCGCTGACAAAATTATTTCTCAAGAAGATATTGATCGCGTATTGGAAGCTACTAAATCCATCAATATTCCGCTGAACGAAGAAATTTTAGACGTTTTTCCAAAAGAATTTATTATCGATGAACAGCGGGGAATTAAACAGCCGCTGGGATTAACGGGGGTAAGACTTGAAGCAAAAGTGGTGTTGCTGTGCTATTTCCAGTCGTACTTTATTAATTTGACGCAAGCGGTGTTGAATACAAAGTTGCAAATTGACGACATTATTCCTTCTCCGATTGCTGCAGCCGAGTCCGTGCTTTCGCGCCAACAAAAAGAAATTGGCTCAGCCCTTATTGATATTGGTTCAGCTACCACCAGTTTGGCAGTTTTTGATGAAGGGGAATTGATTCACTTGGCTGTGTTTCCGCTTGGGTCTGCCAATATTACCAATGACATTGCTATTGGTTTAAAAACTGACGTTGGTACTGCCGAAGATATTAAAAAGCAGCACGGCACCTGCGGAGTAAAAAGTGCTGCTGCCACCGCTGGCAAGAAAAAAATGGAAGTCTTTGAAAATAATTATTCGTTGTCATTTACCAAAAAACAATTAACTGATATTATTAGGCCGCGCGTGAGTGAAATTTTAGACATTATGCAAAAAGAGCTCAAGAAAATTGGGCGCCAAGAATTGTTGCCAGGAGGCGTGGTGTTAACAGGCGGGGGAGCTAAGATTCCTGAAATAAAAGAATTAGCTAAGCAAATTTTAAAATTACCCATTGAGGTGGGTTTTCCAAAAGGGATTGGCGGATTAGATCACGATCCTGCCTTGGCCACGGTAGCTGGGCTTATCTTGGGAAGTGTAGACTATGAGTCTTCTGGCGGAGTTGCCATGTTGGGGCTTTCGCCAGGACTATTTGCAGGGCTTGGGACAAAATTGCGCAGGATGTTCCGCGTATTTATTCCATAAATAACAGTAACGTAACATGAATCCGAAAATTAAGGTGCTGGGGGTGGGAGGCTCTGGATCGAACACGGTTGCCAGAATTGCCAAGGCTGGAGTGGTAGGGGTGGAGTTAATCGCTATTAACACCGATGCACAGGCGTTGCACTTTTGCAAAGTTGAGAAAAAGGTTCTCATTGGGAAAAATGTCACCAAGGGGCTTGGCGCTGGCATGGATATGTCTCAAGGCAGGGCAGCGGCAGAAGAAAATAAACAAGAGATTGAAGAATTAATTAAGGGGTCAGACATGGTGTTTGTTACCTGTGGGCTCGGAGGAGGGACGGGGTCTGGAGCAGCTCCTTTGGTGGCTGAAATATCAAAGAAGTTAGGAGTTTTAACCGTGGCGGTTGTAACAACCCCATTTTCTTTTGAGGGCGAGCAGCGTCGTGATATTGCCAAAAAAGCGCTTGAAGGGCTCCGCGGCAATGTTGATTCGCTGCTGATTATTTCAAACGATAAACTATTAAAAGCCATTGATGAGAAGACCACCGTCTCGAATGCTTTTGAAATTTGTGACGATGTTTTGCGTCAGGCAGTCCAGGGTATTACAGATGTAATTTTGGCTCCTGGTATTATCAATATTGATTTTGCTTCAGTGGTATCGATTATGAAAGATTCCGGCCAAGCCTTATTCGGCACGGGGATCGCAAAGGGCGAAGGCCGCGTAGTAGAAGCGAGTACCGCAGCTATTAATTCTCCCCTCTTAGACTTTTCTATTAAGGGCTCTCGCGGAATCTTGTTCAATGCTTCAGGATCCGATGTGACACTGCAAGAAATCAAAGAAGCTGCTAGGGTTATTACTGAAAACGCAGACCCCAAAGCTCAGATTATTTTTGGTGCCACCAAGGACAATACGCTAAAGAAAGGTGAAATAAAAATCACCGTGATCGCGACACAAGTTAGATCATGACGCCGTCGAAAGCACTCTTTTGGTTTGGTATTTCTTTTTTGGTAGGAATTGCTGTTGAATCTTTTATTGCTGTGCCCCAACTTTTTGTGTGGGGCATTTTGATTTTTGGATTCGGATGCGTTGCATTTTCTATCCTCGTCAAAAAGGAAGTCGCTGTCATGGGTTTTTGCTTGTTATTTTTGGCTCTGGGGGTTTTGCGACTGCAAATGACGCAGTTTACTATTCAGCAAGATCCAGTCAGTAAATTAAATGATAGTGGTCAAAAAGTTACTCTAGCAGGAACTATCATCGATGGAGCCGATGTGCGGGACAACTCGCAAAAGCTCAAAGTGCAAATTGATCATGTCAAAAGCATAGTTTTGGTCACTACAGCAGCATATCCGGAATTTCACTATTTAGATCATATTCAAATGACTGGCAAGCTAGCCACTCCCATGGTGGCTCCCGATTTTAACTACAAGAATTATTTACTCAAGGATGGCATTTACTCTGTCATGGGGTTTCCAGTCATAAAAGTCATTGCAGGTGGCCATCAGTATAACGTGTTTAGTTTTTTGTATGAAAAAATATTGTGGGTGAAGGAAAGTATGGCCGCATCCATTAATCAAACTTTTGCGAGTCCGCATAGTATTTTATTGCAAGGAATTTTGCTGGGGAATAATAAGACCATGACTCAAAGTTTGCGTGACCAATTAAGCGCGACCGGCCTTCGTTATTTAACCGCCATTTCTGGGTTGCACGTTATTATTCTAGGAGAAATTGTGGTATTTATTTTACTGTGGCTTGGCTTGTGGCGCCAGCAAGCGTTTTGTCTGGCGATTGTTTTTGTTTGGTTATATGTGGTTATGACTGGGTTTCCTGCTTCGGGGATTCGCGCGGGCATTATGGGCAGCATTTTTTTGATGTCGCAGGTTTTCGGCCGGCAAAACACCAGCACACGCACCATTGTTGTTGCCGCTGCCCTCATGCTTTTGCAAAATCCGCTGCTGCTTGTGTATGATGTGGGATTCCAACTTTCTTTTTTGGCTGCCATGGGAATTATTCATGTAAAGCCGCTCTTTGACGTTTTACTTAAAAAAGTATTCCACGGCCAAGCAACACATCTTTCGAATATCGTTACGGTTACGTTGGCTGCACAGGCGTTGACCATTCCCATTATGGTTTTTAACTTTGGGACTATCTCACTTATTGCTCCACTGACTAATATCCTTATTGTGCCGGTGATGTATTTTATTATGCTATTTGGATTTTTGGCTGCTGTCGCTGGCATGGCCGCCAACATGTTGGGAATTATTTTTTCTGTTCCTGCCTGGATTTTAATTTCCTATTTTTTAAAAGTGATGGATCTTTTTTATCAACCCTGGGCGGTAGTTCAATGGCAAAATATCTCATGGGCTTGGCTGGCAATATATTACGTTATTCTCTTGGCAATAGTATGGCGATTGAATAAAAAACTGCAGCCAGAATTCTTGGAATATTAATAGAAAAAAAGAACCACAAGACGTATCTTGCGGTCGGTTTGTGCATAAGAGTTGCTAGGTTGGGAGCTGAACATGCTCTATGGTAACAGTGGTCTCCCGCGAGATTTCGCGGATCAATTTCCCGTCTGCATCAACTAGCCATAGGACTGTCGGGGCATACGACTCGCATGCCTGAATGGCTTTGCCCGAGAGATGAAGGCAGGCGATGTGACCTTCTTCGTCAGTTGGATTGCCCAGGCATCCTAAGTGGGCAAGCATGACGATAACTTTCACGCTGTGCTTATCTGCCAGCATAGTGGCAGAATTCTGGATAAGCGTGATGGCTGGAAGATCGGATCTCGCCAAGATGCCATCAATCCCTGGTAGGGCAATCAGGTCAATCTCGGCGACGCCGTATTGGTATTGGATTTCCAGTTCCGCATGCTTACGGATCTTTCTGTCCGAGCAGCGCAGACACAGGGCACAACCCTTGTATCGGCTAATCCATACCTGCAGCCACACCCAGATAACCAAGAAACAATAACGCATACAACCACTCCACGTCGTGTAAAGGACTGTTGGAGGCAACTGCCGGCACCCGCCAGCATCCAATTCTTGCCTCTTCAACAGTATTCATCATAGCGGAGAGCGTTATTATGTCAAGACCGTTTATACTTTTTCTACGGTTTTCCAGTCGCCATCTACCCAGAGGGGTACGACTTGGACACCAAGTCCGAATGATTCAACAGTTTTTTGAGCTTGATGAAGATGTTTGATATGTTCAGTTTTTTCAACGGGATTTCCTGCGCAACCAAAGTGTCCAACAATAGCTACTGCTGTGGCTCCGTGATGGTGGGTAGAAACTCCAACTCGCTTTGCAATATTCTTGATAATAGCTGTGTCGGCATTTTCTGCAAGGATTTTGTTGGCTCCAGCTTCGGTAACCATATCAACATAGTCAACGCCATACTGTTGCTTCATATATTCCTTCACTGCGTCTTGGACTCTGCCATCCATGCAGTTGACAGCACATGCAAACTTTTTTTCTGTTTTCATATACGCTATAATATACAATATGGAGGAAAAAATCAATAATAAGGCTTGGGTGGTGGCTGCTGACATGGGGTATGGCCATCAGCGCACTGCTTATCCTTTGCGTGGCATGGCATTTGGCAGCGAAGTCCTTAATGCCAATAATTATCCTGGTATTCCTAAGAAAGATAAGAACTTCTGGCGAGCAACCAAGTCTTCATATGAATTTGTTTCAAGGTTTCGCAGAATCCCTATCGTGGGGGTATTTCTTTTTTTATTTTTGGATCGGTTCCAAAAAATCTTAGGGTATTACCCAAAGCGCGATTTGTCCCGAGCCAACTTTTCCGGCCGTCTCATTTTTGCTTCTATAAAAAGGGGCTGGGGAATGCATTTAATAGAAAAATTAGCTCGCCAGCCAATTCCTTTGGTGACCACCTTTTTTACCCCCGCTTTTATGGCAGAAGAATTCCACTATCCAGGCGACATTTACTGCGTCATTTGCGATGCTGATATTTCTCGTGCCTGGGTATCGCTTGATCCTAAAAAAACTCGCATCAAATATTTTGTTCCCAATGGCTGGACGCGAGATCGATTGCGTTTATATGGTATCAATCCTGAACATATTACCTTAACCGGCTATCCATTGCCCAAAGAGAATATTGGAAGGGATTTGGAAATTATTAAAAAAGATTTGGGGTATCGTTTGATCAATTTGGATCCTCGCGGTAAATATCAAAAACTCTATGCCCCCCTCATTAAAAATTATTTAGGCGATCTGCCAAAGATTGCCTCACATCCTTTGACGATACTATTTTCTATCGGTGGAGCGGGCGCCCAGAAAGACATTGCGTTGTCGATTATTACCAGCCTGCAAGAGAAAATCAGATCACGGTCGATACGATTTATTGTTTCAGTGGGTACACGAAGCGAGTTGGCGGCATATTTTAATGGCATCTCAAAAAAATTATCTTTAGGTGGGGGTCTACGAATTATTTATGAGAAAACCACCAAAGAATATTTTACCAAATTTAACGAGGCCTTGCGCACTACCGATCTTCTTATGACCAAACCCTCTGAACTTTCTTTTTATGCTGGCCTTGGCATACCTATTATTATCGAGCCTCCTATTGGTTCGCAGGAGGACTTTAATCGACGATGGCTCTTGCACACGGGTGCGGGAATTGACCAGGAAAACCCGAAATATACCGATGAATGGTTAGATGACTTAATTGCCGCAGGAGATTTTGCGGAAATGGCAATGCAGGGATTCATTGAAATCGAGAAAATGGGGGCATATAACATCGAAAAAGCCATTTTACAAAATACATTATAATCCATCTCCGTGTCTATCATTTTTAAAACCTTTTTTGCAGTCGTTGTATTACTGTTTGCCATCTTGCTGTGCCTGTTTTTTATTCCTGTGCCGCAGGCAAAGGCTGCTTTATATGGAGTGGACTTTTCGCAAATGCAGGCTGAGGCGTTAAAACTCGACTGGAAACAAATGTATTCGGCGATGTTAGATGACTTGGGTGTTAAACATATTAAGCTCCACACCCAGTGGGATTTTATCGAAGGCACACAAAACAATTTTTATTTTGATGACGTTGATTGGCAGCTGCAGCAGGCAGAGAGCCATGGTGCTGATGTTATTTATGTCGTCGGCATGAAAACGGGCAGATGGCCTGAGTGTCATATTCCAGACTGGGCGGCTGGGCTTTCAAAAGAAGAACAGCAAAAAGATGTTTTAGCCTATGTTCAGACAATTATTGAAAGGTATAAAGGCAATAAGGCCATTGTGGCTTGGCAGGCAGAGAACGAGCCGTTGTTTAACTTTGGCATTTGTCCTTGGTATGATGCCAACTTTTTACAACAAGAAGTAGCTTTGATTCATTCGCTTGATCCCTCGCGTAAAGTTATTATTTCTGATTCGGGAGAAAGTTCTTTGTGGTTAAAAGCCGCTTCCATTGGTGACGAAGTTTCGAGCACGCTCTATCGCAAGGTGTGGATGCATATTTCTGATAGTTCCGGATTTTATTGGACGTGGCCTATTCCGCCATCGGTGTACTGGGTCAAGGCTGAAATTATCCAGGTATTTTTCCATAAAAAGGTGATTGTTGGTGAGCTGCAAGCGGAACCATGGAATCCGACTCTTTTCTATAATCTTCCTATACAAGAACAAGAACAATCTATGAATTTAAACCAACTTAAGGCAAATGTTTTGTATGCCAAGGAGACGGGCCTGGATGAATTTTATCTTTGGGGTGTAGAATGGTGGTATTGGCTTAAGGTTACCAATGCTGATCCTACCATTTGGGCGTACGCAAAAACATTGTTTACAGCACCATGAAGTTTCAGAAAAACATTATCGATGTTGGCGGCTGTAAAGTTTCTTATTGGGAGAAATATTCAGAACATAAAGAGACTATCATTCTCTTGCATGGCTTTCCGGGAAACCATGCAGGCTTAATTGACTTAGCTAATAATCTTGGCAACCAATACCGTCTTATCATCCCCGATTTGCCAGCGTGCGGCAAATCCTCTCCCTTGCAACAAGTTCATACCCTGCAACACTATGCTGATTGGCTGCATGCTTCTTTACGAATGTTAGATATTAAGAATCCCATCATTATTGGACATTCATTCGGTTCGCGGGTAGCCTTAGTGTATGCGACCCATTATCCTAGTCACCTTAAAAAATTAGTTCTCATTACTCCCGTAGTTACGCTTAACGGAATTATCCCGCACATAGCCTCTCTCAAAGGATTTATTGCCAAACTATTGCCGGACTATATGAGAAGACGATGGCTTTCTAACAAACTCTATCAATACGCGGTCAAGATGGTTATTTTTAAATCAGCTAGTAAAAAACGTCGCGAGGAAATCACCAATATCGATATTCAAGAATCAAAAAATATGGATGTGAAGGCTACGATCGAAATTTTCGACGAATTTTATAGGTCAAATTTGTTGCCGTTAGCAAAAAAGATAGCTACTCCGTGCCTCGTCATAGCGGGTGACAAAGATCAGGTGGCCACTCCAGCCTCTATTAAGAGGTTAGTTGCAGAGTCAGACGTATTCTCTCTTTACATGTTGGAAAAATCGGGGCACCTGTTGCCCTTAGAACGTCCTAAATTGACCGCTAGTATTATTCAAAGTTGGTTACGTAATTCATGATACTCTGGTTTTTTGTTATCGTTGCGTCGTATTTCTTTTTTAGTGTCTCGGTATTTGGAGACAAACTTTTGCTTGCAGGAAAGCCGAATCCCAAATCCTACACCTTTTATGTGGGTATTTTAAATTCGTCGGTTTTATTACTATTGTTTTTTGTGCCCATGGGCCTGCCAAGTCTCTCGGTTATTTTTTGGGCCATACTTTCGGGGCTGGCTACCATATTGGCACTCTATTTTATGTTTTGCGCTGTAGAGCAATTTGAGGTTTCTCGCGTCATGCCAGCGCTTGGAGGATTGCAGCCCATTTTTGTTTTCTTGCTTACTGATATTTTCTTTGGCTGGCAAACGGTCACACTCACCGGATTCTTTGCCTTTGTGGCATTGATTGCTGGAAGTGTTTTAATTTCCGTAGAAAAATCTCTTTCGTTAGAGCCTACGTATGTAAAATTGGTGACTGGCTCTGCGCTTTTATTTTCGCTTTCATATGTGTTTTCCAAAATGGTTTTCTTAGGAATGCCATTCTTGTCAGGCTTAATACTTATGGGGGCAGCTACCGCTTGCATTGCTTCGAGCCTATTATTGGGTGCTGGTTTTCGCAGAGCCATTTTTGGAAAGCATGCGGCATTTGATCGAAAAAATGGCGTAGTATTTTTATCATTCCAGCTTTCGGGGGCAGCTGCCGGATTTTTACAAAACTGGGCGATTGCTTTAGTCCCTGTTGGATTCTTAGCCATCATGAATTCTTTGCGCGGCATTCAGTACATATTTTTATTTGCCATTACGCTCTTTTTCTCCCTTTTTCTCCCTCATATTTTTACAGAGAAGATCTCTCCGGGTATTATCCTTAAAAAATCACTGTCTATATTGCTCATAGGGCTTGGATTAATTTTATTAGTGATATAATGTAAGTACTATGTTAAGTATTATCATTCCAACCCTAAACGAAGAAGATTATTTACCACTAGTTTTAGCTTCCATTAAGCATCAGAAGTTTACTGACTATGAGGTTATCGTAGCGGACGCCGGCTCAAAAGATAAAACGCTAGAAATTGCCAGGCAATACCACTGTGTCGTGACCGAAGGTGGTTTGCCTGCTCGGGGCAGAAACAATGGCGCGAAGGTGGCTAAGGGAGATGTACTGTTTTTCCTTGATGCCGATTCCATTCTGCCAGATGACTTTTTTACTAAGGCTCTTAACGAATATTCAGCGCGAACATTAGATTTGGCTAGCTTTTGCCTGCACCCGTTTCCAGAGAAGCCCCTGTCTACATTTTTGGTAAAAGTTTTTTATAACTGGCTTATTGTAGCTTCTGAAAAGATCCTTCCGCATGCAGCCGTAGGTGTTTTGGTTAAGCGGGATTTATTCGAAACATTAAACGGTTACGATGAAACTATTATGCTGGCCGAAGATCATGACTTGGGACGTCGTGCGGCAAAAGTGGCGCGATTTGGCATTATTCGGTCGGTAGAAATCTTTGTTTCTGATAGACGATACAAAACTGACGGCTTTTTTTCGGTGGGCATGAAATACTTTTTTTGCGAACTCTACACCATTTTTATTGGACCTGTCAGGTCAAATATGTTTCGCTACAAATTTGCTCACTACAAAAAACCAAAAAGTGAGTGAGGTTCGTATTAATAAAATACATTTAATTTTTTTAAAAAGCCATGTATGACCTACCAGAATTTGATCATAAAAGCGTAAAAGAAACTATCATCGCTTTTTTGCAAAATAAAGTAGTTAGGGTCGTTTTTTTACTCATCGTTATTGGCGTAGCTTTAGCTTTTATTACTGGAAGAGTCACGCCAGAACAAGTTAAGAGCCAATTTAAGATTTTTTCTCAAAATGTGCAGCACGGACTGACTACACCCCTGCTGAATTCATCTCAACCTCCATCAAAATATGTTTCAAATATTGAGTATGAGCAGGCCATTATTGATTCGGTAAAGTTAGCTTCACCTTCGGTGGTTTCCATTATTATTTCTAAAAATTTACCGGTATATGAGCAGCAGTTTGTAAATCCCTTTCCAGATGTTCCTGGATTTACCAACCCATTCGGAAACTTTTTAATACCGCAGCAAGTCCAAAACGGCACCAAGCTCCAAGAAGTGGGAGCAGGATCGGGCTTTATTGTTTCAGGGGACGGCATGATTTTAACTAACAAGCACGTGGTTTCAGATCCTAAAGCTGATTACACGGTCATTACTACTGATGGCAAAAAGTATCCTGCAAAAGTGCTAGCATTAGATCCTGTCCAAGACTTGGCAGTTATTAAAATCCAGACCGATACCAAACTGCCGGCAATTACTTTAGGAGATTCTGATGGCATTGAAATTGGCCAAGGAGCCATTGCTATTGGAAACGCGTTGGGGCAATTTAGTAATACCGTTTCAGTCGGTGTAGTTTCTGGTCTTGGCAGAACGGTGAATGCTTCTGACCAAGGAGGCGGTTTTTCTGAAACACTTGAGGGGATTATTCAGACTGATGCAGCTATTAATCCGGGAAACTCCGGAGGGCCATTATTGAATTTGAAAGGTGAAGTGATTGGCATTAATGTGGCTACTGCCGAAGGCGCGCAATCTATTGGCTTTGCCCTGCCTATTAATTTGGCTAAGCGCGACGTTGATCAAGTAATAAAGACCAACAAAATCGTTTACCCCTTTTTAGGAGTAAGGAATGTTTTAGTAGATAGTACTGTCAAAGATAAATATAATCTTTCTGTAGACTATGGGGCATTAATTATAAAAGGAGTTGCCGGTGAGCCCGCTATTGCTGCAGGTTCGCCTGCTGAGAAAGCTGGCTTGAAAGAGGGAGATGTTATTTTAGAATTGAATGGCGAAAAAATCACCACCGACAACTCGTTAACCAAAACCATCCAGAAATATAATCCAGGCGACAAAGTAACACTCAAAGTGTTGCGTGATGGAAAAGAGATGATGGTGGATGTGGTGTTAACCGAAAGGAGTTGACAAACATGGCGCAGTCGGTTAAATTAAACTCAATATGGAAATTACGATTTTCAACACAAGTCATCATAGCAATTCTATCCAATTGAGGAGAGAGTTGTTTTGGTGTTAAGCAAACCCAAAAATTCAATACAAAAACAGCCCTCTCCTTTGTTTGGAGAGGGTTTTTGTTTATTATTAATAAATTCATCTTATGAAAAAAACATCAAGAAAAATTCAAATCGGGGTCATGGGTTCTGCTGCTGATCTTAAGTATTCAAGGGGCTTGGAAAAGATGACAGAAGAAATCGGTTACTGGGTCGCAAAGAAAGGCGCGACGTTGGTTTTTGGAGCAGAAAAAGATTGTGACTCACTTTCTACAGCTGCTTGTCGTGGAGCCAAGAAAGCAAAAGGGCTTACTGTTGGAATAACCTATGGCAAGGGGATGGATATTTTTGAAAAGAAGAACGTGGATGTAGTTATCGCAAGTGGACTTGAACGGGGTGGAGGTAGGGAAATGGCTCTTATTTTAAGCTGTGATGCAATTATCACGATTAATGGTGGTTCTGGAACGCTTACGGAAATTGCCATTGCTTATCAAGCGAATATTCCAGTGGTGGTTTTGGAAAATAGTGGCGGTTGGAGTGAAAAGCTTTCTGGGCAATATCTTGATGACAGAAAGAGGATGAAAATTGAATCTGCAAAAAATCCTAAAGAAGCTGTCCAAAAAGCATTAAACCTTATTAATTAGTAAAAAAGTATGACTTTAAATTATCTACCTTTAAATACTCATCATCACGATCAACTCTTCCTGGAAGAGATTGGTTGTGTTTAGAAGTGTCTCATACTTCTCACGTTCAATCCCTTCCCAGAAGGGATTTTTCTTTATGGGAAGGATGGTGTTCTTTAAAAACTTAACAAGGGAGAAGTATCATGAGCAAGCTGTATGTGGTCTCGGGTGACATTGATCTGAAAGTTAACGGTTGGGCGGAACAGAAAGGATTTAAGCGCGTGCCTGATTGGGTCTTCAAAGGCATGCGGGAAGAGTTCTCGGGATGGATGCGCCAAATGTTCAAAGGCAGCTTTGAACTTGTGCCATGGGATGGGATTTTGTACGGACGGGAATCCTTGGTGGAAGACTGTGGCCTCTCGACCATCTCGTTGGACGGATTCTGTTACTGTGATGGGCAGGTTTTCGACATCACTCGTTGGGTGGACGAGGCGGGAAACGATTGTGGACTGGGGCACCGCAAAAACGTTCCGCTCGACGAACAGTTGCGGGTCTTATCGGAAACCAGCCCCAAAGAAGTTGCCTTGGTAGATGATGTGATCTACACTGGCAGTCACGTAGAAAAAGTCATCGATCTGCTTTCCCGTCACGGCATCTGTGTTCGCGTGGTCATTGCTGGAATCGGCATCGGCCAGGGAATCCAGCGCGTCAAGGATTTGAACGTGGAGGTCAGGTGTGTTCGGACTTACCCCGAAGTGATCGACGAAGTCTGCGAACGGGACTTTTATCCTGGCGTTTCCATGTCTGGCCGGTCGCTCGTTGGCGGCGGAAATATCGGCGCGCCCTATCTGCTTCCGTTTGGTAATCCCACTAAATGGGCTTCCATTCCGCAGTATTTCGCGAGTGATTTCTCGCTGCGTTGCATTAGGTTGGCGAAGGATTTGTTTCACTACATTGGGCGCTCTTCTGACCCGGTAAGGCCAATTCGATGCTGCGATCTCAGTCGTGGAATTGTCGGCTTGCCTAAAGACGAGACCGAAGTGGAGCATTGTCTTGGACACATACAGCACAAGTTGGCTGCAGGATTTGAATCGGGGCCGCTAGATATGGAAATGCACAACTGCTAGAAATCATAGCCGGTTAGTTTAAAAACTGCCGGCTTTTTTAATACATGCTAAAAAAGTTGACAATCATTTTAATTTTGCTAGGATGTAGGTAATGGAAACAATTAAATCTAACAACGTATTCTTTTTCTGGTACTTTACTGACTTACGAGGTTAGTGCGCTTTGGTATTGTAAAAAGCTGCTGACCTCGTAAAGGTCAGTTTTTTATTAATCATTCATTCTTGATATATGAAAAAAGCATTATTGGTTCAAATAAGAAAAAACAAAAAAATAGCAACTCAAGAATATAATAGCTTTCTTAAAATATCTAAAGAAACGGGCGTTAAATTAGATAAGATTAATATTTGTTATAAAAAAATCGAAGTTAATAAATTAATCAAAAAATATGACTTTATCATCGTGGGGGGGAGTGAATTCTCTGTGATAGATGTATTTCCGCAGAAAGCAAAGATTCGAAAGTTGATTGTAAAAGCAATGCAGGCTAGTAGGCCATTTTTGGGTATTTGTTTCGGGTTTCAATTATTGGTTGAATCAATGGGGGGTATCATATCGAAAAATCACAAAACCAGGGAATTCGGCACTAAGCAGATTAAGATTACCAGCACAGGTGATGAAAATTCGATATTTTATGGTATGCCTTCGACATTTACTGTTCAGCAAGCTCATTATTGGGGCACTTCCCAAAAACCGCACAATTCAGTCATTATTGCAAAAGGAGAAAATAATATTCTTGAGGGAATTAAAGTTCTTGGCGCGCCTGCTTATGGGGTTCAATTTCATCCAGAACTCACCAAGCAAGATATGATAGAAAGGATGGAGATCTATAATTCCCAAGCAAGTTCTCCATATCATTTTTCTAGCCAAGATATGAAAAATATAAAGCAGTCGAAAGCATCTGAAAAAATTATTACTAATTTTTTGGTAAATTTATAAAATAGCAATTTATAGCCCAGATTTGTTTTTTAAGAAGGCAAATCTGGGCTATAAATAAGTTCTTTTCCAACTTGAGTTAAGAAAGGAAGGCGTAGAATGTCTGTGACTGAATTCATGCGAATGTTTGCTTTCGATCCAGCAAAAAGCTATTTGGTTGGTGTGGAGCGGGAGTGTTTCTTGACCGAACATGGACGTATTTCCCCGATTGCCTCCAAGGTGCTTTCTCATTTGAACGCCAATTCCAATGGTCGTAGCCATTGTTTCGGCTACGAATTGTCGGCCTGCCAACTTGAAGATCGAGTTGAGCGGCCCTGTGAACTTGGGGAGTTGCGGAGTATGCTCGAGATGAATGAGCAAGACATTCAGCGAGCAGAGCGTGAACTCGGATTTGGGAGAATCCACTGCGGAATCGCTCCTGAGGATGTTCCTCTCGACCATTACCCAGATCCCAGGTACGACAAGATTGTGGCAGCAATGCCCAAGGAAGTCTTGCGTGCTGCTTGCAGGGTTGCGGGCATTCACGTCCACGTGGGAATGCCAGATCATGACACTGCCTTGAGGGTTTACAATCAGGTTGTCGATCATTTCCCCATGCTATGTCGAGTTGGCTGCATCGGCTTTGATGGCCGACTTGACCAGTATCAGGTGGTGGTCGAAAGTCTTGGCAAAAAGGTTCTCTATAGCGAACGGGTAATGCTTTTCATGAAGCACCTGGTTAACGGCGCCCATCACCCTCCTTCGTATAAAAATTGGGGAGACTTTCATGATAGGGCCGTGACTGAAGGTTTCGTGAATGACCCCAGACGCCTGTGGGATTTCGTGAGAATCTCTAAGCATGGAACTATCGAGTTTAGGATGTTCGATTCTACTGACAACCTAAGACAAATATGGTTCTGGGCTGCGCTATGCCTCGATCTTTGCAGGGCATACTAATTTTAGTCATGGGGGGCAACACAAGATTTGCCCTCCTTTTTTACTGCATTTTTACCTACAAATAATAAAAAAACCTCTGAATGTGTGCAGAGGTTAATAGCGATACGACTCGTCTGTGGATTCTTCTCCACTTCTTTTCTCCCAAAGTATTATGCTGAGAAAAGAAGACAGAAGTGCAAATATTCGTTTGCATCCTTCTACGAAAAAATGAATCATGAGATTCTCCTAAGGGGCTAACTTAACCATATCATTTTTCGGTAAAAAATCAAGGTAGGATATTTACGGATAAAAAAATAGCGAGCACGGATGTACTCGCTTTGTGCGCTTGAAGTTCTAAGTTTCATTTCCAGACATTTTAGTCCAGAGACTTGAGCTCAATTTCCCGCCACCCGAACCATCCTTTCACCTTGCCGGTGATGAACTTTTCGGGAGGCTCGTGTCGGAACCTGATAGCTCGTGATTGCTTGCCATCCAGATTTTTGACGACGGCGCTGAATCCGCTGTTGGTTTTTTGCTTCCATTCTACTTGCCAACGGCTTCCCTCCTCGAAAAATCTCTCAGCAGTAGCAAATTTGCCGCTACTTTCTTGGTGTCTGAACCCGATCGCGCCAGACATGCACGCAACCATTAGCACGCCCAATACCAGACGTGCTAAGTCGTTGGATCTTCCGGCAGCGAAGGCACATGCCAATGCCGCAAGAAGAAATCCATAAAATGCAATACTCTCTTCCATGTGAACCTCTGGGTTGTGGGTACTCAAAGAACAGGCGATAGTATGCTTATATACCCCTCTTGATCTTTTGTCAATAATTAGCACTCACTCTTGCACTCTGCTAAGCTTTGATATACAATCATATACAATTGAAACCAAATGCGTCATAATAAACGTAATACTTAATACTATGAACAACGGAGCAAACTTTACTAACAAAGCACAAGACGCTATTCTGGCAGCTCAAACAATTGCCCAGGATCGCGGACAGCAGCAAATTGATGCATTACATTTGTTGTATGCGTTGCTAAACCAAGAAGGTTCGGTGGTCTTGACTGTGCTGCAAAAATTAGGAGTAGATGTGGATGTCTTAAAGAAAAAGACAGAAACTAACATCTCAAAAATTTCTACTATTTTAACACCCACCACTTTTGGCCAGTTTTATTTGACCCAAGACATGGCCAAGGTGTTAGACTATGCTCGCCAGGAAAGCCTGAAAATGGGCGACGAATTTATCTCTGTTGAGCATTTATTCTTAGGATTGCTTAATGTAAAATCTTTAGCTAAGGATGTTTTAGAAAAGACCAGCTTTTTTGCCTCAGATGGGGCGGGGGCTGGATTAAAATCTTCAAAACTTGATTATGAGACTGTGTCAAAGATACTGTCACAAATTCGCGGAGGTCAACGCATTACCGACCCAGAGCCAGAGTCAAAATATCAAGTTATTGAAAAATATACTCGTAACCTGACTAATCTAGCTGCTTCCGGGAAAATTGACCCAATTATTGGCCGTGACAACGAAATACGCCGATTAATGCAAATCATTTCTCGAAGGACAAAGAATAATCCGGTGCTTATCGGAGAAGCTGGCGTTGGAAAGACAGCCATCGTTGAGGGATTCGCCCAGCGCGTGGCTCGAGGAAATGTGCCAGAATTCTTAAAAGACAAAGAGGTTATTTCTCTGGACTTGGGAGCCATTATCGCCGGCACCAAATACCGTGGTGAATTTGAGACCAGGATTAAGGCCTTATTGAAAGAAATTGGTCGCGCAGGAACCAAATATATTTTGTTTATCGATGAATTGCACACCATTGTTGGAGCTGGAGCTGCCGAGGGCGCCATTGATGCTTCTAACTTATTAAAGCCAGCTTTGGCTCGTGGAGAACTGCGCGCCATTGGTGCCACCACGCTTAAAGAATATCAGAAACACATTGAAAAAGATCAGGCATTTGAGAGGAGATTTCAGCCGATTTATGTCCAGGAGCCAACCGTTGAAGATGCCACAGCTATTTTGCGAGGCATTAAAGAAAAATACGAAGTCCATCATGGCGTGCGCATTAAAGATTCCGCCATTAAAGCTGCCGTTGAATTGAGCGCGCGATACATTGCTGACCGGTTTTTGCCCGACAAAGCAGTCGACTTAATGGACGAAGCTGCCTCGGCTTTAAGGCTTGAGATTGAGTCAGAGCCGCAAGAATTAGAAAAATATGAAGAGGAAATTACTAAGTTAGAAATTGAAAAGCAGGCTTTAAAGAAAGAAAAGGATTCTGAAAAGAGGTTAAGAGTCATTGCCAAAGAATTAGCAGAAATTAAAGAAAAGACTAAGGAATTGGCCGCCAAATGGGGTGCCGAAAAAGAGCTTATCAATAAAATCAAAAAAATCAGAGAAGAAATTGATAAGTTGAACTATCAAACTGAAATTGCTCAGCGCGAAGCTGACTTGGAAAAAGTGGCTGAAATTAAATATGGAAAAGTCCCACTATTACTCAAAGAACAAAAGCAAATTGAACAGAAATTGGTAAAGTTGCAAAAGTCCCACCACTTTTTGAAGGAAGAAGTGACCGAAGAAGAAGTGGCTCGTGTAGTTTCGCGATGGACGGGGATTCCGGTTATGAGACTTATTACTGAAGAAGCCAAGAAGTTAGAAACCATGGAGGCAACTCTCAACCGCCGTGTCATCGGTCAAGAAGAGGCTATTTCAGCTATTTCAAGAGCTATTCGAAGAGCCCGCGCAGGGATTTCTGAAGAGAATAGGCCGCTTGGTTCATTCTTATTTTTGGGACCAACAGGAGTTGGTAAAACTGAGACGGCCAGAGCTTTGGCAGAATTTTTGTTTGATGACGAAAAGGCTATGATTCGTCTGGATATGTCTGAATACATGGAAAGGCACACTGTTTCAAAAATTATTGGCTCGCCACCAGGATATGTGGGCTACGAAGAAGCCGGTCAGCTGACTGAAAAAGTAAAACGCAGACCATATTCAGTCATTTTGCTTGATGAAATTGAAAAGGCGCACCCTGATGTGTTCAACATTTTGCTACAGATTTTTGAAGATGGTAGGCTGACTGACTCAAAAGGCAGATTGGTTTCGTTCAAGAATACCATTATCATTATGACTTCAAACGTAGGCTCTGACTACATTAACAAAATGTCGTCAATTGGATTTGGTAATAGCGAAGATGTAGCTCAACGTGATTCTATGAAAGATAAAATTCAGGATTCTTTACAGCACCAATTCAGGCCAGAATTCTTAAACAGAATCGATGAAATTGTTATCTTTAACTACTTAAAGACTCCGCAAATTAAGACCATTGTGGACTTGGAGATCTCAAAAGTAGAAAAGCGCCTAGCTGCCAAGGAAATTACCATTAAAATTTCTGAAAAAGCTAAAGACTTCTTGGCGAAGGAAGGCTTTGACCCAAACTTGGGAGCTCGTCCATTAAAGAGAATTATTCAACGCCTCATTTTAGATCCATTATCTATTAAGATCGTAACTTCCGAAATTGCCGCGGGATCTCGTGTATTAATTGATGAGAAAGATGGCAAGATTGTCTTTGAGGTTCCAAGACTCTTGGCCAAGATGGCCATGCCAGAAAAAGTAGCCACAAAAAGATAAATTTAAAAAACCGCCCGCCTCATTAGCGGGCGGTTTTTTTCTTATGTTGATTGTGTTACAATAATGAAATTCTAATTTGAGAGGTTTTTTGCTATGGATAATGACATCGTAAAAATTACTAACGCAGCCTATAGGCTTTTAGATTATTTGCCCGATTCAGACCCCCTAAAAAATAAGGCCAAAGAAAAGGTGTTAGCTATTTTAGAGTATGCCAGAGCTGAAGACATTACAATATTGCAGAATTATCTTGAGTTGGTAAAGTCGCAAGGATGGATTGATAGTATGAATTTTTTGATTATCAAGAAGCAATATGACCAGCTAAAGCAAGAAATCATTGTAAGAAATCAGCCAGTCAAAAAGGTAGAGATGCAGGTACCAGCAAAACCAATTGAGCCACTACGAGTAAAGTCTAAAAGAACAGAGACAATTACTGTTGATTATTCCTTGAGGCAGAAGTCCATTTTACAGCTTTTGCAGGTGCAAGAAAAAGTCCAAGTGGCCGATATTATTAAAAAGATCCCCAGCGTTACCAAGCGCACCGTTAGAAGAGACTTGGATGATTTGTTGAAGAAAAAGGCTATTGTTAGAATGGGGGAGTTCAACCAGGTTTTCTATCGAAGAGTTGGGACATAGATAGGACATACTATCTATGGGAAGATGTCCTAATAAACCATTGATTTTTTGAGGGTTTTGTGATATAAGTAAGATCTCATTAATGGATAGCAAAAGTGAACAATTTAGCCTTATTTACGACCAATATATTGAAAAAATATATAGGTTTGTTTACCTGAAGGTTAATTCACAAGAAATAGCCGAAGATATTACTTCGAGAGTGTTCATGAAAGCCTGGGAGGCCTACAATAAGCCAGGTGCTCCGATTGCTAATATGAGTGGATTTCTATACCAGATTTCAAGAAATATGGTTATAGACCACTATAGGGGCAAGGAGAAGGCTAGGATGGTGTCTTTTGATGATGTTCCAATGGTAGCTGATATGCGTACCAATGTGCATGAAAGAGCTGCCATAAGCGCCGATATGGAGCAAGTAAAATTAGCCTTGCGGAACATCAAAAAGGATTATCAAGATGTGCTTATCTTGCATTATCTTGAAGACATGCCAGTAGCTGAGGTGGCTAGCATTCTGGGCAAGTCGGAGGGCTCTGTAAGGGTAATGGTTCATAGGGGTTTAAATGCTTTAAAAAACGAAATGTCCCAACAGGCTTGAGCGCCTAACTGTAACGTAATTTGTACTTTATCGTCTTCACTGTAATACCCAAATGATGACAGAAAAAGAACTCATTTCTAGATTCCAGACATTGAAACAAATCAAACCAAACGGCAGTTGGTCTTTTTCGGTTAAGTCGCGAATCTTAAATACTGAGTTTCCAGTTCAAAAGCCACTGTGGCAGAACGTACTTTCAAATTTGTTTGCCATCCCATCGCAAATGAAAATGGCTTATGCATTTTCTGCGCTATTGCTCATTTTTGTAGGAGCATTCGGAATTGCAAAATTCGCAGGTCAGCCAGCTGACACCTCTCTGTTGCAAAAAACAGAGCCAGCAGCCATTTTAGGAGAGACCAGCATTAAGACCAGCATTGAGGCATTTAAAGCAAAGTCACAAAGTTTGGCGATGTTGTCTAAAACCACTGTTGATCCTAATAGCAAACAAGTAGCGGTTAAGGAACTAAGTGATGCTGCCAAAAGCTTGGCTGCCGCTGTTCAAAAGGATCCAACTTCAGCTAAAGCAGTAGCTACAGAATTAAAACAAGACGGAACATTAGCGGCTCTTGCCGATACTAATTCTGACGCAAAAGAAACATCAGACATTGTTTATAAGCCACTGGTAGAGCAATTACTTAAAGATGACGCCAAGACCACTCCGACAGAAGCCATGCAGAAAACGATAGCGAATGCCAAAGCCCTTTATGACAGTGGTAATTTTGGAGAAGCGTTAATATTATTAGTTAATAATTAATTCACTGCCCCGACACGTAGACTTTATGGTTAGTAGAGTCTAGGTGTCGGGGCACATTCCATTAACATTTGATAAGTCGTTATCTGAATACATAGAATCGTAGAGCGGGGTTTGACGAATTCACATTCGTTGTTAATACGTAAAACCGCGAGGGTAATGGATCAAGGCTCGCTTTGCGGGCGCCCGAATCTTCTGGGTGTAATCAGATCAAATGGTCGGCCGATGGTAAATAAAACGATAAAATTAAAAACACTAAATAATAAAATGAATATTCGACAAACAATTATCACAGCTACGGTCGCTTTGACTATGGCTGCCTTAATTGCTCCTGCCGCTGCTGGCGCTGTTACAGCTTCAGACTTACAGGCTCAGATCGCTGCTTTACAGGCTCAATTGAACTCTGTAAGCGGATCATCTAGTTCTGTACCTGCAGCTTGCGTTGGTGTTACCTTCTCAAGAAATTTGAGAGTAGGTTCAACCGGCCAAGACGTCATGTGTTTTCAAGTTCTTTTGAACACACACGGCTATGTGCTTGCATCAGTAGGAGCAGGCTCACCTGGACATGAAACTATGTACTTTGGACCAAGAACTTTGGCTTCAGTACGAGCATGGCAGGTAGCACAAGGATGGACACCTGCAAACCAGGTTGGTCCTCTTTCACGAGCACGATTTAACGCATGGTTGCAGGGTTCAACCACTGGCCAAGCTAACAATCCTACCCCTCCAGTTCAAACTCAAACTGGACCTGTCACAGCTATGTTGTCATCAGACAATCCTGCTTCAGGAAACATTGTAGGATCACAGGCTAGCGCCGACTTATTGCATGTAACTTTCAGCGGAAGCGGAACAGTTACATCAGTAACTCTTACTAGGACTGGCATTTCAGACCAGAACCTTTTCACGAACGTATACTTGTACGACGGAGCTGTTAGGATAACCGATGGTTATTCTTTCAACACTAACGGAACAATCACCATTAACAACCTTTCTATTCCAGTAAACGGAAGCCACACTATTCAAGTGAGAGGCGATGTTGAAGCTAACGCTTCAGCAACTGAAGGTAATGTAGTAGTATCTTTGACTTCTTTCACTGCTAACAGCACTGCAGCTACTGTAAACGTTATGGGTAACACCATGTTCGTTGTATCTGCAAGCTTGGCAACAGTAAACTTCAACGCTGCTAACACATCAACAGGAACTCCTTCTATCAATGCAGGAACCCTGTCATACATCTTCTGGTCACAAACAGTTCAGGTAAACACCAGGACTGTATGGCTAAAAGCTGCAAACTTTAGGATGGTTGGCTCTGCCCCATCTAACGCAGTTGGCAACATTCACATGTTTGTTGACGGTGTAGATACAGGCATAGTAGCCACTATTTCGCAGGTTAACGGTTCAAATTATGCAACCTTTAACTTATTGGCAAATCCATTGAGTCTTTCAACAGGTGCACACACTATTGACGTTCGTGGAGACATCTTAACCGGTGTTAACAGGACTGTTCAATTCTCTATCCAACAGGCTTCAGATCTTATGATCTTTGACCAGCAAGTTGGTGTAAACATTGCTCTTGGTACATCAGGAGCAGGAGTTATTCCTTCAGCTGGTGCAAATGTCACCATTGCTAAGGGTTCTCCAACCGTAACAATTGACCCAGCTTTCAACGCCATAACTAACATTACTGGTGGTGGATCTAGTACCGTTATCGGTAGGTTTATTGTTCACGCTTATGGAGATTCTTTGAAGATAACCAGCTTAACTATCGCCCCAGTGTTGCAAAACATGGCCGATGGTGGAACTGATACCACTGGTGCAACAGGTATTTGTACCTTAGGTACTTGCGGACTTCAAAACGTAGCATTGTTCTTCAATGGCGCACAAGTTGGAACGCAATCTAACATTGCTTCAACTGCGGCATCAAACAATACTTTTGATGGATCTACGACTACCAAGAACTACAGCTTAGGTTCACAGATGATCGCTCCAGCCGGACAGGACAGCGTCCTTGAGGTAAGGGCAGACATCATGAACACTAATGCAACCGCTTACACTTCAGGTACTATTGGTGTAAACATTATTTCAGTTACTGGTGGTGCTACATCCCAGGGATCACAGGATACAGTTAACTTCCCAACTGCAAACGTAACAGGTCACACTGCTACTATTCAGACAGGAACCTTGTCAGTATCTAAAGATTCTGGTTACGGAAATCAGACAGTGGCACCTAATGCCACCGGCGTGAAGATTGCTTCATTCGTATTCCAAAATCAGAGCTCTTCAGAGTCAGTCAGGGTAACTAACCTCGCTGTAAAGCTTAACTATGGCGCAGGAACGCAGTCAACCAACTTCTCTGCATTCCGAACTGATGAGACATCAGGCTCAGGTTCAACACCTATCCAGCCTACTTCTTGTCTAACTGCTACACCATGTTCTAATGCAACTGATAACTTCTCAGTCAACTTCACGTTGGCTCCAGGAGCTACCAAGACCATTGGTATCTGGGTTAACAGCGGAGCTAATGCTGGCTCAACAGTAACTGTTGAAGCCGACATGAATGCTAGCTACACAGGTGTATCAAGCAACGTGTCAAGTACTAGCGGATTCAAGACTGGCCCAACAATCACCTTTAACACAGGTACATTGGGAACCATTCCTACCTTAGTAACTTCAACCTCTTCAGTGGCACAATACATTGCCTCATTAGGTGGAGCTACTGATGGAAGCAGAAACACCTTTAACATCAGTTCAAGTAGCGGAGCTTCAACAATTTCTGAATTGAAGTTCACCGTTACTGGAACATCTACTGGAGTTTCTTCAATCCGAGTAGGTTCAATTTCAGCCCCAGTTGCTACTGGACTTACTGGAGTGGCCGCTAACACTGGTGTCGCTTACTTGTCAAATCTTAGCATCACCGTTCCAAACGGAGGTTCAGGTTTGAACTTAGACGCTTATGCAACTTACCCAGATGTAAGTATTAACGGTATTTTGTCAGGTTCTACTGCAACCGTTAAATTGGCATCTATTAAGTACACTAGCGGTGGCGTTACAAGCATCTTGTGCGCCCAGACCGACCTTGGCACTACACAGTGTCCTGTCAGCGGTACTACCAATATGAACTCAGGTTCTGCGGTAGCTGCCAACGCTATGACATTGGTAGGTTCAAAGCCTGCTGTGGCTCTTGGTCTTCCAAACGGCGCTACGGGCTCAACAATGGCTGGATTTGGTACGGGAACGAAGTATGTTGCAGATATTACAATAACTGCAAATGCCAAGGGAGACATTAAAGTTAATGCCATTCCTTTGACCTTCAATACCACATCTACTTCATCTGTTGCTCCAAGCTCTGCACTTAATGTCAAGGATTCAACAGGAACTGTAATTTCTAATGCAAGTGTAGGAAGCATCACCGGAAATGGTACTGCTTCAGCCACTGCTCTCGTGACATTCACGAATGGTTACTTAATTCCTGCTGGAACTTCTCAGACCTTCAGAATCGAAGTGAGCGTCACTTCTGCTGCTGGTACAGGTAACTCTATTGCTACCGGTATCGGATCTGCTGGTTCGTTCACATGGACTGACGTTGCCGGAAACGGTACTTCAGCTGCTGGAACTGGATCTCTTATCACTAACTTCCCAACCAGCACAGTATCTTTGACTAACTAGTAGTCAGTAGGTATTGCGCTCAACTTGGAAAAGCGTGATAGAAACCAAAAACCGCCTTCGGGCGGTTTTTGGTTTCAAAGAAGCAGAGATCTCCAAAATTACCAAGAATAAACTCTACATTCTCCCCTTGCTCCATTCCCTCCTGCTCCAGAATTTCCTACACTATTAGTAGTAGCTCCTCCACCACCTGGTATTCCTCCATCACCTCCGGCTGCTGCATCACCCGTCTGAGATGAACCTCCACCACCTCCACCTTGACCTGCATAGCCTTTTTTGTTGGTATTATTTGAAGCTCCTGTTGTTCCTGTGGTTGGACTGTCTGCTGAAGTTCCTGCTGCCGCTCCAGTTCCTGCAGTATAACTTTGAACATCTCCACCTGCTCCTGGCTGACCATAAGCATTTCCCGAGGAAACCGTACCCCCCGCTCCACCGCCGCCACCTGCGTCAATAGAGCTTCCACCCTTACCGGCAATTGCACTAGAACAAGTTCCTCCTGCGGCTCCTCCAAATTCAGAATTCCCCCCATTATTAGAACCGGTCTGAGCACCTCCGCCTCCAATAGAATTGTTATTATTTGAACCCGTACCCGCACCTGGGTCTCCAGCCGTCGTACCTGTTGCATTTCCTCCAGTACCACCTCCGCCGCCGCCACTGCCTCCATTATTTCTACCGCCGCCACCTGCAAATAATAAAGTTCCAAAAGAGCTTGACGTGCCATCGGTGCCATTAGTAGATCCAGTATCATTGGTTGTAACTGGTGCCCCTCCGGTTCCTCCAACTCCAATGGTTACTGTTTCTGTTGTCCCTAGGATAGATGCCTGGAAAGTAGCTATTGAAACCGCGCCACCCCCTCCGCCAGCTCCGCCATTTCTAGTACTGCTAATCGGCTGTTTTTGTCCTGACCCACCTCCGCCCCCTGCTCCAATACATATTACCTGTACAAAACTAATTCCTGAGGGTTTGGTCCAAGTTCCACTCGACGTAAATATTTGTGTATCTGCTGTTCCCCCTGCTGGAGTTTGAAATGTTGGGTCAGCGCTTGAACCATTGGATGTTAAAACTTGTCCTGCTGTTCCCGCAGATGTTGCATTGATTGCACTAGTTCCGTTGCCAACCAATACTCCGTGAGCTGTTAATGTTGATGCTCCTGTTCCACCGTTAGCCACGGTTATTCCTCCTGCCAACATTCCGTTAGTAATCGTGCCGCTATCGCCTGTTGTAATAACAGTGCCCGTTGTGGCTGGGAAAGTAATTGTGTTACTACCAGCGACAGAAGGGACTTGCAGGGTGACAGTGCCAGAAGTTAATCCGGCGAGCGAGAGAGTGCCAGCAGTTGTCCCAGCAGTTCCTAGCGTAAGTAGTGATACTGGCGAGCTATTAGCAATGCCCACCTTACCTGCGGATGTGATTACGAAAGGCACTGTTCCCGAAGTAACACTCAAAGATTTGCCTGTCCCTGAATTCATAATGTTAAGCAAGGTTGCAGCTGAACTAGCGCCTGATTGGTTTAACAGCAATAAGTTGCCAGTGTTTGACGCGTTATTGCCACTCAAACTTATTGATTCTAAGTTCCCTGTTAACCCTGTTGCCGAAGATAAAATACTTAAACCCTTTCCCGAAGTTAACCCGTTAAAGTTAAAGCTGAAAGGGTTTTGCGTAGATGCTGTTGACCAGTTCCACGTTTGGGCAAAGTTTAGACTGTCAAAGGTATTGGTGCCCGTTGCCGCGGAAAGAGAATTTAATGTTGCAGCAGTGGTTACGCTCACTGAACCGAACAGGGTCATTACTGCAACAGAAATACTCAATATATATTTTGTTGATAGATTATTCATAATATTTTTTTAAATAATATTGATGACTTAACTAGATTCGACCTTTATTTATTCTATCTTGAATTATTCAACATATAGATTCACGCCCCTTAATTTACCGATACCACAAATACGGCCAAACCAAAAACCGCCCGAAGGCGGTTTTTGGGCGTGAACTTTTACTGAGGGGGTAACGTTTTCAAAAAGGCGTCGGCTTCGGCTTTCTGGTCGGGAGCTAAGCGCAGAAAATCTGCTACCTCTACGCGGGCTTCTTTATATCTTCCCAGAGCCCTATAAACGAAAGCAAGTGAAGCGCGATATTGCGCATTGTTTAAATCTAGGGCGACCAGTTTTTCATAGGTTGTTGCTAATCCCTCATAATCATTCACAGCTGCATAAGCGTCAACTAATTTATTGAGCACTGTAGCTGACTCAACACTATACTGTTTCTGTCCAGCTTCTGTGAGGCTTTGTTTTGCCGCGTCAGAATCTTTGAGGTAAATTTCGGCTAAAGCCAATTGGAAGTAGCAGTCTCCTGTGTCCGAGTTCAACGCAATGCATGCGTTAGCATCTGTTTTCATTGTTTCGTAGTCACCATCAGTCAAAGCTACCCATGCTTTTTCAATAAGTATTTCTTGGTGGCGGGGAGCCAACTGGTCAGCTTTGTTAAGATATTCATTTGCTTCTTTTACCAGTGCCTTTTTTACCACCAAATCGCTTTCGTGGCTGGCGATGATATTAGTAAAGCTTCCCAAAAACAACCAAAGCCTTGCATAGGTCGGCTGGATTTTCACCGCTTCTTGCATAATCTCTACGCCCTTTTTTGCATACGTGACATCATTTTGAGGATTTGAAGTGTCGCATGTAGTCAGGAAATCTACATATTTGAGTCTGGCATACACATCTAAAAAAGTGGAACTTTTTGTTGTTTCGTCCATAGTGGTTACCATTTGGTCACAGCTTTTTTGGTCAGCTTGTATTTCGCTGGTGTTTATCCGCGCGTTCACGTAGAGCGGGTAGAGATTATATTGCCATAAAAATATGGCTGCAGCGCAAAAAATTCCCGCTGTCGCAAAACCATGCCAGATTTTTTTGGTTTTTGGTTCAAATGTGTAAGTGGCGGGAGTCTCTGTTGAGCGCAGAATATATCCGATAATCAAAAAATAGATTAGGTAGGTAGAAAACGAATCGAAGCTAAACATATTGGCGGTAAGGTATGCAATGAGTGCCGCCTGGATGCCGTGCAATAATGCCTTTTTCTCTGGCAGATAGCTTTTTGCTTTTTGTAGACGATATAATGCGTACGCCATTAGTGCAATATAGGCGGCCAGCCCCAAGACTCCGGTCTGCACACCCAAATCCACCACAATATTATGGCCGCGGTCCCACCAATTTGCAAACGGGGTGTTAGGCACATAAGGTATTTTTATAGGGTCGTAAAATGTAGCAAAGGCGGTTCCAAAGTTTTCTGGCCCCCAACCTGCAATGGGTTTGGCTAAAAACGCGTTCCAGCCGATGTGCCAGGCGGCAAAACGTTGGTCAGAAAGTATAGAAGACAAAGAGAATCGTGAATGTTGTCCTGGCGCATGTAGGAAAAATACTAGGGCAATAATAATGATGCTAATGATCGCCACTGCGCTTTTGGCTCGCCAATATTTTTTACCGTAAAAAAATAATCCATATATAGCTGCGATAAAAAGACCTAAAAACGCTCCTCGCACCTGCGTTAAAAAAATAACCAGCAAAAATAACGCTGCGGCACTTCCATAGCATATCTTTTTCCATTGGACCGATTCCTGGAACAGAAAAGCTGCCGCCATAAAAAATAACAATAACAAATACCCTGCCAAGAGGTCGGTGTTGCCTACAGTGCCGATTGGTCTTGCATGTGATTGTAAAAATTCTATCATTGCCGCTATTGATACCAAACCACCTATAACCAGTGAAAAATCCCAGGCTTTCTGCCAATCCTCTTTTTTGATGAGAAAAAAGGCTAGCAGTGCAAAGATTATGTAAAAAGAGAAGTTAATGAATCCGCCCGCTCGAGCCGGTGAGCCCCAAAGGCTAAAATAGGGGTCAATGGAAAACAAGGTGGCCAGCAAAAATGTGCCAAAAAGAGCTATTAGCAGCCAGAAAATACCGTTTTTTTTGACTGGAGGAAGCTGCAACTGGCTTCTCTGGTAAAAAAATTGCCAGGCAAAGAGGCAAAGCAACAGCGTCACGATGCTCCGGAAAATAATAGTTTTGGCAAAGTCAGCAGGATAAAACCAGGGCGGCAACGAAAGCAGGGGCAAGGCCAAAATAACAAAAAATCCAGCCGCATAAAGCCAGTGTAGCGGATTTTTAGCCTGGTAATTCTCCTTGTTTTTCATGATATTTGGTGGTAGAAATAAGTATTAAATCATCATACAAAGTAACGAGGTAAAAGGCAATGAAAACAGTACCACAAGA
>Ga0207073_1055_pt1 | contig 28462 bp, 23 predicted proteins | sample Alteio_BWMinHeat_65_FD_153575 | JGI IMG/M metagenome (GOLD analysis project Ga0207073, IMG submission 153575) | Enriched cells from forest soil in Barre Woods Harvard Forest LTER site, Petersham, Massachusetts, United States -... | ecosystem: Environmental > Terrestrial > Soil > Temperate forest >...
ATTAGGCGCCATCTAAGCCCTTCTTGTCGTGCTGCATAGGCGTAAATCTCCTCTTGCGACCATCTGGAGAAATAACGAATCTCTTGATCTGTCAGCCGTAACATCAAAGCGAGTGGGTGAGTGCGTGAAATAGGGGTAAGGTTTTTAAAACAACGTTTAAAACGCCTGTGCACAACCAAAAGACGCGCACAAAGAACAATTAAACCAATCAACGGCAAGCAAGCGCCAAGTGACAATAAAGTAGGATCTAAACAGTAGAGCGCAAGGGCTTGGATCCCCAAAGAAAGAACCAAGAGCCCAAAAAACAGAGTTGACTCCCATGATCTGGCAAATAGAGGACCAAAGAACTTGCGCCAAAAGGAGCCCGATGTTTGGTACGCCAATACCTCTTCAAACTCAGGCTCCTCAAACGCCATACGCGTGACGTGCACAAGTTCGTGAGACAAGACCTCTTTTCTCTTGTAGATTTTTAAGTAATCGCCTTTTTGAAAGGCTCGACGCAGGTGGATATAAACTCCCGTATCTGAAATCCAGGTTGCAGCGCCTTGCCAAAAAGGCAACCCCTTATTTGCATAAGAAGCCAAGACCCAATCGACTCTACAATTGTAATAGGCCGACATAACTTGCCCGACCTCTTCCCAATCCTCTACAATCAACGGATGTTCTGGCATGGGCAATTTTTGCAAACAGCTGGCGACACGGTCTAAAAAATCACTCTCATTTTCAGAAGGACCTGGAATAAAGCCGCGCAAATCTAAGGCAATCAGCTCCTTATCTGAAATCATCGATCCTCTTTTTTAACTCGACTTTTATAACTTCTCTGCAAAAAAGTATTGCTTTGTCCTAACACGTTCAGGTAACTTGTACCCTTTCCACTATAATAGGGAGCCTAAAAATGGATGTCAAAGAGAGAAAGACGTGCCGTATTTCTAACGGAGAGTTAATCGACGTTTTAACCTTAGAGGCAATCCCTTTCTCTTGTTTCCCACAACCTGGAAATCCGCCACCTAAAGCGTTGCCCCTTGTTCTCACACTCAGTCAAGATTCAGGACTTGTCCAACTCAGGCACACAGTCAATCCCGATGAGATGTATGCTGAGTACTGGTACATGTCCGGAGTGAATCAATCGATGAAAGATGCACTAAAATCAATTGTTGATCAGGCACTCCTTCGATCCAAAAAACCTCTTTGTAGCGGCGATATTGTTGTCGATATTGCCTCTAATGATGGAACCCTTTTAAGTGCTTATCCCGATTCTTTATTCCGCATAGGAATTGATCCTGCACAAAACATCTCTCCAAAAAATTGTGACCTTCACATCAACACCTATTTTTCTAAAGAGGCGTATATAGAGAAGATGGGGGATAAAAAGGCTGATATTGTCACAAGTATTGCCATGTTCTATGACCTTGAGAACCCCATCCAATTCGCTCAAGATGTGCATGCGATTTTAAAACAACAAGGGATCTGGATCATCGAGCTCAGTTATCTCCCAACGATGTTAGAGAGAAATTCGTTTGATACAATCTGCTCAGAACACCTTGAGTACTATAGCCTTGAATCTATAGAATATATTTTAAGTCGCAGCGGATTTGAAGTCGAGGACGTCGAACTCAACGATATTAATGGAGGCAGTTTTAGACTCTATATCAGAAAATCAGGAGAGGCCACACCGACAGAACGCGTTGTAGAGATGCGAGAAAAAGAGTCACAACTTGGCCTAAATAAAGTAGAGACTTATCTGCACTTTGCTTCCGCTATAGAAAAAAATAAAAAAGAGATGGTCGATTTTTTAACAGAAGCAAAGAGCTTGGGTAAAAAAGTAATCGGTTACGGCGCATCAACCAAAGGCAATACCATTATGGCCTACTACGGGATTGGCCCAGATCTTGTTCCATTTGTGGCGGATCGCAATCCGATTAAATATGGACGCACAACAGTAACAGGCATTCCGATTATCTCTGAAGATGAAGCGCGCGCAATGGATCCAGACTACTTTCTCGCCTTCCCCTACCACTTCATGAAAGAATTTTTAACAAGAGAATCTGATTTTCTCAAAAAAGGAGGGAAATTTATCGCACCGATTCCCTCTTTAACAATCTTTTCTTAAAGGCTAAGGACATGAAAAAAATCCTCTTTGTCAACCATGTAAATGAACGGTGTGGTGTTTATCAATATGGGTTTGATTTTTATACAACAATTAGCAAAATTACAAATTGGCAGTTCGATTATGCTAAAGTCGATTCTAGAGAAAAGCTTGCCGATAAAATTTTAGTCTCAAATCCAGATTATATCATCTATAATGCACATCCTTCGACGCTCTCTTTTGTTGATCAATCCTTCCTAAATCGTTACCGTTCCATTATTCACATCTCCCTGCTCCATTTGTTTGATCCTAAAAGAGCTGCCGAGGTATTTGATGAAGGATTTAATTATTATTTGATGGGAGATCCTACATTAAAACTAGAAGATCCTCGCCTATTTAAAATCGGGCGAATTATTCCACAATATGAGAATCGATTTGAAATACCTAAAATTCCAACAATTGGAAGTTTTGGCTTGGGAAGTCGCAGCAAGGGCTTTGAATTCTTAATCGATCAAGTGAGAAGAGAATTTTCAGAAGCAATTATCAGAATTCAGACCCCAAAAGATTCTTTTATCGATCCTAAAAACATCTGGCTCAATCGCTTCATCGATCTTGAATCTAAAAAATTAAAGGGAACTGGCATTAATCTTGAAATTAGCACAGATCTTCTTTCACAAAATGCACTACTAGATTTTTTAGCACAAAACTCTATTAACGTATTTCCATACCCAGAAAGTAACAGGCAGACTGACTCTACGGGAATATCTAGTTCTGTTGACAAAGCAATTGCTGTTAAAAGACCAATAGCCGTGACAACAAACGCCCTGTTCCGCCATCTCCACGGGCTACATCCGTCAATTCTCATGAACGGACCAAAAAAAACTCTGTCACTATTCTCTTCTCCTTTTCAAAACAAGATCAGAACCATTAAAGAAATTATGGCTGATGGCGCTGAATCTGTTTCCTTACTGCGCGACCTCTATTCAGAGAAAAAATTTATTCAGCAATTTGAAAAAATACTCGATCAGATCCAGTCACAAGAAAAAAATGTGATCCTGGAGAGAAGAAAATTTAATCGCATTCTCGATGATTCTGCACGGAAGGAATTAGATCCAATCATCAGCGAGTTAAAAGCGCTCAGCCCTGACATGTTTAAAAGAAAAATTCCTCGAGCAAATGTCCAACAAGCCTTTATTTTTGATGCTGTGAGACGTTTTGCAAAGCCATCGGATAAAATTTTATGTGTCGGTTCCCATGAAGATACAGCTTCAGACTCTCTTAAACAACTCGGGTATTCGATTACAGAAATCGATCCTGCAATCAATTGGGATTTAGAGACATTTTTCAATCTTCCGAGCACATTCCGTGAAAGTTATGATCTGATTTTTTCAACATCTGTTTTAGAGCATGTTGAACATGACGAGCAATTTATCCAGCTCTTAATTGAACTTCTAAAACCCAAAGGAAAGGCTTTTTTAACATTTGACTACAAAGAAGAATATAAAAAAGGGGATAAAATATTTGATTGTAACTATCGATTTTATAACCTGAAAGATCTTTACTCTCGAATTCTTCCTCTTCTTGAAGAATGTACCCTTTTAGATGAAGCTAACTGGTTCCCTGCACAGCAAGACTTTAAATTCTGTGGTATACAATACTGTTTTGGAACTCTCAGTTTCCAGAAAAACGGATCGAGTAATCTATTCAATAGGAATAAAATATGAAAAAGTCGGCATTAATTACTGGCATTACGGGACAAGACGGCTCTTATCTAGCCGAACTCCTATTAGAAAAAGGATATAACGTACACGGACTAATCAGAAGATCTTCCTCTTTAAATACCGATCGCATTTGTCACTTAATCGGAAATGAAGCCTATAAAGAGCGATTCTTTTTACACGAAGGAGATTTAACAGATGCTTCAAGCATCAAAAGAGCGATTGAAAAAGCAAGGCCTCAAGAAATTTATAATTTAGGCGCCATGAGTCATGTTAAGACTTCTTTTGACTTGCCTGAATACACCATGCAGGTTGACGCTTTTGGCGTTCTCACGCTTCTTGAAATTCTAAGAAACAGCAAAACGCGTATCAAACTCTACCAAGCCTCAACATCTGAACTCTTCGGCAAGGTACAAGAGATTCCACAAAAAGAGACAACTCCCTTCTACCCACGCTCTCCCTACGGCGTCGCAAAGCTATGCGCCTATTGGCTTATTGTCAATTACAGAGAAGCCTACAACCTCTTTGCTTGTAATGGCATCTTATTTAATCACGAAAGTCCGCGCAGAGGAGAGACTTTTGTGTCGAAAAAAATTACACGTGCAGTCTCTAGAATCAAATACGGGCTTCAAGAGACTCTTGTTTTAGGGAATTTAGATGCACAACGCGACTGGGGCTATGCAAAAGACTTCGTAAAAGGGATGTGGCTCATGCTACAGCAAGAGATCCCAGATGACTATATTTTAGCAACAGGCGTAACAACATCTGTTAGACGTTTTGTTGAGCTCAGCTTTGCCTATGTCAATATTGACCTGGTCTGGAAAGGTAGCAAAGAGAATGAGGTTGGGGTTGATTCCGCAACCGGAAAAATACTTGTGAGGGTCTCCTCCGACTATTTTAGACCAACAGAGGTCGATCTTTTAATCGGAGATCCTTCCAAAGCCCGCACTCAAATCGGATGGCAGACAGAGACTTCTGTAGAGGAGCTTGTTAAAGTAATGATGGCAGCAGACGTGGAAGTGGTTAGTGAGAGCAAGATTCCCTTAACCTGTTCCTAGAGAGCCTCTTATAACATTTCACGATAAAGGCTCCGACCGCCGGAGAAATGGCGTAATAAAGGCTTAACCTTAAACGATTAATAACTGTTTTTCTGGTATAGAGCAGCCTTACAATTTGATTGAGCTCCGACACCTCATCTTGTGAATCTTTAACTCTAGATTTTATAGAGATGAGCATAGATAGAGGCGTTTCATTACACAGAGCTCGCTGGATCTGTTTCGTTTCATAGGAATCAGCGCCAAAAAAGTCTGTGGCAATCTTGTTATAACCATAAATTCCAATACCTAGTCGATGAACATAGCCTTTGTCTAGAAATGAGTCATTGCCTGATCGTTTAAATAAATAGACATCAGATAAATACCCAACATCGAGCTTTGTTTTAACCATCCCACAAATTCTTGCGACATGTGCCCAACATGTTGCAAAATAAGCCTCTTCAACAATGCTCTCCATCCATCTTGATCGCAAGACCACAAGAGAACTCATAAAGCTAAATAACCCAGCAGAAGTTTCTAATAGACGAAAAAACTCACGCCTCTGTTCTATATTCGAGAGACTAAATTTCTGGTCAGTATGTAAATTCAGCACAAATTGCGTTTGAATGCATTTTTTTATTTCCAAGTCATACGCATGAAAATTACACAAATAACAGTCCAAGCCAGATTCTATAGCTTTTAAGACTTTAGCTAACGCTCCTTCTGCCATGAGATCATCACTACTAAATAACCAGACGTATTTTCCTTGAGCATGTTGCACCGACAGATCCATATCTCTGTCTATTCCTCCCCGTGCCTCTCTTTTAACGTAACGGAGTTGAATGTTGGGATTTTTTTGAAACTCTTTTACAACTTCGCACGTATTATCTTGAGATCCCCCATCAAGTACAACAATCTCTACAGATTCGTTTAACTGCGGTATAATACTAGATAAGGTCTCTCCAATAAACCTTCCAAAGTTATACGTCGGCATACAGATTGAAAGAAGAATGTTACTCATGAACCCGCTACTTGTTTTTTAAATAAAAAAAATAAAGAAGTAAACCCCATCAGGTTCAATACAGAAAGAAGACCCACGAGTTGCAAAGTTTGATTCGCCTTTTTACTCAGCACCATCAGGCGCTTGCGCGTTGCTTTTTCAAAAGAAGTCTCATTTTCAAACCACGTACCAGAAAAGAGGTGACGCGCAGAGATGGCCAAGTCTTGTTGTGGTGCATCAAAATAAAAAGCAGGGAAAGCAATGTCGATATTGCCAGATTTATTCCCAAATTTTTTCAAGCACTCTCCTAAAACAGAAAAGGTGCGGTGAGAGACGCGATTAATCACCGCATCTCGATCAACACCTGGATAGGCAAGTTCTAGTGGATCCCAATTCTGGATCAGCCACTGTATACTTTCAAAAAGAACAGGGTGCCTAGATTTTGCACCAATAAGGTTATTTGTTACTAACACAGAAGAGTTTAAAGGCGTTTGATCCGGCATCTGTAGTCCACAGTAAAGATCGTAGTTATAGTGGTGCGCATCGAATGGCTCTAGACAGATGATGTCATGGTCAACATAAACCCCTCCCTCTCGATACAAAATCTCGTAGCGCAATAGATCCGATTTTTCCCCATAATTATCAGATTTTTCATAACAACTCCCCAGATACTGCAATGGAAAATCTTCAATCCTGCACAACTCCATAGCGGGATGCGGCAGGGGGCGATGCCGATCGGTCCAAAATTTGACTCTCCAACCCGGATGTTTGGTCATCCAGCTCTTGACATTTTCGACCGACTCTTGTGGAAAAGACTTGGGTCCCACCCAAATAAAGTGGATCAACTTGGGAATTTTCAGACTCTCAGACTTTTTAAGAAGCGCGCAGTTTTCTTCGAAAAGAGTTTTAAAAAAATGGAGATTCTTAAAATCCTCTTCTGTCTGAACATACTGCCATGCAGGGAGATCCTTCCCCATTAAAGTCTCAAAATCACGTTTTATTTCAGGAGGATTTTTTTGACAGCTTGCCAAAAATAATACTAAAAACAGGTAAATTATGTGCACACCCTCTCCCATCTTGACACTTTTATCTAAAAGGTATAAACAGGAGAGGAATATTTATCAAAGGCATTTTCATGGAAGAAATTGAAGCGCTCCACATCCTTTCTCACATGCCAAAAGGCAGGCAGCTCCTTTCTGCTCACAAATCTGCAACAGAAGCTCTTCTTGATCCCTTGGCAGCTTCTTGGGAAAAACTCAACTCATGGAAAGAAGATCTAGCCCTTGTTAAATCACATGGAATCACACTGATCGCCCACAACGATCCACGCTACCCTAAAGCTTTGCGTGAGGCTTCCGACTTTCCTCTCATTCTCTACGTTAAAGGAGAATTACTCCCCTTAGATCATTCGAGCATTGCGATTATTGGAACAGAAGAGTGCTCTTTATTTGCTAAAGATACGACGCGAAAAATTGCGCAAGAGCTCGCAGAAAAAGGGGTTACGATCACAAGTACACTTGAGCGAGGCATCAATACAGCGGCCCATTTGGGCGCGCTTCTTTCAGGACGCACAGTCTCTATTTTGAACTCAGGTTTTGCACAAATCAATTCAAGCGATACCCTTGCACTGACCTCTCATATTACACATAAAGGCGCCGTTGTCTCTGAGTTTCCGATGAATATGGCCCAAAAACAGATCCCCATCAACAGACGTTCGCGTCTGTTGCATTTTTTTTCAGAAGTTCTTCTTGTGACCGAAACATCGACAAAGAGTCCAAGTTTAAAGCTTGCCTCCTCTTTTGAAAAACCGTGTTTTGCTTTTTCAGGACTTGCGAATGCAGAATTTCTCGCTATTAAAAAAGCAATCCTTGTACAAAATGTTCAAGAAATTTTATCGTTCTTATACTCAAATAACTTGAAGAGTTGGAAAGACCTTCATCCCTCAAGTTCTTTCAGTTTAAAACAAGATTGATCTTAAAACTTTTCCCCCTGAGTCATGTTTAATGAGTAAAGCTCTTGTCATCGTCGAATCTCCAGCTAAAATTAAGACACTGAAAAAATTTTTAGGCTCTGGTTACTTATTTGAATCATCCGTTGGACATATTCGCGATCTACCCAAAAAAGGGTTCGGGATCGATGTTGAGCATGACTTCGAACCTCAATACACCTTAATGGAAGATAAAAAAGAGGTGGTTGAAAAGCTGAAAGCTGCTGCAAAAAAAGCAGATGTCGTTTATCTCGCCCCTGACCCTGACCGAGAAGGAGAGGCGATTGCTTGGCACATCGCTGAAATCTTGCCAAAAGGAACAAAGATCAAGCGCACAACCTTTAACTCGATCACAAAAGAGGCGGTTTTAGAAGCTCTTAAGCATCCGCGCGCTATTGATCTTGCGCTTGTCAATGCACAGCAAGCAAGACGCTTACTTGACCGCATCGTTGGCTACAAGATCTCTCCAATTTTAACACGGCGCGTAAGGGGCAACTCTTCTGGTGGATTATCTGCCGGCAGAGTGCAATCCGTTGCTTTAAAACTTGTTGTCGATCGAGAAAAAGAGATTGAGGCTTTTACTCCCATTGAATACTGGGTCCTTGCAACGACTCTCCAAACTAAGACCGGCGAACCGCCCTTTCTTGCATCCCTCTATTCCATTGATGGGAAACGGATTGACAAGGAACCAGTTGTTGGAAAAGAGATTTTTACAATTCCCAGCCAAACAACTGCAGAAGAGGTGACGGCACGCTTAAAAAAAGCCTCATATAAAATTGAATCGATCGAAAAAAAAGAGAAAAAACGGAACCCTGTTCCCCCCTTTATTACCTCCACTCTACAACAAGAGGCGAGCCGACACTTTGGGTTTTCTGCTGCACGTACAATGAGCATTGCTCAAGGGCTCTATGAAGGTGTGGATCTTGGACAAGATGGCTCTGAGGGTCTTATCACTTACATGCGTACCGATTCGGTACGCATTGCCCCCGAAGCGCTCGATGCGGCACGCGCCTATATCAATAGCCACTATGGCAAAGAGTACCTGCCCGATCAGGCGCGCCACTACTCTACTAAAAAAAGTGCACAAGATGCCCACGAAGCGATTCGCCCAGCAACCCTTAGCTACCCACCAGAAGCAATTGCAAAGTTTTTAACAGCCGATCAATTTAAACTCTATCAGCTGATCTGGCGCCGTTTTCTCTCTTGCCAAATGACACCGGCTGTCTACGACACAATTAGTTGTGATATTCAAACCGATCAAAAGATCCAACTCCGCTCTACCGGTTCGATGCTCAAATTTTCTGGATTTCTTGCCGTCTACGAAGAGAAACAAGATCAGGAAGAGCGAGAAAAAGAAGAGACTGAAAAATTACTCCCCTTTCTTTCAGAAGGGCAATCTCTCAAGCTCGTTGACGTCGATGCCAATCAATCTTTTACCAAACCGCCTGCCCGTTTTACAGAAGCCTCTCTTGTCAAAGAATTAGAAAAGTCAGGAATTGGCCGCCCATCGACTTATGCAACGATCATGAATAAGATTCAGAGTCGTGACTATACGGTCAAAGAAAAAGGAACTCTCAGGCCAACAGAACTTGGCAGAGTTATCGCTAAAATGTTAGAGGATAATTTCAAGCTGATCATGGATGTCGGTTTTACTGCTGCCATGGAAGATGAACTTGAAAATGTCGCAGAAGATAAAAAAAATTGGAAAGAACTGCTACGCGATTTCTGGAATAATTTTATTCCGATGGTCGAACTTGCCGAAAAAGAGGCTTTTGTTCCCAAAGAATTAACAGATCAAGAGTGTCCTCAATGTGGGAAGCCCTTACAAAAAATCTGGTCTCGTAGTAAGTATTTCTACGGCTGCTCCAATTATCCAGAGTGTAAATTTACAGCGCCAATCGAAGCTTTACAATTTAGTAAAGAAGAGTACAATCCCGATTTTGATTGGGATCAAGTCTGCCCTAAATGCGCAAGCCCGATGCAGCTACGCTTTGGAAAATTTGGCCCCTTCCTTGGATGCCAAAAGTACCCCGAATGCCGTGGCCTTGTCAATATCCCCAAAAAGGGGGAGTTGCCAGCCGAGGAGATGCCCAAGTGTGTCGCAATTGGCTGTGACGGGAGCCTCTCTGCACGTAGATCCCGTTTTGGCAAAGTCTTCTATTCGTGCAGTAATTATCCCGACTGCGATGTGATCGTCAACCATCTCGATGATTTAGAGACAAAGTACAACGACCATCCCAAGACGCCTTATGTCAAAAAAGCAAAGAAGGGAAAGTTTGCAAAAAAGGGAGAGAAAAAAGAGACGAAAAAACGGACTCAACCGGCATGCACTCTCTCAAAAGAGCTTGCAGAGGTTGTTGGCGCACATGAACTCTCTCGTCCAGAGGTCGTTAAAAAGATCTGGGAATATATTAAGGGACACAATCTACAAGATGAAAAAAACAAACGTCTCATTGTACCAGATAGCAAATTGTCGAAGATCCTCGGCAAAAAACCTGTCGACATGATGAAATTAGCGGGGCTACTCAACAAGCACATTGAAAAATAGACATGAGCCTATCTATACCCCAAACTACAGGCTACAAGCAGAGCTCTCTTATTTATCCGGCTCTATTTTTCTTTTTTCTAACACTCTCGATGGACTGTCTACGTGTTAATGTTGGTTTTTTAAAATTTAAAATCACCCACGCTGTCGCATCTCTTTTTTTTCTCTTCGTGCTCTTCTATGTAAGAAAATTAGTGATACCAAAAGGAGTTTTATTCATTGCCGTAATGATCTTTTCCTCTCTTGCGCTCTCTTGTGTTGCAGGTGGTTGTACACTCTCCTCATCACCTTACCTTCTCGCCTATCTCTTTAACTTGTGCGTCTATTTTTTAGTCCCATTTTCAATAGTTCTATTGTTTGACCACGAAAAAATTTTTAAAATTTACTTCTTCTCTTTTATAATTATAGGAATTTGCGCTTGTGTACAATTAATTGCTTCCTGTTACGGTTTTTCTGGTCCTTTCACTCATCAATTTATAATCCTAGGTTCAAAAGTTGTAACAAGACCAGATGCTTTTGCAGAAGAGCCCTCTTTTTACGCTCTTTATATGACGTCATTCGTTATGTTTTACAACACAAAATCGATCCTTAATAATTCATTATATTTAAAAAATATTTTGTTTTGCAACTTATTGTTACTAATTTCCACGACAACCGGGTCAATAGCTGCTTATTTTTTTTATGCTTTTATACTCATTTTTTTTAGTTTTTTTATTAAACAAATAAAAGCCAAGCATATACTTATTCCTCCACTTGTCTCTCTCATCTTTTTATTGTCTGTATTTTTTATTTTTAACAATGTCTTTACAGCCGTAATCGCAAAACATTTTTACTCTAAAGGGAGTCATGAATCCTTCTCTATTCGCATAACCAGTATCTACGACAACTTAGCAATTTTTTGTGACCATCCTTGGCTGGGAATTGGTCTTGGAAATATTGGCCCCTACTTATACGAACAAAAAGTTCTGGGCTCCCCCATTGTTCTTAACATAACCCAAGAACAATGGATTACCTATGCTCCAAGCTGTTTTATCCCGGAAATGTTGGCAAGTTTAGGGTTTGTCGGATGTATCGCCCTTACAATTTTTGCCATTTACCTTGTTTGCCTCGTGAAAAAAGCTTACGCCTTTTGCAAGGAAGAGAGTGAAAAAAATTTTCTTCTGGCCTTATTTATCTCTCTTGTTGTCGTCTTGTGTGAAATGCAAATTAACCAAGGCCTCTTTCGCTCCTACATCTGGGTCCATATCGCTCTATTGATTGGACTCTGTTACAAAACCATCTCTAAATATTCAAAAATATGAAAACTCTCTGTTTCGATGCCCGACTAATTCTTTCTGCAGGCGTTGGTAGATACATCCAAAATCTAGCCTTTAGAATGGGAAAAGCTCCTTTTCGCGTTATTTTGATCGCAACAGCTGAGGGTGTGAAAGAGTTCCCTTGGCTTGAGAGACACGAGATTATTTTTAATCATGCGGCAATGAATAGTATCGAAGAACAGATTCAAATCCCCCGTCTTGTTCCTAAATGTGATCTCTTCTGGTCACCAAACTTTAACATGCCACACCTGCCAATGCGTGCCGCACAACAGATTGTAACCATCCAAGACGCTTCTTATTTTAGCCCTCATACGCAGCTCAAATGGCATCAACGACTCTTATCCCATGCAATTTTAAAAAGGGTCACTCGCAAAGCAGATCATATTTTTACAATTTCACAATTTTCCAAAGATGAACTTATAAAATACACAGACGTTGCCCCAGAAAAAATCTCTCCTATTTATCTTGGCATTGACCATCAACAATTTTCTAATATCACAGAGACTCCTCCAAACGAAACAACACCTTTTTTCTTTTATGTGGGTAATACAAAGCCACATAAAAACCTAAAGCGCCTGGTACAAGCCTTTGAGCTTTTACTCAAAGAGGGTTACAAGTACCGCCTTCTCTTTGCTGGTAAAAAAGAGGGCTTTCGAGTGAACAGCGATGTGGAAGCTTATGTCGCACAGACTCCTCTTTTACGCAACCATGTCTCTTTTCTTGGAGCAATTGATGATGCAACCCTTCTTGGGCTCTACACCCATGCACAAGCCCTTGTTTACCCAAGCCTTTATGAGGGGTTTGGCTTCCCACCGGTTGAGGCGATGCGTTTTGGCTGCCCAGCTATTGTAGCACGTGCCGGCAGTATCCCAGAGGTGTGTGGCGAGGCAGCATATTATGTTGACCCACTCAATATAGAAGATATTGCAGCCGGGCTCAAAAAAGTTGCTACAGATCAAGCCTTAAGGCAAAAACTGAAAAGTGCAGGTCAAACACACGCCAAACGCTTTACCTGGGACAAGTGCGCAGAAGAACATTTTGAAGTGATTAATAGACCTGAGCTTAATGTAAACGCCAAAAGTTGTAAGTGGATTCTATAGATAAATTGTTCTCAGTTGCAAACTGTTCTACAGCAATTCGAACACTTGGCCAAGTCCAATCATCTCCACATAAGATCCCTTGATTTTTTACGAAAGGATACCAAGCAGTTAAATCTTCGTAGACAGCTTCAGTTGTATGATCCCCATCAATATAAATCAAATCTGGTTTTACTAATAAAAGATGAGAAGCCTCAAGACTTGTCATTTTCATAGGAATAACTGTAGATGTTAATCCCCAATGGATCATATTAGAGAGAAATTGTTGATAAACTTGCGATAGAATTGGTTGATACCAGACCTGTCCGATTTGTTGTTCTTCATTTCCAAGCCATGTATCCACTGAATAAAGAATTCCTCCGCGTTTTTTTAGCCGAGTTGCAAAGTCTCTTGTCGACCCACCGCCGATCCAGCTTCCTATCTCAATAGCAATTTGAATATTATTTTTTTCAAAAATATCAGCAATCTCTTTCTGGTTGACGTAATGACCAAACGGATCTTCTGGTAGAATATTTATTAAATTGTATGGTTCTGGAAGATTTGTAGTTTCTATTGCATCTATCTCTACCCTTTTCATCGGCTTGTTTTTCTTTTTTTTTGCAAATTTTTGATGTGTAGGAATTAGTGAAGAGGCAATACGCTCTGAGCTAATAATAGAGAAAGGCGAGATAAAAGAGAAAATTCCTATGGAAATTAAAGTAAAAGAAAAAAAACGTAAAAATTGGGTCATAAACAATTATCCTTGTTGTGATTTTGTAGAGCCGCATACTCCTTAAGAACTAAGTAAGTGTAGTAATAAATAGCCGAGGGACAAAGATGTTCTTTTGCAAAAGCATTAGCTTGAACCGAGATTTGTCTCACTTGAAAATCATGCGCTTGAGCCCACAGCAATTTCTCTTCTAGATCTGAAAGATCTTCTTGAATCGGGATAAAATGAACATAAGGTATTAAAATAGGATAAAACCATTCTATATTATGGGTGACTTGTTTCAGAATAACGCAGTTGCTGCATAGTTGCCAGTAGGCTCTTGACCAGGAAGTTGTATTGCCATCGATGAGTAACTGATATTTATATTTAAGATGAGTTTTAATGGATGCAAACCTGTCAAAATAGTTTGAAAAAGATCTTTGAATAGCTTCAGGGTCCAAGCAGCCTACAAGAGAATGAAATTTTGCATCGATCAAATGAGGCTGTTTAAGTGAGAGAATAACCGCCTGTGATCTGGGCGCCGTTAAAAAATAGTCAAACGTTGCAGCGCCCCCTGTTGTGGATCCTCTCCAAAAAGCGCACGACTTCTTCTCCTTCCATGGATACGCTGCATTTCCACGATCAACCTCTAAAGCCAACCTTTGAATCATGTTCGAATCTGCAAGTTCAAAGTTTGGCATGAGAACAGCTTTGTTTTGATGTAGCCGATCTTTGGCTGGTCCAAAAACAGGCGCACAAATTCTCAAATCCCCGATTCCATCTCCTAAATCATAGACAAAATAGCAGTCTGGAATTCGAGTCAACGCGGCCAACCCTGAAAAGAACTGACACATGACAGATGCCCTTATCCTAGCTATAGGCGCCTCTTCAGTCTCATAGCGATAAAACCCAGGGGAACCATTTTTAATTTCGCAGAAAAGAAAATAGGGATTTCCGCTTTGTTGCACGGCATAGAGCACTTCTTCTTTTGATGCCATCTCGTGCTCTATGAAAAAAGCAAGATCTTCATAAATTTGCTTTAGCATCCAGTTTGGAGGAGAATCAGAGGCCAGTTTTTCTTTTAGCTCGTCCTGCCAATGAAGAAATTCTTCTAGAATTTTTTGAGAAGATGCTACTTTCTTGTGTTTTTTTTTATTTTTAACTAACTCAACAACTGGAGAAGAGTGCTCTACACCACATATATTTCCAAATAAAAGTGCAAAACAGAGTATTCTAGATAGAGTTGAAAAAAAATGCATATCCCCCTCCTCCCGATCGACCAACGTTTGACCGAAACAAGTTATCTCAGTGAAAGTTTTTTTTCAACTTTTTAATCCTCGAGAAGACGGAGCTTCTGTGCTTGCTTGTAGAGGTCGCGAAAGTGAGCTGCATCTTCAAAGCGCAACTCTTTAGCTGCAAGCTTCATCTCAGCCTCATACTCATGAATCTGCTTTTCTAGAGCCTTTTCTGAAAGATGTTTCTGCTTTTCAGCTTTAGGAAGCACTTCACCGAATGTCTCTAGAAGCTCTTCTGCGCCTTTACGCGTGGTGGTGGTTGGTGTGATGCCGTGCTCGTGATTGTAGGCGCTCTGGCGCGCTCTACGCGCAGCTGTGGTGTCAAGGGCTGCCTGAATCGACCGGGTGATCTTATCGGCGTACATAATCACTCTACCGGAAGCGTTACGCGCCGCCCTGCCGCATGTTTGAATGAGCGCTGTTTCACTGCGCAAAAAGCCTTCCTTATCGGCATCAAGAATGGCCACAAGGGTCACTTCTGGGATATCGAGACCTTCGCGTAACAGGTTGATCCCAACCAGCACATCAAAGAGGCCTCGGCGTAGATCATTGATAATTTGAACGCGCTCAAGTGTCTCAATTTCTGAGTGAAGATACTTGGCGCGCACGCCAATGTCGGTTAAGTAACTTGTCAGCTCCTCAGAGAGGCGTTTGGTGAGCGTTGTGACTAGAACGCGCCCCTTCTGTTCAATCGCGATGCGAATCGCCTCTAGGCAGTCATCCACTTGACCTGTCGCTTTGCGAATTTCAATTTCAGGATCAAGGAGCCCGGTTGGTCGAATAATCTGCTCAACGATATCACCATCAGATTCCTGAATTTCAAAAGCGCTCGGTGTTGCCGAGACATAGATCACTTGGTTTATGCGCGCGTAAGTCTCTTCGAAGCGCAACGGGCGATTGTCGTAGGCAGAGGGCAACCGAAAGCCAAATTCAACAAGAGCATTTTTACGCGCACGGTCGCCATTATACATCGCGTGCAGCTGCGGAATTGTCTGATGCGACTCGTCAATAAATAAAAGATAGTCTGTCGGAAAATAGTCTAAAAGCGAAGGCGGAGGATCGCCGGCTTTGCGCTTACTGAAATGGCGTGAATAATTTTCAATTCCTTTGCAAAATCCGATCTCTCGAATCATCTCAAGATCATATTTTGTTCTTTGTGCAAGACGCTCCCGCTCAAGGAGCCTCCCTTCTTGTTCAAATGTATTGAGGCGCTCTATTAACTCCGATCGAATAGTCTCAAGTGCATAGTTACGAACATATTCAGGAGTGACGTGGTGTGATCCGGGGAAAATTGTGACGCTCTTTAAAGTCGTGCGTACTTTCCCAGTTAAAGGATCAATCTCTTTGATCTTCTCAATTGTATCGCCAAAAAATTCAATCCGGTAGGCCAGATCTTCTTCGTACGCTGGAAAAATATCGAGCAGATCCCCCCGTACCCGAAAGGTTGTCCGTACAAGATCATAGTCATTGCGTTTATAGTGCATCCGCACAAGATGAATCAGAATTTCATCGCGGCGGCGCTCTTGATTCACCTCAAGTGTCAATTTCATCTCGCTATAATACTCAGGAAGGCCAAGACCATAAATACAGGAGACAGAAGAGATGATGATCACATCGGAGCGTTCAATGAGTGAGCGTGTGGCAGAAAGCCGCATCCGATCGATCTGATCGTTGATCGCAAGATCTTTTTCGATGTAGGTGTCGGTTCTGGCAATATACGCCTCTGGCTGATAGTAATCGTAATAGGAGACAAAATATTCCACCGCATTTTCTGGGAAAAATGCTTTGAACTCCTGATAGAGCTGAGCTGCCAGTGTTTTATTATGAGCAATAATGAGAGTGGGGCGCTGCACCTCTTGAATGACATTTGCCATCGTAAAGGTCTTGCCAGAGCCTGTCACCCCGAGAAGCACTTGAGATTTTTTTCCCAGATTTAATCCGTTAGATAAGCGGTGGATAGCCTCTGGCTGATCCCCGCACGGCTCAAAATCGGTCTTCAGCTTAAACACGAGGAGAGACCATCAGGAAGACTTGGTAGCCTGTGATAAAAATTGAAAAAAGAAAAATAGCAATAAGAAGCGGCTTGCCGCCACAGACGCGATAGGGGGTGTGGACCTGTTTCCGGTAACGGCCGATCCAAACCATGCAAACGGGAAAAATTCCAAATAAAATTGCCGCCCAGCCACCCGCAAAACTCAGAGCCTTTAAAAAAAGGCCGGGAGAAAAAAGAGAAAAAAGAAGTGGTGGCCCAAGAGCGAGCAACGATAAAAAAATGGATTCATGTTTTTCGTGTTTTACTTTAAAAGCATCTGCCAAAAAGTGGACAAGGCTCAACGTTTGTCCAAGAAATGAAGTTAAAATAGCAAAAAATGCAAAGGCTTGTCCAAAGCCTCCCATCCACGAGGTGCCAAGCGTTCCTGCAAGACTTATGGATGCTTCGCGTCCCAGGTGTGCACTCTGTGCAATACCAAACTCTCCATCGATCGGAACAATACCGAGGATTAAGATCTGCCAGATCAGATAAATAACAAGTGTGAGTAGGCTGCCTCCCAAAATTGTGAGGCGTACGCGCTTTAAGTCTCCTTTCATATAGGCCGTTAAGCTTGGGACCATATTGTGGAAGCCAAAAGAGACAACCAAAATGGGAAGGGCGAGCCACATATAAGAGGTATTGCGATGTAATAAGAGTGTCGGCTGTAAATAGCGGAAACTGAGAAAGACCATAGAAAGAAAGGCAACAATCTTACAGCCCATCAGCACGCGATTCCACAGATCCACTTGACGCGTTCCAAAAAGCACGATCGTGCCAAATAAAATCACAAAAAAAATGCTCGCTTGCCACGTCGAAATGGGAAAAACTCCAGAGACAAGAGATCCGCTTCCGGAGATATAGGCAACAAGCAAAGAATAGAAGAGAAAGAGATAGAGAAACCAGCTAGCAATTTGCCCCCACTTACCGAGTGTACGCGCCATCATCGAATTCATATTGACCTGGTGCGAAAAAGTTCCTGTCACTTCAACGAGCAAAAGCCCAGTCAATGTCATAAAGAGCCAAGCGAGAAAAAAAAGAAGTAACGAAGGAAAAAATCCAGCAAGGCCTGTGACAATCGGAAGTGCAAGCATTCCTGCACCAATACAACTTCCTGCCGTCAATAAAATCCCACCAAATAGACTTCCTGGTTTTTGACTCATGTGCCAATCCTCTGCTGTTTTTCAAATGTTCGAACCTCTTGTCCTAACCGTCCAAGTTCATAGCCGTCATAGTCGACAAACTTTAAAAACCGTTCAAAAGAAGGAAGGATTTGAATCACCTGTTTTGCCATCTCTTGGGCCACATAACGATAACTCGGGTGACCTTGTGGCTGTGAGCGCAATTCAGCAAACCATTGCAGCGCGCGCAGGTTAATTTGAAAATACCAGTGGACGTTATAGCCCATTGGAACGATATATTGCGCCTCTTCAGGAAGATCGTGCGCGATTGTATCGTAAGCGCGTTTTGCAAGTTGCATCGCAGCAACATACTCTGTCTCTAAATCAGTTCCTTTAAACTCCTCTGGAATAAAGTAGCCAAAATGGCAAGAGAGTCGCTGTCTTTCTTGTGTCAGCATGCGGTGACGATGCAGGTCGCGATAGATGCCAAAATCGCTCAAGAATTCAAATGTAAAGGTAGCGTGTTCAAGCGCCCGCGGAGATTTATGACGACGGTTATCGCGCATATTTGCGCCCGCATCCAAAATATGCCCCAAATCTTCCTCTGAGAGTCTCTGACAATACTCTTGCAACTGATAAAGTCCTGCATGAGAATTGCTAAATAAAAGAGCTGCCGCAACTTTTGCCGGACTATCGGGATCATAGGAAAGTAGCCGGACCCCAGGAGATCTCATTGCTTCGAGCTTTCCTGTATGACGCTCAGAAAGTAGAGAGATCTCCCCATTCATCTGCTCTGAAAATTGAGAAAAAGAGAGTTGATGTCTATGTGACGCCTCGCCGCGTCTGACAAAAGAGGGAATAACTTTAGAGAGTTCTTGATATCCCTTTTTGCCAATCTCTTGCATCTCAGCCAAGTTGTGCGCATTCATTTTTTGCAAAAGCGTCTCAAAAAAACGGCCATTCCCATAGATCCCCATGTTAGTCAACGTTCCAGCAGGTAAAAGCCCTCTTAATGCATCACACACGCGTGCACGAAGTGCCGCAGTATACGCTACTTTTGAAACCTCCGGATCTTTAGGAAAGCGCTTTTCCATTAACTCGGTGACAGAAGGAACTAAACGTGAATAGGTTTCAAAGAGCTGGTTTGCCGTCTCAATATAAAGATCACGATGAGCCGATGTCATCAAAATCGGTTCACGATAAAAGAGATACTCCCCATTAATCTTCTGATCAAAATAGACATAACGGGTTGATTTCTCAAGCGGAGAGCCTCCAATACGGCAATCTTCTAATGCTTTTGCAGCCAACATGGAAACATTTTCACACGCTAAATGAGCACCGCCAAGCTCTCCAATAGAATCATCGCCATACCCATCCAAAACGCGATCATAAAAATTTTGCGCACGCTTTGTTGCGACAATTTGATCTTCATTCTCTTCATCATTTTCTAGATTTTGTCCGGAAATCGCTGTAAAGGCAGTCTCTTCATTCAGAATAAATTCTTTTAACAAAAGAGAACGCAACCCAAGACTTGAGCGCGAATATCTAGAAAAGAGTGCTCCCTGAATCACTTCAGGCAGATTGCGTAAAGCAAAAATATTACTAGATGTGTTCGTGACATAGCGATTGAGGATCTTCACCTGCGAATCGCTAAACTCTTCATATTTTTCAGCCATAAATCCCTCCGAAGACGGGATCATACCAGGCCCCTATTCACTTTGCAACAGATCTCGACTGTGCAACTTTGTTGCGCCTAACCAAAAAGTCGTCTATTGCGCAGAGGAGAAGCCAAATCGGCGGCAGTGGGCTCTCCACGCAGACCTAAAAAAGGCCTTCCTAAAAAAACCTTTTTAGGTGCTGAGGGCTCCTCCTGATGGACTCTACTTGCAGCGTTTTGTGCTTCGAAAGGACCAGATTCGCTTGCAGACAATTCTTTCCGTTTAAAACCTACAAAAGATGCATTTACGATAGGCATCGCAACCTGCGCAGTTTTTTCCTTAAGCTCACAATGTTCAAGAATAGAGCTAAAAAGCTCTTGGTCCGACAGTTGATTAGCTACTACTGTTTTTACTGAAGACATATTCCTCCTTTTTTTTAAAAGGATAACAGAAACTATGTTTATTTTTCAATGAAAAAAAATCTTTTTTAAATTATTAAAAATATTTTATAGTTTTGTTTGTGTACATCAAAATCTTTTAGCTGTAAAAGATCGTGGCGTAACCCCAACGGAAAACTCGGATTCTTTAGGAAAAAAAAAGGGGGCTCCCGGAGGAGGAGTAAAAGGAGGAGGTATTGGCAACATCTGTTTCGCAGGATCCTCATCAACCTTTTTACGCTTAAGGGGCAATGCAACACGCGCTTGAAAGACATTTTCAACATTCGGCCCAACATGCGGACCTTGCTCCTGAAGGTTATTCGATTGAGGATCATCTCCCATGGAACTATCAACATCCATCCCTCTTCCAATGTTTTTTGAAAAAACCATATAACTCCTATTGGTTAACTTTTTCAACAAAAACAATACTAGTAAAGCAACATTTTTAACAATAGGTTTCTTCCGCAACCCAAATTGCAGACAGACTCTAAGGGATGGTCGCTTTTGCGCGCCTGTATGTCGGCTCCCCAGAGACTAGGGTGACGTGCATGGCAATTGGCGCCCTTAATGGTTCAACAAAAAGAACGTAAATCTTTCCAATCAAAGAACCTTTTTTAGAGACGAAATCACCTTGAGAAATAAAAAGAGTCAAGGGGAGCGACAAATTACGCCACTCAGTTTGAATTTCTTGAGAGACCCCGGGTGGGTTAAAAGCAATCACTTCACCGACATAGTCGCGCTCAAAGATCGCTGTATAAATAGCAAGAGCGCCACCTTGGCTATACCCAATCACTGTTGCTGGAACCCCATTTTCACTCATCGTTTTAAGCCAGGCGTGGATGGCAGACGCTCCTTTCTGAAAAAGGGAAAAAGCCACACCCCGCTGATCCAGATTGCTGAGAATGGAATAAAAACTCCGCTCGGTACCGGAAAAAAAATCAGTGCCTCTAAAGAGGAGAATCGGTTCAAAATCAGGATCTTCTGCAATAAGACCAAAGGCCGGAATCCCCTTCCACAGGTTAAAAACCGTGTCCACACGATAAGAGACAAGAACAGGCTTTAAATCTCGCGTAACCATCGGTAAAGGAATCCTCTCCCCCACCTTCAAATCGCGATAAGCCACAACCTTGCTTAATAACTCAGCTGTTGTAAACATGCGCTGATCAGGAGACGTAATTTCAACATGTACTTTCTCTAAAAGCTCTGAAAGAAGGGCTAGCTCGCTCCCTTTATCACTCACTGTTGCGATCAATGGACTCCAAGAGAAAAAACCGTGGTTGCGAGAAAAGGTGACAAGTGTTGGGCTCTCATTCTCAATCAACTCCTCCACAATCGGCTCCTCTAAAGAATACTGTGGGGATCCATAGACCCATGTCATAATACGATCCATATTCACAACAAATTGGATATGCATCGTGCTACTGAAAAATAAAACTAGAAAAATCAGTGTCGTACTCAAAAGACCTCACCGTGATTTAAAAATCTGATTAATCGCCTCTTGAAATTCATGAAGCTGCTCCTCAAATGAAAGCGTTATACGCTCTTCATCAAGATCTCTTGTTTCCACAACGCGCAACCATTTAGATGCAAAAATATCTGTCTCGTTGCTGAACTGGGCGTACAATTTATATCTCCCATTATTGATGACGAACTCATAAGGATTCAAGCAGGCATTGTACCGGGTTGAAACAACAAAAGGAGCCTTATTCTTTGTAAAAATCGATTCCCCCGCAAACCCTACAACCTCTTGTTTTGTCAGATAATGTAGAAGAGTTGGTAAAACATCCACCTGCGATGTCATCTTACAAGGAATAGGTAATTTTTCCTTTAAACCAAATTTATAGTAAATCGGAATGTGCGTCTGATGACAATTGGGTTCAGAAGCGTGAAATATATGTCCATTCTCTTCAAACTCCTCTCCATGATCGGCCGTGACAACAACGACTGCATCTTCCCATTGAGGAGAGTTTTTTAGCTCATTAATGAATTTCCCAAATAAAGAGTCGATATAATGGATCGCATTTCGATACCGATTCTGAATCCCCTCAATTTTTTCTTGTCGGCAAGCAATTTTTAAATAGTTGAGCTCATCAGAATAGGGAAAAAACGGCGAATTCTCTTTTGGCCAACTATACCCAAAATGTGTTCCATCAAGAAAAACGATATAGAGATTGCCGTTGCTATCTTCTGTGCTTGAAAAATCAGAAATCAGTTTCTCGACAGCGAGCGTATCTGCTTTATATATAAGCTCTGCTGTATCATGGGGAAAACTGAAAATCTCATTGGCAAGCTCTCGTTTTTCTCCAAATAAAAGCTGATCCATCTGATAAAAACTCAAACGCGTTGCTGAATAGACGTGCGTCTTGTATCCCATCTGTTTAAAAGCATGAGCAAAAGAGCTGCCAATTTTTTGCTTTGCATAGTAGTAATTCTCCCAGTAAAAAGGATACTGTGAATAAAAAAGAGAAAACCAGCCGGGGTTGGTTGCATTGGCATTAGCAAAAGCTGCGTCAAAGGATGTATGCTCTTGTTTAAACTGCGTTAAATAGGGGGCGACATCTGCCTGAATATAATCCTCGCGTAAGCTCTCAATAACAAAAACAAAGACAGGAGGGGATTTTTCTATAGGCTGATAGATCTGTAGACTTGGATCTTGGGGCAGTTCCTGACTCATACAAATTGAAATCTCTTCAAGACGAGGAGGAAAGAGTATCCCTTTCCAAGGAAGCGCTTTATAAAACTTCGCATAGGTTGGAGCAAAAAACTCTTTATCAATCATCTGATCCAGACCTGCAAGACAAAGTAGAACAAAACAGGAGATTCTTACTAAATAGCGACATAAATGACGTACGGGATATCGATCGACAAGTTTTTCTGTAAAATAAGAACAAAAGGCACCAAGAATTAAAAAAAGCCCCCCTCCTATTGCAACAAGCGCGTAGGTGGTCAGCGAAACATTACTTGCATGAAGCATCTCTACGAAATTCTGAGATGTCTCTTGAGACATGAAAAAAAGAGCATGCCATATGGAGATATCTAATAGTCTGACAAGGGAAAAGTCTACAAGATGCCCGATGAAAATAAGTAGTGTTAACGCCATATAAATGATCGTCCAGATTCTCGAAAGATGAGACTGGATATAGGTGGCTCCAAAAAGAAAAAGGACAGATTCTAAAAAGCTCTGTCCCAGAGCATGCGCGAAAAAAAAGAAAGAGATGGAGACGTCCTCATGTCTAATGAGAAAGACATGGTAGCCATGCACAATTGTCAGTGCAACAAACAGAATGCTGAAATAAAAGTAATTTGCTCTATTTTTTTTCATCTACCCTCTATTTCAATTAATTATATTAATTCAAATAAAAGGTCAATTAAAAACTAGTTGTTCATTAAAAAAACAACGAGAGCTTCCCAATCCTTCTTTTCAAGATAATAAGCTACCCTTCTCGAATCAACATTCAAAGAAGTTGCAAAGCCTTCGACGTAAGGAAGAAGGTCTTGAGCATTTGCTTCAGAATCGAGCTTTTTGGAAAGCCCATCCATAAAACCGTTCCACTTGAAATAGTTTGTGCGAATCTCTTGCATAGCTTGTCTTAAGTGCGGTTGAGAAAAAAGAAAGCTAAGAAACTTCAATGGGTGAACATGTTCAATCTGCTTTCCCCTCTTCTCTAGGCTCTTTTTCTGAAGTCCAAGCTGAAACATGTTTTTTTCTGCCATTGAGGAGATAATATAGGAGATTAACTTTTTATCTGTCTGAGAAATCTCTAATTGATGAAAACCGTCTTCAAGAAACTGCGCCTCCTCTTCTTCCATGGAGACAACTTGATTCTTCACACTCTCCTGTTCTAGAGGGGAGAGTTCTAAGAGGTAAGTCTCCATTTGCTGGCGATCCCATGGTAATGGTAATGTTACTGGACCTATAAAAGACAAAAGTAAAAACATGTAATTCACAGCTCACCCTTAGCAAGTTCAGCAGGCAGACCATCTACCTCCTGTAAAAACTACAGTAAGAAAAAAATATTTTACAATAAAGCATAAAATGCAGTTTATAAGAAAAGAGGAGAGAATAGATGATGGAAAGGGTTATTTGTATCTTCGGTGAAGCGGGAAAAGGAATATTTGAGACCTTCTTGCCCTGCCACTCTCTAATAGAACTCTATGAGTTCTTGGGAAATCCTCCAAATGAAAGCCTGGGAATTGCTTATGCTGTGCAATCCATACTATTTAACCACTCCGTCCTCTTTTATCGCGTTGATGAAGAGGGAAGTGGAGTGGAAAAATATAGGATCGGATTGGAGATTCTGGAGAAAAAAGGAGAATCCCCTGCTGCAATCTGCATGCCAGGGGTCGGAGACGCTACCTTAATCGAGAGAGTCTCAGAGTTCTGTCTTAAACGCGGCAGTCTACTTGTGATGAATGAAAAAGACTTTTACGACTATGTCACAACAGCTGTTTCTTCAAAATAGCTGAGCAGGCCTTCTTGGGTTGGAACCATCGTCGCCTCTCCAGCTTTCCAGTTAGCCGGGCAAACAGAGCCATGCGTCTCATGAAAAATCAGAGCATCTAAAAGGCGCAACGCCTCTTGTCCCGATCTTCCAATCGGCAAATCATTGATAAGCTGATGGCGAATAATCCCCTTTTTATCCAAAAGAAATTGGGCTCGGTAAGCAATCCCCTGCTCTTCATTCAAGACGCGATAGGCACGAGCAATCTCTTTGGTGAGGTCAGAAACAAGAGGGTAACTCACCCCTTCAACTCCTCCCCTTTTTCGAGGCTGCAAGCTCCATGCTAAATGAGCATAGGGGCTATCAACGGAACAGCCGACAATTTGCGCATCTCTCTTCTCAAATTCTATCGACAACTCTTGGAAACTATGAAGCTCGGTCGGACAAACAAAGGTGAAGTCCAAAGGATAGAAAAAAAAGAAGAGATATTTCCCTAAAAAATCTTCTAAAGAAAAGTCATCAACGATCTGCCCTCTAACTAGAGCTTTTGCCTTAAAATAGGGAGCCATTTTCCCAATTAGTAAAGAATCCATTTAATTACTCCTTATGTAGTTCATTTCCGATTTTCGTCTCATCACCATGTCCTGGAATGACGCGAGTCTCGTGAGGTAGAGATAAAATTTTTTTTAACGATCCTGGCATCAAGTGTGGGCGCCCTGTCTTAAAACGGAGGTTCCCGATCGCCCCTTGAAAAAGAGTATCGCCTGAAATCAGAATTCCCTCCTTCTCTAAAAAAAAGCAGACGCCACCGGGTGTGTGGCCGGGCGTATGAATCACCTTGATGCGAAGCGTTCCAAGCGCAAGTTCTTGTCCATCAGTTAAATAACCATCCGGAACAACCCCTTCCATCGGTATAGGGCACGGGAGCCCATCAGAGCCGGGTTGTATTAAATTACCTGCATCCTCTTCATGTACCAATAGCTTGGCCTCTTTTCTTCTTTTTTTAAGAACAGACGCCTCTCCAATATGGTCCCAGTGCGAATGGGTTAACAAAATAAACTCAAGCTGTAAATTAAGTTCTTCCAACCTTTTATCAAGAAAAGAGGCTGATTCAAAGGGAACGTCAACAACTGCAGCTCGCAGCGTCTTCGGACAAGCAAAAAGCACAGATGTTGTCGCAATAGGCCCGAACTGAAATGTTTCAATAATCATATAAACTCGACTTTGCAACTTTTTGGGACCGCCTGCCTAGTCTATTTGCTCTTGGCCGTTTGACCTATGGCCAAACTCGCTGATTTATTTTCTAAGGAAGGGGTTTTTAACCCCTTCCTTAGAAAATAAACAACGCCAAGAACAAACATCTCGAGGCCTTCGGTCCCAAAAAGTTACAAAGTCGAGATAAAGGTATTGCACCGGAGAGGATTCGAACCTCTGACCTCCCGGTTCGTAGCCGGGTACTCTATCCAGCTAAGCTACCGGTGCTTAAGCTTGAGGGAATGATCATCGCGGAAATCTCCTTTTTCTTCAAGGCTTTTTCTGAATTTCCCTTTACGCGTACAATATCAGCTCCAAGTGCACCCAATTTACCCACAATATTTTCATAGCCACGATCCAGATAAGCAACACCTGAGATCTGACTCTCATCTGCTGCAATCAAAGCGGCAAGAACATACGCAAAGCCGGCTCTCAAATCTGGAATCTCAATCTCTTTTCCAATTAAAGGAGTGGGTCCCCGGATAATTGCGCTATGATAAAAATTGTGGCCGGCAAAACGACACTCTTTAGAGCCAAGACATGCGGTGAAAAGCTCAATATCTGCCCCCATTGCCTGCAATGCTTTTGTATAACCGAATCGATTCTCATAGACAGTTTCATGAACGACAGAAAAACCTGCAGCTTGGGTCAACAAAACAACAAAAGGCTGCTGCCAATCTGTTAAATAACCTGGATGGACATCTGTCTCAAGATGAAGGCCTCCTTTTAGCTGGCCCTGATAAAAAAATTCAATCCCATCACTCTTAATTTCAAAGCCGCCACCGATCTCGCGTAATTTATTGAGAAATGTCACCATAGCGATCTGATTTGCCCCTTCAACAAAGACCCTTCCCTTTGTACTAATTGCAGCAAGAGCCAAGGATGCAGCTTCTACTCGATCGGTTAAGACCCGATGCTCTGTCTCAAAAAACTGTTTTGTCTCTTGAATCCGAATCGTTCGATCTGCCTCTAAAGCAATACTTACTCCCATCTTCTGCAGGAAAAGAATCAGATCCATCACCTCCGGCTCAATTGCTGCATTGCGAATCAGCGTGGTCCCCCGAGCGCGCGATGCTGCCAAAATCGTATTCTCCGTTGCCATGACAGAAGGATACGGGAGTTGAATGACCGTTCCTGACAATCCGTTATGAGCATGAGCAAAGTAGGCCCCCTCTTTTCTCATTTCGCGGTATTCAATAGACGCTCCCAGTTTTTCAAGTGCTTGAATATGAAAATCAATGGGTCGTTTACCGATCTTACAACCACCGGCTGTTGGGACGATGATATCTTCATTTGTCCGTCCTAAAAGAGCGCCAATCATCAGAATCGGAATACGGTTAGAACCAGAAAAGCGTTGTGGAACATAGACACTCTTAAGCTCTTTTGTGATGATCTCAATGACTCCTTCATCGCGATTCCAACTCACCTCGCTTCCGACCTCACGACAGAGATCAAGGGTAATTTCAACTTCTGCAATGTTGGGGACGTTGTAAAAAATAGACCGTTTATCTGAAAGTAAAGAAGCTACAAGCTGCTTTGTTATCGCATTTTTAGCACCTGCCGCTTTGACACTTCCTTTGAGTGGAACTCCTCCTTTAATAACCAGTCTATCCATATCATCCTCTAATTTTTCCTCAGGATGAATGATTTTTTAATATGTATCAAGAGATCTTTGAATCGAGAAAAATCTCTAGAGAAACTGACATATACAAAATATTAGAAAAACACTTATAAAGAAAATAGATTCCTCTTGCTGCGGACAAACAATGTTTTCATGGAAAAATTTCAACTTCACGCTCTGTTATTCTGGAATTTTTTTCCTTCTCTCTACTGATCTATTTGCCGTCACAAATCAGCTGCTTGTCAATGTAGCAGATGACCCCTTTCCACTATCCGGGGGAAGTTACACAGCTCCCAGTCTTCCCTATGCTGCCTCAGGAGATTTGCGCTACTGCATTAACTATATCTTAGATCAGCAAGCGCAGTCTATTGCTGGAGATTATTCAATCGTTTTTGATTATCCAACTATTTCTTCTGTATCTCTTAACAAAAAACTCTCTATTCTCAACCTTTTTGACTCAGGCGCAACAATCACCATTGGCAACTCTTCTCCTTCCGAGGTCATCACCATTCAAGGAACAGAAAATAGCGGAGGAGTATTTCTACGACAAGGTAATCTCAATTTACAAAACCTAATCTTCAACCAGTGCAACAACACGGGTGGCTCTGGTGCCGATGGCGGCGGTGGTGGCTTGGGTGCCGGGGCTGCCCTTTTTGTCAACAGCGGCTCTGTTAACCTCACCAATATTCAATTCACGAATAACAATGCTACAGCCTCTCCGGAATCCAATTTAACCACCATTGGAGGCGGAGGTGGGGGGTTTGGTGGAAATGGAGCTGCCAATATTGGAGGAGGGGGAGGCTACTCTGGCAATGGTGGTACAGGAGCAGTATTTAGTAGTCTTATTAACACAAGTCTTTCGGGAGGTGGAGGTGGAGGCGCTGCTAATGGAGGCGCTGCAAACTCTGGATCGTTAACCTTTACCGCAGCAAGTGAGACCCCTGGGGGTGGAGGCGGCGGGGGAGCCATTTTGGGAACAACTGGTGGAATGGGAGCAAACTATGACACCTCAACTGCTGCAACAGCCGGGCAATCTGTCACACCCAACGGCCTGGGTGCTCCCTCATTCAGTTCAGGGGGAGGGGGAGGGGGAGGAGCAGCCAAAGTAGCCGCCCCCATCGGCCCTAGTGCAGC
>Ga0207073_1041_pt1 | contig 28120 bp, 16 predicted proteins | sample Alteio_BWMinHeat_65_FD_153575 | JGI IMG/M metagenome (GOLD analysis project Ga0207073, IMG submission 153575) | Enriched cells from forest soil in Barre Woods Harvard Forest LTER site, Petersham, Massachusetts, United States -... | ecosystem: Environmental > Terrestrial > Soil > Temperate forest >...
ACTGAAGAACCTTTCCCTGATTGCTCTGGTTCTGCCTGCTGTTTTTCAGCATTCTTGCTTTCTTGCTCTTTAAACAAGATGCCGAGTGCGCGCGAAAGATCTGGGGAAGACAAGGAACTTTTTGCATCTGAAGTTTCCGGGGTATTACATGGTACAGGTGGCACCATATTTGAATCAGTTGAATCAGTTGAATCAGCTGATTCATCGTCAATAAAAGGAATGCGTCTTGGGTTTGACATGATGAACTCCTTATTTAAGATTTTATTTATGTCATTTTCTAGAGGCATTGTACATGAAAAAAGACCAAGAGGAAGATATAAATTCCAATCAGATGATCATGTTAGGGTCAGACAGCTTGACGAGATAAAAATTGCGTTTAAAATGAGCTTTTCTATTGTGATTTGATTAAGATGAGTAAACAACTGGTTAAATCAACCGCAGTCGTTGTGACCATGACCCTGATTTCTCGGGTCTTTGGCTTTATGCGCGATATGGTGACCGCTTATTATTTTGGTGCAGGCGCCCTCTTTGATGCCTTTGCCATGGCATTTAAAATACCGAATTTCATGCGCCGTTTGTTTGCTGAAGGATCCTTTTCACAAGCGTTTGTGCCTGTTTTAGCAGAACATCAAAAGAAAAACACTGAGGAAGAAACCAAGCAATTTATTAATGCAGTTGCAGGCAGTCTAAGTGTTGCATTACTCATCGTCACAGTCATTGGCATCGTTTTTGCCCCACTCTTAGTCAGCCTTTTTGCACCGGGTTTTCTTGCAACTGACCATCGCTACGAACTCACCGTCACCATGTTACGCATTACTTTTCCCTATCTTTTTCTGATCTCACTCACTGCACTTTCTGGTGCGATCTTAAATACATATCATCGGTTTTGGGTAGCTGCTTTCACACCGGTGTTTTTGAATATCGTCATGATCATGGCCGCCATGTTTTTATCGCCACAATTTAAAACACCGATTATTGGTCTTGCCTGGGGTGTCTTCATTGCCGGCATCATTCAATTGTTGTTTCAAATTCCCTTCTTGAAACAATTACGCTTATTACCTAAACCACGCATCGCATTTCATGATCCTGGCGTAAAACGTGTGTTAACACTCATGGTGCCTGCCTTATTTGGCGTATCGGTCGGACAAATTAATTTGATGGTCGATACTTTCTTTGTGTCATTTTTAACAGTGGGCAGTGTGTCATGGCTGTATTACTCCGATCGTTTAATGGAATTTCCACTGGGTGTTTTTGGCGTTGCGATTTCAACTGTCATCTTACCCAATTTATCGCGCCACCATGCAAGTGAATCGCCTGGTTTATTTGCCTTCACCTTAGATTGGGCATTGCGCGCCATTTTACTCATGGGCATTCCCGCAACACTCGCATTAACGATCTTATCGGGCCCAATTTTAAGCACATTATTTCAGCACGGTCATTTTCATGCGCATTCCGTACGGATGGCACAACAAAGCTTAATCGCCTTTGCCCTTGGCATCACGCCTTTCATGCTTGTTAAAATTTTAGCGGCAGGATTTTATGCCAAACAAGACATGAAAACACCCGTGCGCGTAGGCGTGATTGCCATGTTTGCTAACATTATATTTAATGTTGGCCTGATTTGGCCGCTCAAACACGCAGGGATTGCACTCGCGACAACCCTTGCTGCTATCGTCAATAGCGGCTTATTATTTTACCTACTTAGGAAAAGCCAGTTTTATGCGCCACGTGCTGGTTGGATGCTGTTTTTGTTGCGACTTGCAATTACCAATACGGTCATTGCAATTGCACTATATTATGGCGCAGCTGATCTCAACACATGGACAACACAAACGATTGAATGGCGTATCCAGCATTTAGCGGTGTTATTAATAGGTGCAGTGGTTGCGTATTTTCCATTACTGTGGTTGACCGGCATGCGTATTGAAGATTTACTCATTCCAAAAATAGTCGATCCCATGCTCGCAAAATAATGTGTCATACCAGCATGCTGTTAGCTGGCATCCAGAATAAACCTACCGACCGATATATCGAAGCGCCCTCTTCTCTTCATTAACGACCATCCCAGCAAACTTTTCTAATATGGTATGAGGCTGTGGTTTGATCATATATTTAATCATGATTGGATTATCTTTGTCGTTATTTAATTTATTACAGTATGCCCTGATGTATGGTTCTAATTTTTCAATTCCTTCTAGATTGCCAGCGATCTCATAAGGTTGTTGTGCTTTTGAATCGATTAATGGTTTTAAAGTGTTATCAACAACTTCCATGGCTGCTACTGCTAAATTAGTATATAAACGATCGCCACGATTGAAAACATTCCCTATCATATTCTTCTTTTTTAACCCATCAAAATTTTGTAAGTGTTCAAGAGATACGGTTGAAACGAGTCGGGTTGAAGCTTCTCTATGCAACTCAACTTTATAATCAATTGAAACATCACCGCGCTTCACATTTGCTGCTTCCCAATGTTTGTGCTGTACATCGGTTGAGGCGGTGGGGGCCTTGCTTGTCAGTGCTGCACTCGTTGTGTCTAGAGTAGGCGGCGCTGGCGATGGTACAAGTGGCGTAGTCGCTGTTGCAATAAGAATAGGCTTGTCACTGCTGAGAGCCGCAGTATCACTATGCGACAATACAGCAGCGGGCGTGACAACAGGTGCAATTGATGGCACAGGCTGTGATGGTGGAATGGATACTGACGGTAATGGTGATACTTGCGTAGATTGTGGTTGTGGAGAAGGCGTAACGTTGGAGTGAATGGCAGCATCAACAAGGGCCGCTTGCAAAGCCGGACGATGCACAATACTATCTGCTTTTTGTTTCATTATATCTTCACTTTTTTTATTTGCTTGTTGCATAAGATTTTCATATTGTTTTCTAACGTCATCATCAATCGTTTCATTTTTTATGCAAGTATTTGCGATGCGCATGCGCTCTGCATCTTTTGCATCAATAAAAATATAACCATATTTATGAGCCTGACTGCCAGGCGGATCATAAAAAGTGAGTTTATTATCTAAACCGACTACCACATAGCCACTTTGTGTAAAGAAATGTTCTAACTCTACCTTGCCACCACGATAAGGGTTAAACGGAGATGTCTCTTTTCCTGGTAATTGTTGCTCTGCATAAACAGCATGAAATTTACCAAATTCCGTTGGATTAAAACGCATTGCTCTTACGATGATTTTTGCAAATTGTTCAAGAGGATTGGTATTGGGGTCATTCCACTTCAAGTTTTTAATCTCATCCTGAAACTCGCCAAGATTTTTAAGAGCGCTTTTTAGACCCAAGCGGATCATTTCATCAATAAATTTGCTGTCTGTATCGGTGAGGTGCGCTTGGTTGATTTGAAACGCAAAACATCGTGCAAATTCAGAGCTCACAGCACTTGCTACAATCTCAACCATTTCTCTTGGCACAAGTCTTGCATTTTTGCTACTGCCTGCAGTACTGGCTGCATCTTCTCCTGCAAATTTGCCTTTGATTTCTTTCGTTGCAGCACCAAATGCGGCAATCACTGCGGCTTTTGAATACGGTTTAAGAGGGCTGCCGAGTAACGATTTTTCAACCATATCACCGAGCACCGTTGTGCCTATCGACAGTGCAAAACCAACTAATGCATTATCAAATAATGCCACCACTTCTGCATTCATTCCTTTACCTGCTTTGGTTGCTAAGACATCACCTGCCAATAAATGATGTGATGTAATGGCAGCATAAAATTTGCTCTCAAGTGTGTCATGCGTTTTTTGGAATTTTTTATCAAACGATAATTGACTCGCCTCAACTAAATCACTTTCTTTGATTTGGTCTTGATGCAATTTAATTTTATATTCTTGTATGGTCGTTTTCTTTTGAGACGCCTCATATTTTTCAAGATCTTGTTTTAATTTCTCAAGTGTATTATAAAATGGAATATTAGCACTCGATTGGTATAATTCATATTTAGATAATTTTTTCACAAGATACGCTTGTAATTGTCGAATTTTAATATAAGCATCAAGCATCTTATCATTTTTAATCAGTGAATTAATGCTCGAAAGAGCGCTACGTATCAATTTACGATCACGACTTTTTAAATTGCCTTCATAGAGTGCCACGATCAATGGAATTCGTTTAAAAAAATGTCCTGTTGCGAATACTTCTTTTAAACTTTGCGGTTGAATTCTCTGTATCTCTTTTGCAATGGAATCAGCCGTTAAAGCTCGCGCCTGATATGCATTTTTTGCTTTTTTAAATGCATCGTCTTCTGAAAATTCTTGTGCAATAATACTATTTCGGACTTTCCACATCATTTGTAATGTGAGTTTAAAGTCACTCAAATTATGGCCGAATGCTTTTGCTAATGGATCAAACTGTAAATCCGTATTTTTTTTCGTGAGAAATCGATCGAATTTATCCATGGCAGTTTTTAATTCATCTTTTGTGGTGGCAGTCTCAATATTATCGAGTAGTAAAAGAGCTTGATGGATAACTTGTTGCTTCTTGGATTCTTTGCGTTGGCCATAGATCCGATCTCGCAATTGCATACCGAGTGTTTTTGCCTGCTGCATTTTTAATCTTGCCCTGATCGCTTCAAGTTGTGTTTGAACATAATCAGTAGACATCACAAGTACTGGTGCGTTATTAGCCGGTAAGCCTTTCAAGGTTGCTGTTATTGTCGATGTTGTTGACGGCGGCACAGCTAGTACTGTGGCAGGTTTTGATGCGGCTATTGTACTAACATTAAGCAGAGATGCGGGTGGTACGGTAACAGAGGGCGGTGCAATGGCTGCATCAAGAAGTGCTGCCTGCACGATTGGGCGTTTTAGAATACTATCCGCTTTTTGCTTTAAAATGTTTTCTCTTTTCTGATTGGCTTGGTTTAAGATATCGACATATTCAGCAGGATCAATCGTTTTATTCTCTTTACAGGTTTCTGCTATTTGCATGCGCCCTGCATCTTTCGCATCGATAAAAATATAGCCGTACTTTTCAGGTTGACTGCCTGGTGGATCATAAAAAGTCAGTTTATTATTCTGATCAACTACCACATAGCCGCTTTTTGTAAAGAAATGTTCTAACTCGACCTTACCACCACGATAAGGGCCGGGTGCGGATATTCCTTTCTCTGAAACCTCTTGCCCCGCATATACAGCGTGAAATTTACCAAATTCGGTAGGGTTAAAACGCATTGCTCTTACAATGATTTTTGCAAATTGATCAAGAGGATTGGCGCTCGGATCATCCCACTTAATCGCTTTGATCTCATCTTGGAATTGACCAAGATTTTTAAGTGCGCTTTGCAAACCCAGTCGCACCATTTCATTAATAAATTTGCTATCGGTATCCGTGATGTGCGCTTGCTTGATTTGAAAAGCAAAAGAGCGGGCAAATTCATTGCTCACAGCACTTGCTACAATTTCAATCATTTCTCTTGGGATAAGTCTTGCATTGTTGCTGGCACCAAGAGCATTGGCTGCATCTACGCTGGTTAATTTCCCCTTCATATCTTTTATGGCCGCATCAAATGCAGCCCCTACTGCAACCTTGGCAAGTGAACTACCTGAGGATTTTTCTGCCAAGCCGCCAAGAATAGCAACACCTTGCTTGATGGCAAATGCGACTAAGGCATTATCAAATAGAGCCGCTACTTCTGAACCCATGCCTATATTCGCCTTTGCTGCTAATACATCTCCTGTCAATAAATGATGCGATGTGATCGCGGCATAAAATTTGCTCTCAAGTGTGTCATATGTCTTTTGATATTTTTTATCGAAAGAGAGTTGGCTTGCCTCAACCAAACCACTTTCCATGCTTTTATCTTCATACACCTTAATTTTGTAAGCTTGTATGGTGGTTTTCTTTTGAGACGCTTCATCGTTTTCAAGGTCTTTCTTTAATTTCTCTAGTGTAGAGTAAAATGGAATATCAGCACTGTTTTGATACATTTTATAGTGAGATAGTTTTTCAACGAGAAAAGCTTGTAATTGTCGAATTTTAATATAAGCATCCAGCATGTTGTCATTTTTAATGAGTGTGTTAATACTCTGTAACGCACCACGTATCAATTTGCGATCTCGGCTCCTTAATTTTCCCGCATAAAGTTCGACGATCATAGGAATGCGCTTAAAAAAATGTCCTCTTGCAAACACGTCTTTTAGACCTTGTGGTTGAATCTTCTGTATTTCTTTTGCAACAGAATCCGCTGTTAATTGTCTTGCGTTGTAAACCTTCTGCGCTGCATCAAATGCATTATCTTTACCAAACTCAAGTGTAATGATGCTATTTCTCACCTGCCACATCATTTGTAGTGTTTGTTTAAAATCACTTAAATGATGGCCAAAGGCTTTTTCTAATGGATCAAATTGTAAATCAGTATTTTTAGTGGTGAGGAATCGATCTAATTTTTCCATGGCAACTCTTAAATCATCTGTCGAGACTGCTCGCTCAACATTGCTGACCAATAAAATGGCTTGATGAATCACTTGTAGTTTCTTGATTTCTTTGCGTTGACCATAGATTCGATCCCTAAACTGCATACTGAGTGATTTATCGCGCTGCATCGCTAATCTTGCTTTGAGTGCTTCAAGTTGATTGCGAATATCAACGCTAGCTACGAATTGAATGGGAATAGTAAATGGTTTTGCTGGTGTGACGGCTTGGGTTTTAGGCATAGGTTGCGATAAAGTGGTTGCAGTCGTTGCTGTCATTATTGACGTTGCAGTAGGCGTAGACGTCAATGCGGAATTAATCAGTTCAGCTTGTATGGCTGGGCGCTTTAAAATATTATCCGCTTTTTGCTTCAAGACATCTTCTCTTTCGTGATTAGCTTTTTGCAGGATATCCTCATATTGTTTTCTAACTGCAGCATCAATCTTTATATTCTCTTCACACGTTTCTGGGATTTGCATGCGTTTTGCATCTTTCGCATCAATAAAAATATAACCGTATTTGTTAGGGTCACTGCCAGGTGGATCATAAAAAGTCAGCTTGTTATCTGAGCCAACGACTGCATACCCGCTTTTTGTAAAGACATTCTCCAACTCTACTTTACCGCCACGATAAATACTGGGTGCATTGATCGTTTTTTCAAAGACTTCTTGCTCACTATAAACAGGATGAAATTTACCAAATTCAGTCGGATTAAAACGCATTGCTCTTACGATGATTTTTGCAAATTGATCAAGCGGGTTGCTATTTGGTTCCTCCCATTTAATGGCCTTGATTTCATCTTGGAATTGACCAAGATTTTTAAGTGCGCTTTGTAAACCCAGTCTCACCATTTCATTAATAAATTTGCTATCGTTATCGGTGATGTGTGCTTGATTGATTTGAAAGGCAAAACAGCGTGCAAATTCACTACTGATCGCACTCGCCACAACCTCAATCATTTCTCTTGGCACAAGTTTTGCATTTTTACTTGCGCTCGCTGCACCGGCTACATCTCCGCCTGTTAACTTACCCTTAATTTCTTTCGTAGCTGCACCAAATGCGGCGATGACCGCAGCTTTTGCAATGGGATGGCCTAACGATTTTTCAGCTAATCCACCGATAAAGAGTGCTCCGTGCCCTAATGCGAATGCAATCAATGCATTATCAAATAATGCGGCCACTTCCGAATTCATACCTTTAGCCGATTTTGCTGCTAACACATCACCTGCTAATAAGTGGTGCGATGTGATGGCAGCGTAAAATTTGCTCTCAAGCGTATCATATGTTTTTTGAAATTTTTTCTCGAAAGTCAGTTGGCTTGCTTTAATTAATGGTTCCAATTTCTGCGTGTCATCAGCCAGATAATTTTTTATATCCGTTTTATTGCGTACATTTTCGTATTTGACAAGGTCTTCTTTTAACTTCTCAAGGGTCGCATAAAAAGGGATATCGTTCTGAGACTCGTATATTTTATATTTAGATAATTTCTTAACGAGAAAAATTTGTAATTGCAGGATTTTTTTATATGCTCCTAACAGATCATCATTTTTAATGAGAGTATTGATGTTTGAAAGAGCACTGCTCATCAACTTGCGATCTCGGCTCCTTAACTTTCCCTCATAAAGCGCAACGATTAGTGGAATGCGTTCAAAAAAATGTCCCATTGCAAATACTTCTTTTAAGTTTTGCGGTTGAATTTTTCGTATTTCTTTTGCAATGGAGTCAGCTGTTAATTGGCGACCTTTGTATGCTTTTTTTGCATTCGCAAAGGCTTCATCTTCCCCAAATTCTTGCGCGATAATCGTATTTCTCACTTGCCACATCATCTTGAGTGTTTGTTTAAAATCACTGAAACCATGGCCAAATGCTTTTGCTAATGGGTCAAATTGTAGGTCGGTATTTTTTTGGGTGAGAAAATGATCGAGTTTTTCCATGGCATTTTTTAATTCATCGCCTGTTCTTGCAGCCGTGATATTTTCGAGCAACACGATTCCTTCCTGAATAATTTGTAATTTCTTTAAATGTTTAGTTTGACCATAAACCCGGTCTCTTAATTGCATACTGATTGATTTTTCTTTCTGCACTGCCAACATCGCTTTAATTTCGTCAAGCTTTGTGATGATCTGCTCGTTTCTATTAATCATAATTATTTTCTCTAATGTTTTTTAATGACCGAATCAAATGCCGCCATGCAATTGTCATACGCTGCTTTTAACCCCGCATTATGCGGATCAATTAATGCAGGATTATCATGTAAATTCATCTCGATGGTCTCAATGATTTTAAGCATTTTGAAATGATCTGCCGCTTGCAACATGTCTTCCATTTCACTCACCGTATGCGATAAATGATCATACTTGATGGTCAATAAATCAATTTCACTTTTGAGCGCGTCCATTTTATCGCGTAACATATTGAGTAATTCTTTTGTGGTATCATCACTTTCATGTGCCTTTTGCGTTTCTTGTAGATAAACGCTATTAATATTTCGATAGGCTTTTTCAACGGTCAAATTGGCCTCATCAATATTTTTACATTGTTCATGAATTTTTATTTGACAGACAACCCCTAATGCTAATGCGGCTGTATTCACCAAATCTTTTACTTCTTTGCCATTTTCACCTGCGATTAATAATTCACCTCGAATATTTTCAATGTCGGTAAGAGATGTTTCATATTCATGGCGCACACGATGTAAAATTGAGATGCAATCTTGAATTTTTTTCAACATGTCTTTTTTAATAATATGTGCATGATGAATGGCTGAACGCAGTGTTTTAATGGTCGATTGCGGCGCAGATTTTTCTTTTGCCAGATTTAAAACATTATTACCCTCATTGTCAATGTCGAGTAAAAAAATGCCTTCTAATAAACTGGTATAATCAAATGCGGTTTGAATATAACGTTGTTTAGCAATCAATTCTTTTTCAAGTTCTTGCTGGGTTAATGGTTGCATGTGTAAATCGGTTGTAATTTTCCATCCCCAAATACCAAATAAGATAGCGGTGTAACGATCTTTTTCTAATACATCTGCAGCACTGCCGATCACATGCGGAGAAAACACAGCATCGATGATCACATTCTCATATTGCTCACCTGGATATTGTTCAATCCAAGCATCAATACCTTTTAATGCATCTCGCTGTTCTTCTGATAAACGATCAACTCTTTCATCATTTAAGTGTTTTTTGCACCAACTCTTTAAACCCGCTAATGTTGTCATAGGCACGCTCGCACGAGTGAACCACTCTGATTTTTACATTTGTATGTTAAGTATAGTGGGTTTTAGGAAATTGATTTAAAATAGGTGTATTTTATAACTTGTTATTTATACTGTAATTATTTATAAAGATAAGATCTCGTCATTGCGGTGTTGTCATTGCGAGCTGACTCATCCCCACGAATTTTACCAAAAAATCCTATTTCAACAAGAACTCAGGAAATAGTAGGGTGGATTAGGTGCGTTTTTTGCACCGTAATCCACAAAATTAAAAAATATCATTATTATCTTTGGTGGATTACGGCAAAATTGGGTTACTATACGAGAGATCGTGAACAAATAAAAAAAGTTTGATATTTAGCTACTGATCCGGAAAATAATCCTGATCAAGACAATTTTGCAGATTAAAAGGACAGTCCACTGGAAACGTTTCTTCATTTAAACCTGTCTCACTGAGTGCAATATAACATGCATCCTCATACGCATCGCTGATTTTGGTTTCAAGTTCTTTTTTTAAACTTGGACTATCTGCAAGTAATCGGGTTAAACGTAAGCGTTGTTCTTTAATCGTATATTTCCAACTATTGCTTCTTCTAGCGGATTGATATTTCCATTTAAGTAAATGTGCAATTAAAAGCGCTAAACGATTAAGCAATTCCCGTTTTTCACTTTTACCCATGCTCTCAATTTCCTCGGCAATATGCTCAATGTCAATTTCAGATAACTTTCCTTCGCGCAATAATTTTGCATTATATACTGTCCATGCATAAAAATCGTTATCATATTCTTTAGTGATATTTTTAGCATCACTCATTATGCGTGCCCCCAAGTTGCGGCGCCGTAAAGCTACCTTCTGACAATATCTTTGAACTCTTGTAGGCGGTCGCTCGTTGTTCTGCTTGTTGTTCAGTACGCCTTAAATCAACATCGAGAAGATATTTGCTATTAAGTTCAATATTGTCTTTTTTGCTGGTATCCGTTTTTACTTCGCGCGCGATACGTTCGAGAGCAGGATCAATACGACTTGGGTTGATTTTACCGCCCCCTTTAATGATATCAAGCAGCAAATCAACGAATGTTTTTAGATTGACCGGTTTTTTTTCATCAAGTGATGTTAAAAATGTTTTGTGCGTATTCAAAATGTCACTCACTTTACTGCTTAAAGAATTGACTGTCATTTCAAGTTGTTTTGCTTCTTTGGTATTTGTCATGATACTCAAGGAGCCTTGAGTATTTTGCAAGCTATCGACCATTTTATTTAACTCATTGCCAAGGTGTTCTATCGATTTGTTGCGCACATTCGCAAAACCTTGGTTTGCAACGGCAATACTTGCAACAAAAGGATTGTCTTTCGATATTTTTTTACGATCAGCGGGCGTTAGTTCACCCACTGTTAATGTTGATAACATGACGGTAGTCGACCCACCAATGACTGGAGGTTTTTTGGGGGCAGCCGCTTCTGCTTTAGCGACCGGTGCTTTTGGTCTTGAGATTGTCATATGTCGTTACCAATTGATCATTATCAATACTCATTTTAGTCTAGCATGAAGTGAATGATTCGCGCTAGCAAAGCCATCTTAAGGGCCTTTATTATACTTTTTAATATCATCTTGAGCTTTGAGTATCGGATCATCTGCATTAACTGGCAAATCAAATTGCCCCCTATTTTTAGTAATGTAATCTTTTATCACTTTTTCAGGTTTGATCACCAATGAATATTTTGCATCGACGTTAGGCACATCAGTTGGCACTGTGCCTAGTGAAATTTCAGGACTATAGCACTTTCGCATATGAGCTATAGCAATATAACACGCTATTGCCGTATCTTCTGGGCCAGGCAATTTATCGAGATTCACAATATTATTCAATTCGGTAAAATTATTGGTCTGATCCCTAAGAATTTTATAGGCAAGTTGCATTGCACTTAAATAAAGTGACACTTCTTTACCTGATTTTGTCGTGAAGGTATAAATCGGTGGTTCATGTGGTGTTGGAATATTAAATTGATCATAGCTTTTTAAATGTGTAACGCCATTTCTGTCAGTATAGTGGACACAACGCACTGGCTTTGTCGTTGGTATCAATGGACCAGTAGGATTAGTAGGATCTTGTTCTTTGCGGTGTACCGTCGTAAGCTCATAAATTTTAAACTCGTTTGGATTTGCTGCAACTAAGAGAGCATGATCAGGCATTTTTGCAACACCCGGGTTGCTACTAGAAATAGCGAGAGTAGGAGCAGGAGCTCCACTTGCTGCTGATGGCGCCAACCCTAGTACCCTTTGCATTTCTAGATCTCTATCAGCATCTGATACTGCACTAAGTGGAAATTCATGCACCTTTAGATTTTTACCCACAAACGTTCCTAACTTTCGATTGATAATTTCGGTTAATATTTCTGAGCATTTGTCTAATTCAGTCAGAATTGTCGGATCACTAACAGTAGCCCTTACTTTTGTGTTAATGCTATGAACTACCTTCTGCATGTCCTCAGGTCTAGTGAAAGTCACTAAACTCTTCAAAACATCAATAGCACGATTTAACTTTGGATTAGGTGCACCAGGAGCAGCTTGGGCAACTCGATTTAACTCATTAACACGTTTTGCAAATTCTTCGCCAAGTTCTTCGTCAGGTTTCGCTGCTAAATTTACTGCCGGCGATGAGGTTGTAGTCGTTGTTGTTGTAGAGCTCACTGGCGCAGGCGTTGAAGTTGGAGTTGTCGTTGGAGTTGTAGTTGTTGTAGACGTGGTGGATGTAGTGGTTGTTGTAGTGCTCACTGACGCAGATGTTGACGTTGGTGTCGTAGCGGTTGAAGCTGCTGGTGACGTAGGAGATGTGCTGACAAGTGGCGTTGTTGTCACGGTTGTCGTCGTTGGACTGGTAGTAGCCGTTGGAGGTGGAGAAGTACTACTAGCAGTGGCTGAAAGAAAAGCATTTGACCCTGATGGTGTAGTAGTTGTAACTGTAGGCGTAGTTGGTGATGTCGTAGGCTTGCTAGCAGCAGAAGGAGTAGGGGTGGGTGGTGTTGTCGGGGTTGCCGTCGTTGTAGTGCTAGTCGCTTTAGTATCACTCGGTGAAATAACCGTTGGAGCTGGAGAAGATGTTGGCAGAGGGGGCGTCTTGACGGTAGTAGTAGCAGGCGAAGGTGTTGCCGTTGTTGCCGTCGATGTTAGTGTGGTTTTCGGCGTAGTAGCTGTTGTCGCTGTTGGAGTGGCAGTCGCTTTAGATGCTGGTTGAGAGCTCGGATTACCAGCTTTTTCTGTCATTGTGCTTATCTCTGCTTGCAACTTTTCGCACTGCTTTAAATAACTTGCATTTTCCGCAATTCTCATATCCGTCGGCTTTACAATCTCTTTTTTCTTTTCACCTAATGCTTCATAATTCTCTCGTAAGTAGGCCACATCCCGTCTCCATTCAAACCACCCTATTGGATCGTCTTCGAAAGAAGATTTAGGAACTTTAGCGTAAAGCTTTTTAATCTCACCGTCTAATCGTGTCATTTCAGTACTAATGTCTTCAATAATATTAAAGTCTAGTGCAATCCTCCTAGCGTTAGAGTCGATTTTGCTTTGAACATCATATATCTCATTACGCAATTGAGCCACTTTTTGCAATGACTCATTCCCTGCAGGGGATAATGTCATCTGAGGTTGCCCGGATGATGCTGGTTGTGGTTGTGATGCTGCTACAGGCGGACGAAATTGTAAAGGTGGCTTTATTGGCGCTTCCTTTGTCAAGCTCGGCCCAGTGATGCCATTAAAAACTTTGTTCCTCGCTTCAGTTTGTGCTGTGACTTTGTTCCCATCTGTCCCATTATTAATTTCGACTATTCTTTTGTGAAAATTGGCTACTTGAGCACGAATAGGTTGTTCCGCTGACACTTCAGCAAGCATTATTGCTACATTAACAACACAACATTGCATATTTTGTGTGTATAGAGGATCGCGCGTTGGGACAAATTGAACCACATCTGGCATTGACTGAGTCATCTGATGCTGATAATCCCTTTCATAAGCCTCTTTAAAAGCACGTCGAAACCCTTGCACAGCAGCTACATTATATTTTTGATGCTCATTATTGTTGATCCCATCAAAAATAACGCATTCACCATCTGTATTGAATGCAAAGCCAATCGTATGACCACCTAAATTAGCTGCTTGCATAACAATGGTTTGGCGTGGCTCTGCCCCCACTCTAACCCCAGCTTTACTGCGTTGTTCAAAGATCATGCGCATCATCTCATAAACGGTGTTCTCAACCGATGCAGGTTTTGGTGACTGCGCATCTTTAGACCCACTTGCACTTAAACTATAAACTAGCTTTGGCTTATTGATGTCAAAGCTGGCGCGAAAACCCCTTTCTCTATCGAGCTTGATCCCAGGAGCTTCATTGTCCGGTATATAATACAGGAAAGTATTTTTATTCAATTGGTTGCGATAGCTATCCTGCTTTAGTATATAGTCTCTAAAGAATTTTGGATCAAATGCTTTATCATTTTGTAAAATAGGATCGAAATCACTATGAGCAGTAGGCGTGGTAGGTGCAGCAGTAGCGGACGTTGTTGTCGATGGTGTTGCTGGCAGTGACATTGGTGGTGAAGGTGTCGACGGCGCTGTTGATGTCGCAGTACTACTCGGACTTGAAGGACTGGTTGGTGTCGTTGGTTTCGTCGTGGTTGAAGTTGTTGACGTAGTAGGAGAAGTAGTTAGTTTAGAAATGTTTTTTGGTGGTGTCGTCGGAGTCGTTGTTGAAGTCGTTGGCGCAGTAGCACTCGAAGAAGCAGATTTTAAAACACTGGGTGGAACGACTGTGCTTGCGCTAGCAGGTGAAGATGTTGGTATTTTTTTAGGTGGTGTTGTCGATGATGGAGCAACTGCAGAAGCTGGCTGTGAAGTTGCAGTTGTCATCTTTGGTGTTGTAGCTTTAAGCACCTCTGTAATCTCAATGGGCTTCCTTGTTGTGTCTATTACAAATACGTTTTTTATGTCTTCACCTGCTGGACTACATGTCGCAACAACAATCGCAGTACCCCGCTCTTTAAATTCTTCAATCTCTGCAATGCCTTTATAAATGTCACTCAATGCAACATCCGATACTAATGGTTTGACTTTACCCAACTCCTTATAACAGAAAAATAGTGCTTGGCCTTGGTCTGTTAATGTCTTATTTGGGTCCTCTATATAAGCTTCAAGGTATTCCCGCAGTTCCTTCTCTTCCAGAATACTAATTTCCTTGTTATGACGCACAGCAAGCGCGCCCTTTTTTAATACATCAAGATTAGATGTGAACAGCTTCTTTAGCGAAGATTGGGCGGTTAAATTCTTCCAATTAATTTCTCCTTTTAGTACCTTCTGGAAAAACTCTGTAATATCAAAATCGTCCTCTAAAGGAGTTATTTTGACATCAGGTACCTCGTTGCCTTCACTAGTATAATGCCATTTAATCTCTGTCTTAGTGTTTCTATCAATCACCGGCCATAGTTGATTTTGTGAAGTCATTTCTTCTAAATGTCGTTTCTCATTATCAAAAGCAATTCCATAAGAATTTTCAGGGTCACCTGGAGTAATAATCCCTTGATTTTTTTGAAGCTTAAAATTTATCCCCTGCTTATAGCCATGCCCATTGATCACTAAAATCTTAGGAGTTGTTGAAGGTGTTGAAGCAGTGGTTGTAGATGTCGATGGACTCGGTGTTGTAGTGCTCTTCGGCGGTGTAGCAGTGGGAGGCTTGCTGGTAGCTGACGAAGGTGTCGGCGACGCACTACTCGGACTTGAAGGAGTGGTTGATGTCGTAGCGGTTGCAGCCGTTGCAGCAGTCGCACTACTCGGTTTAGCAGTTGAAGCTGCTGATGGCGTAGGTGTGCTGACAACTGGCGCAGGAGACGTTGGTGTCACGGTTGTGGCAGGTACAGATTTCGAAGCACTGGGTGGAACGCCTGAGCCGCTAGCAGCAGCAGGTGAAGGGGTTGGTGTTGATGGATCTGGCTGCTTGAATGCTTTTACCATATCCTGTATAGTTGCCACGCCAGGTAATGGTGATGATGTTATTTTAGGTTGACTCACTTTTTCCTTTTGCACTTTTTTCTCTGTAACGCCCTTAAAAACTGTATTTCTCAGGTCCATTTCATTAGCACAAACTTTCTCCATCTTATCACCAAGTGTGCCTTCCTGACCTCTCAAAGATTTTTCCGGATCAACCGCAGCTAACATCATTGCTGCTATAGGAACACAACAATTCTCTGGTTCCTGATAAGAGCTGTTACCAAGAGAAGGGCTATAGCGTTTGTTATAAGTTTGTGTAATGTTATAGTTAGCACAAGCCTTTTCAAATCCCTGTATTATCGCTTGTTCAAAATTACCCCACCGAAACATTGCGCCGTCTCCATGGTTACTTTCTCCATTAAAAATGACAATCTCTCCGCTAGTATTGACCGCAAAGCCAATAGTACGATCATCAGCCAGATTACATGCTTGCACAACAATTGTTTTCTGATCGTAAGCTTTGTGATTTTCAAAGATAAGACGCATTAAATTGAAAACAGCGCGTTCAACACCATCAGAATCGACTAGCTTTGCTTGGACTCCATCAATATTTTGACTTTGGATATCAAAAAATACTTTAGATTCATCAAAACTCTTATTTTGATTGCGACTTGTATAAGTCTCAGGAGTATCGTCATAAAGAAAAGCAGGTCTGACATGAACGCCTCCCTGATTGGTTAAATATTCTTGTACTACGTGCGGATCACACGATTTACCGATTTGTTTAATTGCTTCTTTTTGTTCTGGAGCAAGTGTTTTTTTGTGCAGCATAAATGCATCCTCATTTCTGACTCTAATAACTTTTAATAAATTTTCTAACCTATAGGAAGTATAATACATAATTTCCCTTATCAAGGTATTAACTAAACCTTTCCGCAAACAAGAATCATTCTCATTTTGTTGACTTTCGTTTAAAATAAGAGAATACTTGTCAACACAAAAGCTTACCGTTTAGTTTGCCGCTTATAAAGAGGAGAACACATGCAAGTCCTTGATTTGAAAAGAGGTGATACTGCCACCATCACAGGGTTGCATAAGGGACCAAACCAATACCGAAAACGCTTATTATCCATGGGATTAACGCCTGGCACCCCCTTTACTGTCTTGCATATTGCACCCATGGGCGATCCCATTGCCATTTCAGTGCGAGGCATTACGTTGAGCTTAAGAAGGCAAGAAGCAAACCTTTTAGGAATTGAATGTCTTAATAACAATAAAGAATAAAGAGTAATCCATGTCAGCACAAAACGAGCAAATGAACATTCAAATCGCCTTAATTGGCAACCCCAATTGCGGCAAATCAACGGTCTTTAATGCACTCACTGGCAGCCATCAAAAAGTGGGTAATTGGCCGGGTGTCACCGTTGAGCGCAAAAGCGGACGCTGCACAAAAGACCAATACAATATTGAAGTCATTGATTTACCAGGTATTTATTCACTCGCCCCCATTGCATCTGAATTGGCTTTGGATGAGCAAATTGCATTGAAATACGTTAGTGATGCGCAACAACAAGAAACACCGCCTGTTTTGATCAATATCGTTGATGCGAGCGCCTTAGAACGTCATCTCTACCTCACGACTCAACTTTGCGAATTGGGATTGCCCCAAGTGATCGTACTCAATATGATCGATGTGGCTAGGAACAACCACATTCACATTAATATTGAGCAACTTGCCGAAACCTTAGAGTGTCCAGTCATCACAATGGATGCGCGCAATAAAATCGGTATTGATGCATTAAAAGATGCAATCGTGCAGCTAAAATGCAATAACTTGCATAAAAATGCCAATATCTTGCAACTACCTTACTCCTCTGACATCAAGGCAGCAGCCGTCCAATTAAAAGACATGCCCGCATTCCAAACAAGCGGCTTAAATCCCATTCATGTTTTAGAAGGTGAACCAAGCCCTAGCGTATCCACCTCATTACAAGAAGACATCAACCAACTCAAAACGCAGCTGGCCCAAACCCTTAAGGAAGCGCCAGATGTATTAATTGCCGATACGCGCTATCAATGGATACATGCTTTACTGGAAAAAACACAAACCATTACCCAATCTAAGTCCATCCATGCCTTGACCGCACGTTTAGATGGCATCTTCCTAAACCGTTTTTTAGGCATTCCCATCTTCTTTGCCATCATGTATGCCTTGTTCTTTTTTTCAATCAATATCGGCGGTGCGTTTCAAGACTTTTTCGGTATCGCGAGTGAAGCTATTTTCGTGAATGGTTTGGCTGAATTGCTACAGGCTATCCATGTCCCAAATTGGTTAGTGGTGATCGTAGCCCACGGCGTTGGCAAAGGCATTAATACCACCGTCACCTTTATTCCAGTGATTGGCGCCATGTTTTTGTTTTTATCATTCCTTGAAGATTCCGGTTACATGGCGCGCGCTGCATTCATTGTCGATCGTGCGGTGCGATTTTTGGGGCTGCCAGGCAAAGCCTTTGTGCCCATGATTGTCGGGTTTGGCTGCAACGTGCCTGCGATTATGGGTGCGCGCACGCTTGAAAACCCGCGCGATCGCATCATCACCATCATGATGGCGCCTTTCATGTCATGCGGTGCACGCCTTGCCATTTTCGCCATTTTTACCGCAGCATTCTTTCCACATAATGGGCAAAATGTGATTTTCGCACTCTATTTAATCGGCATTGCCATTGCTGTGCTCACTGGGTTTTTGTTACGCGAAACGGTATTACAAGGTGAAACAGCGCCCCTGATCATGGAGTTACCCAATTATCATTTACCGCAATGGTCGACCTTGTTCTTACATGCTTGGCATCGCTTAAAAAGCTTTGTCTTGCGTGCCGGACGCTTGATTGTGCCAATTTGTGTCATCATTGGCGTATTAAACACCCTCAATATGGATGGCACCTTAAACGATGGCGAGGGCGATGTGAATTCATTGTTATCACAACTGGGGTTATGGTTAACACCGCTCTTTTCACCCATGGGCATCCGTCCTGATAATTGGCCAGCAACGGTTGGATTAATCACGGGTGTCTTGGCAAAAGAAGTGGTGATTGGCACCTTAAACAGCATTTACAGTCAGGTTGGCCACTTGTCAGGTGATGCGGCAGCGAGTGCTTTTCACCTTGGCGAGCAATTATGGCAAGCCTGCTTATCGGTGCCGACCAACTTAATGGCACTCAAAGATGCATTCGTGAACCCTGTGCTTGCTAAAGCACCGATTGACCCTGTCACCCAAGGGGTTTATGGCTTGATGATACAAAAATTCGATGGCACGCATGGCGCCTTTGCTTATTTGTTGTTCGTGTTATTGTATGTGCCGTGTGTGTCGACAACGGCTGCGATCATGCGAGAACTTGATCGCAACTGGGCGATATTTTCAGCGATCTGGATGACTGGTGTGGCTTATGGGTTAGCTGTGGGCTTTTATCAAGCAGCCACCTTCTTACAACATCCACTGTCTTCATCATTATGGCTATTGGGCATTATTGCGGCTTTTCTGCTCACCATTTTCAGCATGCGCCATTATGCCAAACAATCATCGTATAATAATAGAAAGACCCTAAAGGAGGTCGCTTATGATGAGCCTCATTGCACTTAAACAACATTTGCAAACGGTCAAAATTGCGACATTATCTGGTATGTGCGCGATTTTTAAAACACAACCAGCCGCTATCGAACCCATGCTGGACTTTTGGATCAAAAAAGGCTGCGTACGTCGATCGCAGGGCAATGCTTGCAGCACACCATGCGGCACCTGTATGCAGTGTGGGGTGGCGAAAAATGAGTATTATGAGTGGGTGATGGATTAGCCAATCCTTAAGCAACTTTACGAATTTTATCATAAATATGTGCATTTTTATGCTCTAAATACCACACATCGTAAGCTTGTTGCATATTTAACCAACTTTCTGGTGTCGTGTCGAGAAAGCAAGCTAATCTTATCGCCATATCAGTAGTCAGCGGTCTTGATTCATGCAAAATTTGTGAAATGGTACGACGCGATACTTTAAGTCGCGTTGCTAACTCAGTTTGTGTGATCCCGAGTGCTGGCAAAATATCTTCGCGTAAAATAGCTCCTGGGTGAGTCGGTTTACGATTTTTTGCTCTTATAGACATTAGTGATAATCCTCCAAATTTACTTCAAATGCTTCAGCATTCTCAAAACGAAATGTAATACGCCAATTCTTTAATACAGTCACACTAAATACACCTTTACGATTACCTTTTAACTCATGTAAATTCCAGCCAGGAATATCCATATCATTGACAACGATCGAATGATCAAGACGATCTAAAATACGAGAAATCTTAGGCAAATCTTTAGCATTTAGCCGCTTTTTATCATTATGAATAAAAAACGCTTCTAGGCCCCTATGTTTAAAAGTTTTAATCATGTCCTTTCCTTCTATTGTAACTTAATAGGTTACAATAGAAAAGACAATTTCGCACGATAAAAACGATAGAAAGATTGCTTATCAAGCAATACATGACATAAGCTATAAAAATATTGAAAATATGGATCCCAAACTCTCATGGCAGCACCACGATTAATTAACCCCATCCCACAGCAAGTCATTAACGAATTAGCTGGTTTTCATCCCTTTGAACTGCAATCGTTTTTCGAATCAGAAACACCCATGCGCTTTTCAGCCGAACAAACGAATGGTGAACCTTTGCCCAAAGGCATGATATGCACAGGCAATGGCTCACTGACCGGTATACCGGCAAAAGATACAGTGGGCACTTACCAGATTCGTGTCATTGCGAAAAATGAGGTGGGTGAAACCGCTGCAGAATTTAATCTCATCATTCGTGAAAGCTTGGTCAATGCTGAAACAGGCACCGCACTTGAAGAATTAAAAGCACAAATTTGGCAAGCTGCTGATAAAAACCTGCCTATCCCAGACTTAAGCGAATTATTAAACCGCGACATCACACCCATTGAAATTTATTATTTATTAGAACGTTGGGCAATGCTTAAAATCTGGGATGCGTTTAATTTAGAAACACCAGGGCCATTGAATGAAATAACCCTTCAAGAAGCGAGCAAACATTATGCGATTTATGATCGCGGCAGTTGTTTAGTGGCTGTCCCGCGTGATCTTTATTCATATGAAAGAACGACAGAAGATGCCTTCAGGACCGCAAGGGCTCTTGCGAAAGAAGCCTTCAGCCGTGGCTGGACCATGGATTTAGTGGGTTTGGACAAGTTAACACGGGTTGCCTGGGCTGAAGTTCAACGACTTAACCAAATCTATGGACGCAACTTAGAAGTGGTTAATTATAATGTCAGTGACAGAGATGTGAGATTATTCAATGAGATAATGAGACACGAAGCTGGCATTACCCCTGGCCTTGAAAGTGGGGCTGAATAAATTTAAGTCTATTTTCAGAAGATAGTATTATAATTGATGATATAGTTAATTACCTAAAAGAGAGAATATCATATGAGCCTAACTCATGGCATGCCGGACATGGGCGCTGATCAAGACAAAAAATCAAAGGGAGTGACCGCTGAAGTTGAAAAAAAAATGCGAGAAGAGCAGGCTCAATACGCCGCTCACGCTGCTGAATATTACATGAGCAAGGTATTAAAGTTACAAGGTGATGATCGATTGAACCGCCGCTGGAAAGCAATCCTTGACCCCGCTGAAGTGGATGCAGCAAAACCACAGGCTAATGATCCAAAAGCACAATTACAAACATCAGCAACTACTAGTTTTGCAAAATTATTATTCAAAGATGGTCTTTATGAAAATAAAAACGGTGCGCGTGTCTTTTTAGAGAACGGCAAAATATATCTCAGAAAGGGTTGCAGCATTGAAGATGCATTTGATTTTGCAATGTCTGCACAAGGTGGAATGCTAAAAGGCATAAAATATGATGTGGGTGCAGACGCATGCTCTCATACTTCTGATGCTTTTATAAACTATCGCTCGCGGCTTCAAGAAATCAATGACTTCCAAAAGCTCGCCACAAAACAAGAAAAAGAGAATATCGTCGCACCTGCCACACTCAATGATAAGACAAAAGAATTCTTAAAATTCTTAGTCGAAGAAAAGAAACTCTCTGTCGAAAATTATAAAAAGATCATCGATAAAGACGAGCACATTCAGCGCATGTCTCAAAACACGCAATCAAAAATTTTAAATAAAGTTAGACGAGAGGAACTCGAAAAATCAACGGCGAACATAGCGCCTGTGGACAAAGCAGCACTATCACAAAAAGATACTAATAAGGATCCTGAAGACACCGCTAACAAAGCACTGATGCGCAATGCGAGCGATAAATTAGCAAAAATGCAAAATCATGCTGCCTTGTTAAATACACTTACTGATGATGTTAATAAGCAATTGGACAAGATAGGCAGTGATTTAAAAACGATTGCTGAATGCAAGAATACACAAGGCGATCCTCATAAATCTGCCGATGAAAAAAAAGAAGCAGCGGAACGCAAAGAGCGCATTGAGCAAGACCTTGAAAAGAATAAATGGTACACAGATCCAATTGGTCAAAAAAAATTGCTAGAGCATCAAGAGACTCACATGCAACAACTGATTACGAATACTGAAGAAATAAAAAAAGCAGTTGAAGATGCAATTAAAGGTAATGATCAAGATAAGCATGTACAAGATGTTACTAAAGCAACCAATGACCAGAAAAAAGCAACAGATGAACATAAAAAAGCAGAAGATGAATATAAAAAAGCAGAAGATGAATATAAAAAAGCAGCACAAGATGCTAGTAAAGTTGATGATGCTGCGAAAAAATTATTAACAAGTATCGAGCAATATAATAAAGATAAACCAGACGACCAAAAAATTAAAATTCAAGAAACCCCGCCCATTCCTGATGAAAAATTAGCGGAACTCAATGATAAGCTCAAACTCACACTACCGGAACCAGTGACAAAAGCCACATTAGAAACTGCACAATATATTGCATCTGATGCAAAAACAAAAGCATTATTAGAAAAAATTGACACATATAATAAAGCGAATGCTGCAAATATAATTGATATTAATACAACTACGTTGGTTGATATCAATACCAAATTAACTAGTAACAATCTAATTACTGCTGCTGAGCATTTTACAGCGGAGCACTTAGCTGCCGCTAAAAAAATTACTCATCCTTTGGCACACAAAGTAGAACTCGAGAATAAAAATAAAACGTTAGAAGCTGCAAACACTGTACTAACAGCTGCAAGCACTGCACTAACAGCTGCAAACACTGCACTAGAGGATTATAAGACTAAACCCGATCCTAATCCTACTACCAAAAAGGGAACAAGAGAAGCAGCAAGAGAAGAATACGCCAAGCTAAAAGACTTAGAAACAAAAGTGAAGGAAGCATTGGATGGCAAGCAAGATCAAGGCAAACCAGATCCAAAAAACCCTGGGCTCAAAAAAATGAAAACAGATTTGGTAGATAAAGTGAAAGATGCAACAGAGAATGCAAAGGAAGCAGAGAAAGAAATAAACAAAATATCACAAGCGCGTCAAGCAGCACGTGCTGCAGCACTTCATCCTTAAAGAAAGTATAGTAGGGTGGATTAGGTGCGTTCTTTGCACCGTAATCCACCAAATTAAAATAAATCGGCATTTTTATTTGGTGGATTACGGCAAAAAACGCCTAATCCACCCTACATTTTCTTACTACACTTTCCTTACGCTTATGGTCACACCTCACCCACCAAACTGGTTCAACTGAAAAATGGGCAGCAGCACAGCAAGCACAATGAACAGCACCACTGCGCCCATCACCAAAATCACAGCCGGTTCAAATAACGCCAAAAACACTTCAATTAAACGCAAAATCTCATTCTCTTGATTGATTGCAATGCGCTCAAGCATGTTTTCAAGCTGACCGCTTGCTTCCCCACTTGCCATCATGTGCACGCTCATGGGCGAGAAATAAGTCGTTTGTTTTAAGGCGAGTGAAATGGCTGCACCCTCTCTCACTCGAGTGACGGCATGAATCACTGCTTTTTTAATGGGAATACTCGTAATCAATGATGCCGCAATGGTCATGGCTTCAAGAATAGGCACGCCGGATGAAGACAAGATCGAAAGTGTACGTGAAAAACGCGCTGTATTTGCCGTTTTAATGGCTTTGCCGATAAAAGGCAAACGTAAAAACACGCGGTGATTGGCTTCACGAAACGCCAAATTACGTTTCATGCTGTAACGATAAGTAAAGATTAAAACAATTAATACAATCAGCGCATAAATACCATAATGACTAACAAATTGGCTGATCGCGATTAATATTTCAGTCATGATCGGCAACGATTGCTTTAATTTTCCATACACGGCAACCAATTTTGGCACAACGTATTCAAGCAAAAAGCCAACGATGCTGATTGCAATCAATACCACCATGCAAGGATAAATCATGGCGCTTTTTAATTTTTGTTGAATATGAGTTTGCTGCTCAGTGTAATCAGCAAGTCGCAATAATACTTTATCTAAGAAACCCGATTTTTCACCGGCTGCAACAGTTGCACAAAATAATTCTGAAAACGATTCAGGATAATCTTTGAGAGCGCTTGCTAATGAATGCCCTTCTAATACTTTGGAGCGAATCGATAAAATTAAGCCTTTTTGTTTTGGCTGTTCTGTTTGTTCAGCAACCGCGCCAAGTGATTCTTCAACGGGCAATCCCGCTGCCAATAAAGTTGAAAATTGCCTGGTAAAGAGTGCAATTTCTTGGCTGCTCATGCGTGTGCGTCTACTGAACATTGTTTGCCAACTGGATGTGGATTGCTGGCTCGATGTTTTATTGCGAGATAATTTCATTGCGGTTGGTAATAATGCCCGATCACGCAATAATTGCCTGGCTTGTTTTTCGCTATCTGCTTCAATCACGCCTTTTTGTTCAAGGCCTGCTGCATCGATTGCTATGTAATGATATGCGGGCATGCACTGTCTCCTCCTCAGTCCTCAGCCGTCACCCTCAGCACTTCCTCAAGCGACGTCTCCCCCTTCAGCACCCGCTTACACCCATCTTGCCGTAAACTCGGGAACAATTTCCGCGAATATTGTCGCATTTTTTGTTCAGGTTCATGATCATGTATCATGGTACGCAATGCATCATCAATCACAATTAATTCATACACACCCGTTCGACCCGCATAACCACTAAACCGACATTTTACGCAACCAACCGGATGATAAATGATAGGCGCGTTAAGAGATGCGATACCCAGTAATGTGCATTCCGCTTCATCTGCAACCGTTGCTTTTTTACAAGCCGGACACAACACACGCACTAAACGTTGTGCAATCACGGCAGATAAACTAGATGCCAACAAAAACGGCTCAACTCCCATATCATCAAGTCGAGTAATGGCGCCAATTGCGCTATTGGTATGCAAAGTTGATAACACCAAATGCCCTGTCAAACTGGCTTGAATAGCAATTTGAGCCGTTTCTAAATCGCGAATTTCACCAACCATCACCACATCGGGATCTTGTCGTAAAATCGCTCGCAAACCTTTAGCAAACGTCATGTTAATTTTCGTGTTCACTTGCGTTTGACCAATACCCACTAAATCATATTCGATCGGGTCTTCAACAGTTAATATGTTGCGTTCTTTGTCATTCAGCACCGTTAACGCACCATATAAAGTGGTGGTTTTGCCAGAACCAGTAGGTCCTGTCACTAAAATAATGCCATGTGGTTTTGCAATCATCTCTTGCAATAAGCTTAAAGTTTTCGGCTCTAAACCCAATTCGGCCAAATCAAGCCTGGCACTTTGTTTATCCAATAAACGCAATACTGCACGCTCACCGTGATTGGTTGGCATGGTGGAGACACGCACATCCACCGCTCGGCCACCGATGCGTAAGGTGATGCGTCCATCTTGTGGCAAGCGTTTTTCAGCGATATCCAAACGCGCCATCACCTTAATTCGTGAAATGATGAGGGGTGCGAGCACCCGTGGCGGTTCTAAAACTTGTCGCAATACGCCATCCACACGAAAACGAATGGTCACATGGTCTTCAAACGTTTCGATGTGCACATCAGATGCGCCCTCTTTTATGGCTTCACTCAAAAGTGCATTCAATAAGCGGATGATGGGTGCATCGTCTTGCTTTTCGAGCAAGTCTTCTGCTTTGGGTAGCTGGTGAATTAAATCAGATAAATCGAGCGATTCACCTAAATCTTCCACCATTTGCATGGCGACTTTACTATCGGTTTCATACGTTTTAACTAACTGGGCATTAAATAATTCTGCACTGACTTTTTCTAATTGTAATGGTTTATTAAAATACCGTCTTAACTCAGCAAAAATATCAAGTGAAGGTTCCCCTTGATACATAATGTGCGCTGCATGCTCATCAAGGTGGGTGAGTAGCACCCCATGACGTTTAGCAAATGCAAAACGAATGCCCGTCGTCATTTGGATTATCCTTTCCAAACTGTGGTATCGGTCACAATATTGGTCACATGGTCCTTTTCAAAAGGAGTTGGCAAATCCCTTGGGTTTTCCCAGGGCGGCAAGCGGTTTTCGTTCGACATTCTATCAATATTGCGTAAATTATCTTGATGGTTAGCTTGTTTGCGCTTAATGTAATGATACTTATTGCTCGAGACAATCGTTCCTTCCAGGCCATCATGCAAAATCGTCGTTTTAATAAAGACCATTAAATTTTTCTTAGAGCGGTTTAAACCTTTACGTTCAAATAATCGACCAATCACTGGAATGTCAGAAATAATTGGAATGCGGTCAACGGTTTCATTCGTCACATTATTCATTAAACCACCGATTACCAACATATCTTCGTTATTCACTAACACGTAATTCTTGATGCTACTTGTGTTGATCTGCGGATTTTGACCGGGTTGCACCGTACCATTCACCGTATCATTCTTTAAATTAATCGCTAATCGCACGGCATTGCCTAAATTAATTTGTGGGGTCACTTCCAATTTTAAGGTGATATCGCGATAACTTTGCGTGGTAAAAGGAGTGGCCACACCGTTTTGTTGTGCCGATTGCGTCGTGTATTGACCCGTTGTAATCGGTAACGCTTGACCAATTTCAATAATGGCTTTGCGATTATCCAATATCATCACCGATGGCGTGGATAGAATATCGGCACCGTTTAAAGTTTGTAACATACTCAATACCGCTTGAATTTGCACGCCACCTGGAATAATACCGACGACACCAACACCAGGCTGGGCAAAACCACCTGTCGTATCACTGTTAGGTTGGTTAATGTTCAATGGTGCATTGTTAGGTGATGATGAATTAATACGATTACCCCATTGTATACCAAGGCTCTTCACATTGCTTTCTTCTACTTGAGCAATGACTGCTTCCACTAACACTTGCGCAGGACGACCATCTAAACGGGCAATCACTTTTTTGATGGATTCCATGATCGTAGGCGTTGCAGTAATAATGAGTGCATTGCTTGTTGGTTCTGCTTGAATGTTAGTTGAGTTAGTCAAGGATTCTTTCGCGCTCACATTGGTCGTGACTGCCGTACCAAGGGCATTGGTTTGTGCCGATATATTTTCATTCACTGAAGCAGAACTTCCTTTGCCCAGCATATTTTGCACGACGCGACCTAAAATCGGTGCAAAAGTTTTTGCTTCCAAGTAACGCAAATAAACCACCTCAGTATTCCCACTTGGTGTTTTCGATGGTGCATCTAAATGGGCAATCAATGCGCGTAAACGTAAACGCGCGCTCTTGACACCGCTTAACAATAAACTGTTGCTGCGTTCATCGACTGCAATACTCGGCACACTATTGTCACCCGTCGCTTTATTAGCAGCGAGTAAATTGTTGATGACAGATGCAAGTTGCGGAGCACTCGCATGTTTTAGCGGAACAATTTCAATGCCACTCGTTGCCGCTTTATCCACATCTTGAATAATTGTCAAAATGCGATCGAGATTAGAAGCACGACCGAGAATAATGAGCACATTACCGGGTGTATAAGCTGAAATATTACTCCATTGAGGTAACATCGGCCGCAAAATGGGCAGCAATTGTGTTGCAGAAACATTCTCAAGTGGAATCACGCGGACAACGACTTCTTCGCCTTTGGTACCTTTCCCACCACCCGATCCTTTACTTAATACCGGTGTGGTCTGCTCGCCGCTTTCCATGTTCGGCACGATTTTCACCACATTACCGCTTGGAATGGCAGAGTAACCTAAAATGCCCAGCACCGATAAAAACACTTGATAGACTTCATGTTGTTTTAATGGCTTACTTGATACTAAACTGATCTTGCCGCTGACTCTTGGATCAACGACAAAATTTTTGCCCGTTTCTTGAGAAACTTCATTAATAATACTCAAAATATCAGCATCTTGCAGGTTCCAAAGACGAGAGGTCGGCTCTTTTGATGTGGTAACTGTTTTGTTTTTGGGCTCGGTTTGACTATCTGCCGCTATGACGACAATGCTTAAAAAAAACACCGATCAACATCGACAA
>Ga0207073_1056_pt1 | contig 27636 bp, 32 predicted proteins | sample Alteio_BWMinHeat_65_FD_153575 | JGI IMG/M metagenome (GOLD analysis project Ga0207073, IMG submission 153575) | Enriched cells from forest soil in Barre Woods Harvard Forest LTER site, Petersham, Massachusetts, United States -... | ecosystem: Environmental > Terrestrial > Soil > Temperate forest >...
GAAAAATTCACGCAAAAGGGGGAAACACTCCTTATGTCATTTGGCTAGTGGGGCTTGTGTCAAGATTCATCTTGGGATATGCTTTCATTGGTCCAGATTATTTCATGACTGCTTATGGCACACAAAAAACACTTGATGTATTTGCAGTCCATATTACATTGGTTGTTGATTTAATCATGATGTTAGGTGTCGGTGCACTAGCCGGAAGAAACATCCAGTTGATATCAAAATTAAGAAATTTCAAAACTGACCCATCGATATGATGTAATGCAAAATTTGCAACTAGATATTAGAAAAAAAGAAGGTCACTGGCTACACAACTATTCTTTGGTCTGAACACTTGTTGTGCCAGTGACTTCTATGACCTATGCACTATATCATACAAGAAAAAATCTGCATGACAGGTAACGCACAGCAACAGAAGGTGGCATCAAATTATTAAAAACAATGAATGTCGCATATCTGTATTCTAATTATTTGAAACAGGTATCTGCAATGCATAATCTAAATTTGTGTGCATGTACAATTGATCTGGTCAACATAGCTGATTTTTCATGTATCCAGCTTAGTAACTTGTATAAGCAAATGATATGTATGGCATGTACGGGAACTAACACATGGTAGACGCAACTCTTAGAACACACAAATTTCATGATATTAGTCATTTTGGACTGAGAATTTCTGTAGGAGTATTGCTCATAGTTCACAGTCTTGGCAAGTTTAGCAGTGGCGGTGCGGGCTTTTTCTCAAGTATTGGCCTTCCTCCGGAGATGGCATTATTGATAGGATTATTGGAATCAGTAGGCGGTGCACTGCTTGTTGCAGGTGTACTTACAAGAATAGCGGCAAGCCTTCTTGCAATGGAGATGCTTGTAATCATGGTACACATAAAAAAATTACAAGCCTTTTCTGGACCTAATGGACTTGAACTTGATTTGCTTGTATTTGTGATTGTATTAACAGTGGCAGTCCTAGGGCCTGGAAGGATATCTATATCACATGCTGTAAAAAAACTTCCAAGATTCCTACAATGATTTGTCTGAATACTGTATCATATCTGATGTAGATTAAAAAATAAAAGCTTGAGATTTTCTGCTTTTTGGGGAGTAGTCTATCTCTTGCTTGTTTCGGAAAATATTTTCTGCAACTTTGACTCGAGTTCTTTTTTTGCCTCTGACTGTACTAGATTTGATTGCCATACCTTGGCTGCAGTTTCAATCATTGCATCAGATGCTTTATCCAATGCAGGACCAAATGCGGCATCAATTCTCTTTTTGAGTCGTTCTACATGTACTTGGTACAGTGCATCATGAAATGCCTTGTGCAGCAATTCCATTGATTGTGCTACAGGATCAACTGTTCCACAACCGCAGTCATTGCATTCCATTTCAGAAGTACATGAGCATGTTGCTTCTTCTGTATTGCATGTTCCTGATTTACATTCCATATTACTTTCTTATAGTGACTATAGAAAGGTAAGTATATAAATCGGAAAGTGACGAAATAGAAAGTAAGTGAGATTTTAGTAAGTTGATGCCTCAAGAACTCAAAGAAATGTCAGACCAGATAAAGTGCTGTCCTGTGGACAATACATTCCGACTTGTTGGTAAAAAATTTACAATACACATACTTCGAAACATGATAATTTTGAATCACACAAGATTTAACCAATTTCTAGAGTCAGTAGAGGGAATAAACCCAAAAACGCTCTCTATACGATTGCGCGAGATGGAAAAAAGTGGTCTGATTAAAAGACAGGTATATGCTCAAACTCCGATCAAGATCGAGTATACTGTTACAGAAAAAGGACAGGAACTAAAATCAATCATAATGCAGATGGCAGCTTTTTCAATGAAGCATTGTAGCTCAGATGTATTCAAAGACGGAAAACCAAGAACATTAGATCAAGTATTTGGAAAACCCAAAAAGACTGTCAAGTAACAAATGTCTTTTGTAAAAAACTTAATCTATTTTTTGTTTGAACTACAATGACATGATGGGCCACATGTGCATATTCCTGTAGTTGCACAATTGCAGTCCGGTGATATACACCTGTCATCTTTTCCGCATCCGCAATTCATACCACTAACTTTGTGTTTCTGATATTTAATCATTAAACTTAGCTGTGACAACATGCTATGAGCCATCTATGCTCTATTCTAGGCAAGTTTTTTGCGTTTTTCTTCAATTCTTTTTTCTGCTTCCAGTCTTTCAAGGCTGTATGATTTCATGTCTGCAAACTTGATTATATTGGACAAGTTTGGATGGACTTTTTTGATTGCCTTGAACATATCCTGTGCGGCTTTTCTGTAATCTTGGTGTCCCTGTGGAACAGTTCGCAGTTCAATTAGGTGTGCAGCTTCTCGCAGATTTAGTTTCATAAAGTATGGATAGTTGTATGCAAAGTTTACTACATACTGGGCCTGCTCTGGCATCTTTGACTTCATGGCATCAAAGACTTCCTTTGACTTGTACATGCAATCATCAAAGTCTTTTTTGATTCCAAGTTGTTTTATTTCGTCTGGCATAAAGTATCCCCGGTTTGCTGCAAGCAATTGTCGTTCTAGTGTAAGAACTCTGTGTCTATGAAAGTCTCGGAACATTCCAAAGTTTGTGAGAAGATCAAATGTATAGTCTGTCATTTCAAATGCACGTGGAGGTCTCTGTCTCCTGTTTTGCCTTAGGCCTGCAAGTGCTTTGATTATTTTTTTTCTCTCTGCAGATTTTATTTTTTTTACTTGACCAAGTATTTCTCTATATGACATTCCGTTTGATTGCTCGTATAATATGGCAGAAATTATTTTCTCTTCTGCTTTTTCCTCTTGTTCATAATCAACCAAGTCTGCAAGATGGCTTGCACTTTTCTTTGCTTTGAGATGTTTTTTACCTAGTGACAACGATTTTGCCTTGACATCGTTTAGGTATTTTTGTAGGGCTTTACCGTGGATGTCGTCTGCCCGTCTTACAAATGATCTTATTGTGGTGTTTAACTCTCTCTGGATTTTTCCTGCAAGAATTTTTTCTTCCTGGAGGCCTGAAGAATAAAGTATGGTCAGTAAATATTCAAACGCTCTTCCATTGCCTGTAATTCCAACATTGGTAAGAGTGGATGCGGGAAGTATTCCCCTGAGTATGTCAAGTGCCTTTGCCCGAATTGTTGCATTGTAGATTCTGGTTGCAGACTTTGCCTCATCCTCGTTGAGTTTAGAATATGAGACGTCTGTTCCAGTAGAGTCTCGAAACTTTTGTTTCTCAATTGGCTCTCGCTCTTTCATGAAGTCTATTGTAGTCTGGATATTTTTTGAATACACATCAAAATCAAGATTGCATGCTTCAAGATACATGTCAGCATATCTTGAGCTCATTATTTCTGGTTCTCTGTAAAACTTGTACTCGCCGTTTATTTTTTTATCCCATGCAACATACCTTGAAGATTTTTCAAGGTATGACAAACCAATTCTGCGGTCTTCAATTTTTTTTACTGCAATGTTTGACAGTCCCTCTATTGCTATCTGTGCTTCTCCAAGCTCTGCCACTGAATCATCGCCGTATTCAAGCAAGACTTTGTTGTAGAACTCTTCACCACGATTTTCATTTTGGGAAAACTCGTCTAGGAAAATTCTTCGCATGCTCTTGTCAGTTCTGCTATACCTTGACATCAGGGCGCCCCTGTCTACCTGTCTTGGACTAATTATTGCAAATACCGAGTCATCAACATTTGAAAAATGTTTCAAAAGAATTTCATTTTCAGAATTTGAAAATTCAGATGGCAACATTATCGTTCAAGCCCACTGTAGATAATAAACTACTTCTTTCCAATTTGGATCAGATCGGATGGTCCAAGCTTTGGAGCATTGTGTTTTGCCTGCCATCGCAATAATACTTCCTTGAATGATTCTGCTTCTTGCACATCTTCTGTATACATTAGCATGGTTACCCATTTGCCTGGACCTGCAGTCCCGCCCATGGAGTTCATCCAAAAATCTGTTGGCATGTTTTCAAACGCTTTGTTCTTTTCGTCCCTGCTCATGTCTACCCAACGCTTGGAGACAAAGTGTAGTATCTGATCCAGTTCTTCCTTTGTAATCATTATCGTACCATTACTAAACAAGTGATTATAAAATTACGTATTTTTTGCAATTTTGCATGATCATTAGCTAAAATGATCTTACCAAAACTGGAAAGCTTGTTAACACTTTGCTGATTATATGAAATTTAAAACACCTACCTAATGAGCAAGGAAGAGATCGAATTTATCGGCAAGCAAGTTAAGGACATGTACGGAACCTATATCGGCAAAGTCATAGGTACTATAACTGACATCGATGGAAGTGTACAAACCGTTGGTGTTGATTGTGGTTCTGAAGGACTCAAGCAGATAGCATTCGAGCAATTGGTCATACAGGGACAATTTGTAATCTTTATCCCTAGATGGAGATTAGATGCCCAAAGACTGTTGCGAGAGAAGGGACTTACCATGCGCCGTATACGTGCCCTGATGGATATCGTATCTGAAAACGATGACATGAAAGAGGATGCTGAACTGATCCATGAAAAATATAAGATGAAATTGTTAACTCTAGATGAGACCGAAAGACAAATCAAAGAAAAACTTGAGAAAAGACTTGCAGAACTTGATGGTCAGCTAAAGTCAATTCGGATGCTACGATTTGACGCAAAGTTGCAAAACAAGAGCAATGAGATATCTGATAGCAAGTACGACCTAGTCAAGACTCATACGGTTGAAATCATCGAGCACATCGAGCACGAAAAGGCGGAGATAACAAGCATCCAGCGTCGCATCAACGATCTTTCAGTTGAGAGTGGAGAGCGCATAGAAAGTCCAAAGCAGGACGTTCATTCAGCCGCCATTTCATATCTTGGAAAGGTAGAAAGTCCTTCTCCTTCACAGCCAACGACTCCGATATCTGCAAACATTGGAGTTGGTAACAGTATTCCCACTGCACCGACACCAAAGCCTGTAGCAATTGGAGCCGATGGTGACGAAGCCCCTCAAGATTCAGATTGGCTCAAGAGAATATCATCATCTTAGTACAACTGACGGGATTGAAGGATTCGCTCCCAACTCCATTTGAGCGAACCTTTTTTTTGACATGCCAATTACCTGATAGTATTGGATTCTGATTATAACATTGGTCTTGGAAATAATGACACCGCGACAAGGGCTGTGGCAAATCAAGACAGTGTAAAGTTTTGGGAGTCCCAAGCGGACAATCTTTACTGGTTTAAAAAATGGCACACTGCCCTAGAGTGGAATGCACCATTTGCACGATGGTTTGTAGGGGGAAAAACTAATGCATCATACAATGCACTTGACGTAACAGTACAAAAAAACCCTGACAAAAAGGCAATAATCTGGGAAGGCGAAGAGGGGAAAAAAAGAGTACTAACATACAAAGATCTGCTTATTCAAGTATCAAAACTAGCAAATGCCCTAAAAAGACTTGGAGTGGAAAAAGGTGACAGGGTCACAGTCTATCTTCCGATGGTGCCAGAACTTGTAATCTCACTTCTTGCATGCGCAAGAATAGGCGCTGTCCATACTGTGATATTTTCAGGGTTTAGTGCCAAATCCATTCGAGATAGGGTTGATGATTCAAAATCCAAAGTGATAATCACTGCCGATGGAGGAAGAAGACGCGGTAGTATAGTACAACTAAAAAATGTAGTAGATGAGGCCATTCAGGGTCTTGATTTTGTAGAGCATGTCATTGTACTGGAACATACTTGCACTCCTGTTACATTTACTGCCAAGGACAAGAAATGGAAAGAATTTGTTGATTCCATGGAATCTTCATGTGATGCAGAAATTCTTGATAGCACACATCCACTTTACATTTTGTATACTTCTGGAACGACTGGAAAACCAAAAGGTGTTCTACATGGAACTGGGGGATATCTTACCCATGTTTTTGCAACGTTCAAGTGGATTTTTGATATAAAAAATTCTGATGTTTATTTTTGTACTGCAGATATTGGCTGGGTCACAGGTCATAGCTATGTAGTCTATGGGCCTCTGATGCATGGAACAACACAGGTAATGTATGAGGGTGCACTTGATTATCCCACTCCTGCAAGAATATGGGAGATTATCGCGCGGTATGGTATTACGATACTATACACTACTCCAACTGCGCTTAGGATGTTTATGAAATACGGTGATGATCTTCCAAACTCTAACAATCTATCCAGTTTGAGATTGCTTGGAACAGTTGGTGAGCCAATCAACCCACAAGTATGGAAATGGTATTTCAAAATAATTGGCAAGGACAAATGCCCTATCATTGATACATGGTGGCAAACAGAAACAGGTTGTGCAATGATATCGCCGCTTCCGGGACTGGAGACAATTCCATTAAAACCCGGATCTGCAGCAAGACCTGTTCCAGGAGTTTCTATATCTGTAGTTGATGAACATGGAAAAGAGGTACCACCTGATTCCAAGGGCTATCTTGTAATAGAAAAGCCATGGCCTGGAATGCTTCTTACACTTTGGGGTGATGATGAAAAATACAAGACAGTCTACTGGTCAAAATACAAAAACATGTACTATGCAGGTGATTATGCCATAAAAGACAAGGACGGATACATCTGGATGCTTGGAAGGGCAGATGATGTACTAAAAGTGGCAGGTCACAGGCTTGGCACTGCGGAACTGGAAAGCAGTCTTGTATCACACAAGGCGGTTGCAGAATCTGCAGTATGTGGAATACCACATGAAGTAAAAGGTGAATCAATTATTGCATTTGTTGTCCTAAAAGATGGCGTTTCTTCAAACCTACAACTAAAAGAAGATCTCGTGTTGCATGTTCGAAAAACAATAGGACCTATTGCAGCACCTGACCAGCTATATTTTGTCACAAAGCTGCCAAAGACACGAAGTGGCAAGATAATGCGAAGGCTACTAAAAGCAATAGCACAAGATGAAAAAATTGGAGATATCAGTACGCTAGAAGATGAAGCGTCTGTTGATGAGGTAAAGGCGGCATTTACTGAATTAAAACAAACACTTGAAAAATCCTAAATTGAAATTATTTGCATCTTTGAGCTTTCAGTGATGTGGAACTTGTCTGTAAACCCGCCAGTTACCTCTAAAACATATTTTGCTTTTTTACCGTCTGCATTCTGAACTGTGCATGTGACTGTCTCTAGTGCGGATTTGCATGGTGGGACATTTTTTGCTATGTGAATTACATTTCCATCTGCGTCAAACCAAATTATATCTAGTGGAAACTGCATGTTTAGCATCCATATTGGGACAATCTGCTCTTGGCTGAACACAAAGATCATACCCTGGTCGTCTGCAAGTTCGTTTTGAAACATCAGACCTCTTACTTTTTGTGCATCTGTTTCTGCAATTTGCACATCTAACATCTTGTCGTCAAGTTTGATTGTTCCCATTGGAAACTTGACCTCTGAAAGTTTAGAGTCGGCAGGAATTGTCAAAACGCCAACTATGCCAATTATCACTGCTGCAATTGCAATGGGAATTAAAACTTGGGCCCTTGTTGCCACAAAAAACCTAGTCGATATCTAGTTAAAAACCAATGCAAAAAATAACGAAGAGTTTTTGAATCTTAACTCATCTTATCTTTTAGATGTGAATAGTCGCTGAAAAAGTTCTTTGTTTCCTGACCCACATCTTTTATGGTTGCTCCATTGTATACTCTCTCCAAGTATTTTCCAGCAATTATCATGGGAATTCCAATGGGTGTTGTGAATGGGTCTGGCGAAAGAAGGAAAATGAATCCAATTTTTGTAATCTTTTTTCCTGGTGCCGGTGCTCTCTGGAGTGCGCCCAATGCACGTGCGGTACCTCTATCATCCATCTTTCCAAGTTCAGAGTAAATTTTGGCTCTTCTGTGAAGGGAATCTCTTACTTTCTTTATTTTATCAATACCTTGCTTTACTCCCTCATCCATGCATCCCTCATTTTACAAAAAATAGTTAAAACTCCATGCAAAAGATCAATCACAACTGGGTGAACATTTCTGATCAAGAGATTAGGTTATATGATTTCGTGTATACTAAACAAAAACATGAAAGAAAAGCGTGCTGAAAGGCTAGAATCCATAAAAGAGGCCCATAAATCGGCAAAAACTGACTATTCTAGGATAGAGGACTATCTGGAGGTAATATCAGAACTTGTGGAACTCAAAGGGTATGCAAACACGCTTGACATATCACGATATCTTACAGTTAGTGCACCATCTGTCACAAAGATGCTGCAAAAGCTTGCAGAAGGCGGATATCTTGAATATGAGAAATATCGTGGAATCAACCTTACACCCAAGGGCGCTGCACTGGCAGATGCGGTACGACAAAAACATGGCACATTACTTGAATTCTTCAAGATGCTTGGCATTAGTCATGATATTGCAAGCCAAGATGTTGAAGGGATGGAACATCATCTAAACCCGCAGACAATAAAACAATTAAGAAAACTTGTTACGTTTCTAAAATCAAATCCGAAAATTCTTGATAATTTCCAGTAACTAGTCGTGTACAGTTATCTTGATGTCTTCTTTTGACATTACTGCACTTATCAATCTCTTTCCTGCTGAAGATTTTTTTGCAATTATTATTCTACCGCCTTTTCCAACTCTTGTGGATGTAATGTTTCTGTCATTTACGTAAATATCTGCATCCATGCCAGATTTTGAAATATCCACCTCTAAAACAAAATTGTTGCCTGATTCTGACATTTCAAACCATTCTCCTCCTCTGGACGATCCTCCATCCTTTGAAACTACGTCAATGTGAACACCAAGTGTTTTTTCAAGTTCATTTACTGTAGAGCCACCTCTCCCAATGATTGCAGGTATGGATTCCTTGTCAACCCGTACTCGTATGCTGTTATTTGATAAAATCTCAATCTCTGCATCAGAATCAAATCTTCGTATGGTATCTCTGATCTTTGACTCTGCCAATTTTTCAATGCCGCCACTCTTATTTTCTTTTGATATTGGAATGACAATGTTTTCTTCACCATATGTGTAGATTTCATACTCTAAGTTGTGGTCCTCAAAGTTTCTGACTTCAATGACTGGTCTTGCCAAATCTTGCTCTGTCATTCCTGTTGGAACTTTAACCTTGAACTCCAACTCGTATACTTTGGAAATCTGACCTGCTTTTACAAAGACTACTGTATCTAATATGTGAGGGATCATTCCAAGCTCAACTTTTCCTATGAATCTCTGTATTGCATCAAGTGGTGCATGTGCATGAACAACTCCTACCATGCCCACACCTGCAAGTCTTAGGTCTGAAAATACTCTAAAATCTTGATACCTTCTTACCTCATCAAATATTGTATAATCAGGTCTTACCAAAAGAAGAATGTCTGCAGCATTTTCAAAACTTCCTTCTAGGTGAGTATACTGGGTCACCTGTTTGCTTACCTGAAGATCTCTTGGAGACTCGAATGTCTTTACTATCTTGCCTTTTTTTGCATAATAATCTGCAAGACTTGATGCAAGTGTACTTTTCCCAGACCCAGGTGCTCCTGAAATAAGTATGCCTTCTGCTTTTTCAGACAAGCGTTGCATCAATTTTTCAGAAATTGTATATTGCTCTAATGACATTTTCACTATTGGATGCGTTATTGTAATTTCATAACCATTTGAAAATGGTGAATGGGTTACAACCACTCTAAAGTCCTTGTATTGAATCACAAGTGTGCCGGATTTTGATATTTCAATAATGCCAAGCTGCGTTGCCCTTGACACCTCAAGTATTTCAGTAGTTATTCCTTCCAGGTATTCTTTAGTAAGTATGGTCTCTCCAATTGTTACTAGAGAAAATGTACCTGGCTTTCCTTTCTTTGCAAGTGGAAGTGTTCCCTCCTTGAGGTGAATACTCATGGTCTGATTGTCAAAGTACTTTTCAAATTCTAGATCGGAAATTTTGATCTGCGGTTTTGAATACATTGTCTTTACTCCTTCTGCTTGGGCAACTAATGCCTGAACATAATCTGCAGTGTAAAATGTAGCACAGTTCTTTTTTGCAATGTCCTTTATTATTGCGTCAATTCTGCCATGCCTTGCAAGCTTGATGTCTTCCATGCTTGGTCGCTCACCTTCAAACCTGAGGGTTATGTTGTTCTTCTCGGAAAGTTCTCGAATTTTTTTAATTTCCTCTAGGCCTACAAAACCATAGTCTTTGTGTTGGGATGCCTGTGATTGTAACTCGTCTAAGACTGCAACAGGGATTATTATCTCACAATTTGTCAAAGTGCCTGCTTCTATTAATTTGGTAATTTCTCCATCTATTATGATGCTAGTATCTACTACGAATTTTTCCATATGTGTACTCGTTTCTGACACCTTTTAACCATAACTGTGTTTAAGAATAATATAGTCTGATGATAGCATCTAGCCTATGAACGGAAACAAAAATGATGTTCTTATAATTGAAGATAGCAAGGCCACAACTATTTTGTTAAGAGATTTTCTAAAAAAACTAGGATATGAAAACATCACTACCACTGATACTGGAAAGGCAGGTGTGCAGTTATTTGCCGATCTTGAAAGTGCCGGAAAAAAACCAATAGTTCTTCTAGACTTTCATCTTCCTGACATGAATGCAAACGAAGTAATGGCAAGCATCTTTAACGTACGTCCTGACGCAAAAATTATTCTTGAAACTGCCGATGCCAAGTCTGATGAGCAGATTAAAGATGCCCTCCGAGGAGGAGCATATCTGTACATTGAAAAACCAATAAGATATGAGAACCTAAAAAATGTCTTTGAGACTCTGGAAAAAGAACAATCTATTCTTGAAGATGTGCCTTCTGGAGATCTTGAAAGAATAGTCTTACACCTAAAATCTTCTTCTAGGATAAGTTTTGCAAGACTTGCTGAATATTCTAAAACAGAAAACGATTCACTTCAAAAACATCTTTTACATCTTGAACACGAAAAAAAGATAATAAAAATTTCAGAGATGAAAGAAGTCTCATGCCCACAATGTAGTTCCATACGAATCCTTCCAAACTTTTTCTGTCCTGCTTGTAAAAGCACTAATTTTGTTCAAGGGAAACTAATAGAGCATTTCAAGTGTGGAAATGTCTCAATTGAGGGCTCGTATAAAGAAAACAAGTGTCCCAAATGCAAAAAAGAGATAAAGATTCTAGGAGTTGATTACAAGTCAATGGATAACTATTACATGTGTAATGACTGTGGAGACAAATTCCCTGATCCATCTCAAGACTATGTATGTGTAAAATGCAGCAATCGATTCCCCTTGGAAAAAGCAAAATGGGTTACAAGTCCTGGATACAAGTTAGCCAGTATGTGATTGCGCTACTCTGTTAATTACATTTAGGACTTCTTGAAAATTAAATGGTTTTAAAATATATGCACTAGCTCCTGAATTGATGCAGTCCTTGACAGTCTCTTGATTGTCACTAGCTGAAATCATGATTACTTTTGCTTTTGAATTATGTGAAATGAATTCCTTGAGTACAGCAAGACCGTCTTTTTTTGGCATTGCCATGTCGAGCAAAACAATATCTGGGTTAGATTTTTTGTATTCATCTAACGCATCAATACCGCTTGGCAGTTCTGCAACCAATTTGTGTTTTCCAATTACAAGTATGTCCTTTAGGACCATTCGTATTGCATCAGAATCATCAATTATCATTACATTTACCATGTATGATCCTACAGAATATGTGATATATAATAACGAGTATAATTTAAAATCCTAAAATCTGAGGGTACGCATCTTTTACGGTCTTTTTGAAACCATCCGTATCCACATTGATCTGTCCGCCAAAGATGCTAGACATTTTCTGGACTGCATCTGAAATTGTACCATGAGAGCCTTTTAGCACACCTTGGCTTGCTATGTGTTTCAAAATTATGTCGCTTATTCTTGCAATTTCGCCTATCTTTTCCTGCTCCATCATGGGTGCCAAACCTTTGATCTTGTGCATGTGCCTTTCAATGTCTATTGATTTTTCAAAAACCTGCGTATCGTTGGTACAAACAAGAAGGATATCTTTCAAACTGTCTATTTCTGATTGTATCTCTTGCCTTGCAACACTGAGAAATTCATCAGACATTTTAACTACTTGCTACATATCTTTTATACTAACTTTTATACCCGTCCACTGCCTTTTTTTTCTTTGTGAAGCTTACCCAAAAGACCTATCTTTTACTTGCAGTAATAATTGGAGTTTCTGCCATCAACTTTTACCTTCTCATATTTACGTCCCAACAGAATCAGGATATCTTACACTCTATCAGCTATGCAAGCGACCTGAAAGTTATCGTTGAAAGAATAGGCGGTACAGCAAATTCCATTGCAAGTGGTAATGAGGGAGACAGGGTAACTTTGGATAACCAACTGGCTGATTTTGATACCACCTATGCAAGACTTGGGGTGGGTGGAAACATTGACGGACTTAACGTAGTTGCAGTTCCATCAGAGCTACAACCTGCATATGAAAAAGTAGGAGAGGCATGGATGCCATACAAAGAGGATGCAGAAAAAATAAGAAAAGAAACCATTTTTGATTCAAAGGTAAAAGATGGACTGACATATACGCTTGGTAAAAACGGTGAGCTGATTTCATTAACAAACGGTATTGAAAATGATCTTTCACCATTGGACAGAAATTACAATAGACACAAAATGATTGCACTTGAAATGATAAACATTGCAAAAGACATTGGAGAAAAAACATTACTGTATTCTATTGGTGAAGGAGGCAATGTATCTTCATCGTTGAAAAAAGACCGTGTACAATTTGATGCTGATTTGAAAAAATTGGAAGGATTGCCTTTGGATGATCCAGAGTATGCACAATATGGTATAACGCCTGAGACACTGCAAGAAATTCCAAGACAAAACTCTGATTCTTTAAGACAGATTGATCCTCTCTGGGAGTCTGTCAAGGCAAAACTGGTCTATATTGAATCAAACACATTATTGTCAAAAGACTTTGGAACTGCACTACTCCAATTAAATACTCAAAGAAACGTACTGCTTTCTGCTACCACTGACTTTGTAGATCAATGGAACGGAATGATTGATTCTCAATTACACGATAAAGTTCTCGTAGTACAATTGTTTGTAATTGCAGACATTGTGGTATTTGTAACCGTTGTACTATCGATTAGAAAATCGCTGTCTCCACTTGCGACCATGACAAAGGCAATCAGTCGTGTCAAAGAGGGTATTTACGATGATAAAATTGAATATTCTGCAAAAGATGAGATTGGTGAATTGGCAGAGACATTCAATGCCATGTCTTCTACAATCAGGGAGAAAGAGGAAGAGTCAAAGAAAATCGAAATTGCAAAAGATGAATTTCTTGCAATGGTTACACATGAATTAAAAACACCACTTGTGCCGATTCAGGGTTATTCTGACATATTGCTAGGTGAACATCTTGGACCGCTAAATGCAACACAAAAGGAAAGACTGCAAATCATCAGCTCAAGTGCTTCAACTTTATTGCAACTTATCTCTGACTTGCTTGATGCCCAAAAACTGGAACTTGGACAACTCAGAATCAAAAAAGAGAAAAACAATATCAAAGATACTGTTGAAAAAACAATACTTGCGATATTGCCAACTGCAATTTCTGATGATATCTCACTTAGTTATGGTCCAAAAAAAGACGTCTATGCAATTTATGATGATGAAAGAATAAAACAAGTACTTACAAACTTGGTCAAAAATAGTCTAAAGGCAACTTCTCCCAAGACTGGTAAAGTAGAAGTAAACATCGAAGAAAAAGACAATGAAGTAGTAATATCTGTCAAGGATAATGGTAGAGGAATACCTCTTGATGCAAGGGATAAGATCTTTAAAAAATTCTACCAAGTTGATACTACTAGCACAAGAGAAAAGGGAGGTAGTGGACTGGGATTGTCAATCTGCAAAGGAATTGTGGAAGCTCATGGTGGCAATATATGGATGCAAAGTAACTCACCACGAGGAACCATATTCTTGTTTACGATTCCAAAATCTGAGGTAAATAGAACACCGATATAGGAATGAATCTAATCTAGTAAACTCTGACATGTCTCTAGAAGATTATGCTGATAAAGCACTCAAAGTTGCACTTGATGCCGGTTCTCAATACTGTGATGTGCGGGCAGAGTCGGTAAGGGCTACTGGATTTGTCATAGAAAACGGTGAGGTTGAAAATTTTGTCTCGTCTAGTGATTCTGGTCTTGGAATCCGAGTTCTGGTCGACGGCGCATGGGGATTCTATTCTATATCTAGCCAGAAATCATTTGATGCTGTAAAAGAGAACATCTTGGATGCAGTACAAGCCGCCAGGTATTATTCCGAATCTAAAAAACATAAAGTAAGACTTGCAGAAGTTCGCTCTGTTACTGATCAGGTAAATTTCAAGGTAGCAATCGAGCCAAATATTGAAGAGATGGTAAAAATTGGTCTTGAATCTGACAAAATAATTCATGACAAAAAAAGAATAATCAAATCGTCTGTGTCAATACATCATGATAAATTTCACAAATACTTTGCAAATAGTGAAGGATCAAAGATCACTCAAAACTTTGACGATGTGATGGCAAACCTTTCTGCAACAGCACACTATTCTGGACTCACAGAATCGGTGAATACCACTGAAGGGGGAAGGGGTGGACTTGAAATGATAACTGGAAAAAATGACATACTTGAAGTATCAAAATCGATATCCGAAAAAGCAGATGCACTACTTGATGCAAAAACAGTAAAAGAAGAAAAAGCCACAGTGGTAATGAATCCAGATTTTGTTGCATTACTTTCACATGAAATCTTGGGACATCCATCTGAAGCTGACCGGGTTCTTGGAAAAGAGATGGCATGGGCTGGTGGCGCATGGTGGGCAGGAAAGCTTGGAACAAAAATTGGCTCTTCTGAATTAAATGTAATCGACGATCCTACAATACCATCAAGTCTTGGATGGTACAAGTATGATGATGAAGGTGTACCTGCAACAAAAAAAGTACTGGTAGAAGATGGAAATCTGTGCAGTCACATGCAAAGCAGGGAGACTGCATCACTGTTTGATACTACTCCGAACTCATCTATGAGAGCAACAGGATACTCGTTTATGCCACTTGTGAGAATGGCATGTACCTGTATCGCGCCTGGAAACTGGAATCCTGATGAAATGATAAAAGATGTAAAAAATGGCTTTTTGATTTGTAATATGAAAATACCATCAATAGACATGATGAGGTATAATTGGAGCATCTCTTGTCAATATGCCCAAAAAATTGAGAACGGTGAACTTGGTGAACTGTTGAGGGATGTCATTGTAATGGGTAACTCTCCAGAGTTTTTCGAATCAATTGATGCAAGAGGAAAAGATTTCACCGTAAGGCCAATTGCTAACTGTGGAAAAGGTGATCCAATGCAAATCATGCGGATGGGTAACGGCGGTCCACATATACGTGGCAAATCAATTGTAAAAAGTGTGGCAACATAATGTCTTCAAAACTAGGCGATGTAAAAAACAGAGTAGTATCTTGTGTTAATTGTAACCTTTCAAAAACAAGAACAAATGCAGTACCTGGCATTGGAAATGAAAAATCTGACATAATTTTTGTTGGAGAGGCTCCTGGCAGAAACGAAGACATGCAAGGAAAACCGTTTGTGGGAACTGCGGGACAGATTCTCTCTGAGGCACTCGAGTACGCCGGGTTTGCAAGAGATCAAGTATACATAACAAATGTAGTAAAATGCAGACCGCCAAATAACCGACAACCAATTACAGAAGAGCGGGTTGCATGCAGGCCATATCTTTCAGAAGAGCTGGAAATAATCAAACCAAAAATAATCTGCATATTGGGAAATACTGCATACAGCTCATTACTGGATGGCCGTGAAATTACAAAAAATCGTGGCAAGATTGTAAAAAATAATGACCAGCTTTACTTTGTAACTGTTCACCCTGCGGCAATAATTTACAATCCGGGTCTGAGGCAGGTTCTCAAGGATGACTTTGTGCGTCTGGCACAAGCCTTGGATAAATTAAGAAAGGGTTTGGACGTAGAAATTTCACAATGACGATACTTACTCGTTCATTTTATGATAGAGATACGGTCGACGTTGCCAAAGACTTGCTTGGAAAAACATTGGTTCGAAAAATTGGTGAAAATGTCATATCTGGAGTCATAGCAGAAACTGAGGCCTATCGGTACAAGGATGATCCTGCTAGCCACACGTATGGGGGTATGACTGAGCGAAACAAGGCAATGTTTGGCCAAGTGGGAAGGGCTTATGTCTATTTTACATATGGTATGCATTATTGTGTAAATGCTGTAGCACGTAGCCCTGATTATGAAGCGGGAGCAGTCTTGATACGCTCACTTGTACCAAAAAAGGGAATTGACTTTATGTCAAAGCAGCGCAAGATTCATGACATTTCTAATCTTACAAACGGTCCTGCTAAACTGACCCAGGCATTGAAGATAACAAAAAAAGAATATGGTGAAGATCTCACAAAAAGATCTAGCTTGTACGTAACAGATGGGTTGGAAATAAAAAAATCTGAAATCTTGTCTGGGCCAAGGATTGGAATAAAAAAAGCAAATGACAAGATGTGGAATTTTAAAATTATATAAAATATTTTTCTGGAAGACTAGGAAGATGGTGTAGGTCTTGCACCAAGTGTAGCAGTCAAGTCAACTGACTTTCCTTGTCTGTGTACTGTCACTATTACCTTGTCTCCGACATTTTTCTCTTCATCAAGATAAGCAATAACATCGTAAATTGTCTTGATTGGGTGTCCGTCTATTGCAGTTATGATGTCTCCACCATGAAGTATATTATTCTGATCTGGTGTTGCTGGGGTAATTCCTGCCTTGTCTGCAGGTCCTCCCTGAGTTATGCTTTCAACTATTACTCCTTTGAAGTTTCTGGCAAGTCCATTTGCAAGTGATATGTCTGGATCAAGACTTCTTCCTGATATGCCAAGGTATGGGTGGGCATAGGTTCCATTTTTGATCAAGACGGGGACTATCTTGCTTATTGCGTTAGATGGTACGGCAAATCCAATTCCTGCAAAATCCCCAGTACTGGTACTAATTGCAGTGTTCATTCCAACTACTTTGCCATCTAAATCTAAAAGTGGGCCACCGGAATTTCCTGGATTGATTGCAGCATCAACTTGAATCACATCAGGTATTGAAAATCCAGCTGCATTTTCATTTGGAAGCAGTCTTCCAATCTGGCTTATTATTCCGGTTGTCATTGTATCGCTTAGTCCAAATGGATTTCCTATTGCAATTACTTGCTGTCCAACATCAAGATTTGTGGAATCTCCAAGTGTTAAAGGAACAAGGGACTCATCCGAAAAATTATCTAGTATCTGTATTACTGCAATATCGTTTCCTGGATCAGTTCCTACGACCTTTGCTGTGTAGGTATTTCCGTCCACAAATGATACATTTACTGTCTTTGATCCTTCCACTACGTGATTGTTGGTGACTATTCGTCCTTCCTTGTCATAGACAAATCCTGAACCAAGTCTGGTAGATTGGCTTTCAAGTGGTTGACCATTGATTATTACGTTATTGTCCACTGATGATACCTTACTTGTTATCTGCACCACTGAATTTTCTGTATTCTTGAATATATGTGAAAGCGTGGAATCCGTTGTAGCAGAACTTGATGTTCCGGCAGATCCTGCAGGTCCTGGTGGTCCTTGTGGACCAGGTGGACCTTGCGGTCCTGGTGGGCCTTGTACTGTTGCCTGAGACAAGTCATTCAGTAATCTACCATTACTAAATTGAAGCATGACTGTAACTGCAAGAACAATAGTCACTCCAATGAGGATAGTCTCAAGTTTTCTCATGTCGAAATCTCTGCAAAAATACTCTGAATCGAAATATTATCTTTTACTATCAATTGTTCCATGAACTAGCCGAGTTAACAACTTGATTTTTTGGTATTATATTTTGCTAAACTTTGATAATCATTACATAAATATACACACCAATCAATAATTTCACCGTGGTAAAGAAACAGAAGAACAAGGCTAAGTCTAGCCCAGTTTCTAAGGGTATGATAATCACAGTTGCAGTTATCGCAGCCATTGTTGCAGGCGGTGTGTACTATATCTGGAACAGCGCAATTCCAGTAAATGTAGATCATCCTGTATTTGCAACAGCTTCTAATGTCTACATCTTGGCAACTCATAACGATCAAGGATATTATTATGATGAACAATCAACTAAGACTGGAAAGAAGACAATCTCTAGTACAAATGTTGACCCTGCAATTCACATTCCAAAAGGAACTCTTGTTGCACTACATGTGATAAATGAGGACAAGGACACAAGTGCAGACCAAGATCTGAACATTGATGCCTTTAATGTACATACAAGACACTTGAAGTACTTTGAAGCTCAGACCATCAACTTCCTTGCAGACAAGGAAGGTACCTATTCATACTATTCTATAATTCATCCTGAAATGAAAGGTACCCTAACTGTGGATCCGTAAAATTGACTGGTAAAATGTTTTCTAGAAAATTAAACTGCTTTGAACAGGAAAGGCTCAATTCATGAGCGAAGACAAGATCCAGTCCTCCCGTTTTGATGTACTTGATTTAATGGATAGTTTCATCAAAAAAATTCTTGAAATACGACGAACCCTTCTTGGAGTCTCAATTTCTGGTTTTATTCTGGCACCGTTTGCAATTGGGCTTTCTATCTTCCTGATATCTCATCCGCACTTTTTCATTGTTCTTGAACGTGAATATGACTTTGGCATTGCTTTGAGCATCTTGCTTGGAGTGGTCATTGCAATATCTGTAGGCTGGATGATAACTGGATTCAAGCAATACAAGACACTAAAATCGTGGAATAAAAAATACCAAGAATACAAACAACAAAAAGACGATATTGACAAAAAGATTGCATCACAATACGGACTAGAACAAGATTAGGTTTCTTTTTTCCCGGGGTCGTTCTTTTTTCTTGGAAATAATGTTTCATATGGATCCAAAATAGTTTTACAAAACTCAATACCTTTTGCAGTAGGTTTGTACATTGTAATGATGCGTTTTCCAAGATGCCTTTCCTCACTTTGAATGAGGCCGTTTGATTCAAGTTCTTCAAGTATTGACTTGTGTTTTTTCAGATTCAGTCCGCAAAAGCTCACAAGGGCTGTCTGGTTGAGTTCTCCGTATTGAACCAATATGAGGATAATATCCTTGATTATGTAAATTCTGTCACGATATGAGGCTGTCCCAGACATTAGTTATATCACAATCCGCTTGGCATAATATGATATCTTGTTTTCATGATTTTCCTAATCATCGCTAATAACTTCTTGCAAAAATTGCATATGTCTTGCTTGGATTGTTGCACACAATGCATTTGGAATCTTCAGTTTTTGCATCAAATGGAATTACTCTGATATCTGCTCCTGTTGATTCTTTGATTATTTCCTCGCATTTTGTCTGTCCACACCATGGAGAATAAAGAAAAGCACCAGCTTCCATCTCTAACTTGAAAACTTCAAGATCTGTAACTTCACGGGTTTTCTCTTTTAGCAATTTTTTAGCATTATCAAAGAGGCTCTTCTGAATCTCATCTAACATGGTAAGAATTCCGGTTTCTATGTTTTCAAATACAAGATCAGTTTTTTTGAGATCGTCTCTGCGGACAAGAACTACCTTGCCTTTTGCAATGTCTTTTGGACCTATCTCGATACGCAAGGGGACACCTTTCATCTCCCAATCATGGAACTTGTATCCTGGAGTCACTTCATCTCTTACATCCATGTGTACACGAAGGTTGTGTTTTGCCAATGCCTGTTTTATTTCTGAAGCTTTGTTGAGTACTAGTTCCATGTCTTGTGGTGAATAGTAAATTGGTACAATGACTACTTGGATTGGTGCAACTCTTGGTGGTAATACTAGTCCCTTGTCGTCTCCATGGATCATGATGAGTGCTCCTATCAGACGCCATGATACTCCCCATGATGTCTGCCACGCAAATGTCTCTACATTTTGCTTGTCCAAGAATTTTACATCAAATGGTTTTGAAAAGTTCTGTCCCAAAAAGTGTGAAGTTCCCATTTGCAATGCCTTGCCATCTGGCATGATTGATTCCATAGTTGTAGTGTATACTGCACCAACAAATTTTTCCTTCTCACTTTTTCTGCCTGTAATTACTGGAATTGCAAGTTCTTCCTCAACTGTTTTTTTATACATTTCAAGTATTGATGTGACTTCTTGTTCTGCCTCTTCTTTTGTGGTATGTACCGTGTGACCCTCCTGCCAGAGAAATTCCGATGTTCTCAAAAATGGCTTGGTTGCCTTGATTTCTGCCCTGAGCGCAGTATTCCAAAAATTAATCTTTAGTGGTAAATCTCTCCAGCTCTTAATCCATTTTGAATACATGGAGTATGCCAATGCCTCAGAGGTTGGTCTTAATGCGAGCCTGTCTCCAATCTCGGTCTCACCTGAATGGGTAACCCAAAACACTTCGGGTGTAAATCCTGCAAAATGATCAGACTCTTTGCTTAGCAATGACTCTGGTATCAAAACGGGAAGAAATCCATTTTCATGGCCTGTTGCCTTTAATTTTTGGTCAAGTGATGACTTTAGGGATTCCCATATGGAATATCCGTAGGGCCTAAGAACAATGAGGCCCTTTACTGGTGCATAATCTGCAAGATGTGCCTTTAGAACTGTCTGTGTATACCATTCGCTAAAATTTTCACTTTTCTTAACTGTGATTCCTATCTCTTTGCTCAATTCCAATCTTTCTTATAGTTACACTAATGAGCTTTCTGATTTTTTTAGAGTGGATCGCCTTTGCAGAGCACTTTACCTGATACTCTACTCTGGAAATTAGGACATACAAAACATTGGATGAATGGCAACTCTTTTTTTATAACTGGACAATCAACTGCTTCTTCTTTCATGCGTTTGAGCATCTTTGGGCTGACACCTTTTAGCTTCAATTTTCCCTTGTCGTCCATCATGCCAGATGATTTGAGTTCTTCTTTGGTTTGATCCGAGAGCTTGATTGCCTTTTCAACAACTTTTACTGGGACTTCATACTTGTGTGGAAGTTCAGTCATATTCTACAACCTGAGAAGCTTGAATATATTACTAGTGGTAAAAAGATCCAGCAATCACTTAAGATTAATATAATCTGATTTGTGGTTGAAAGAAGAAACTGATGTTAGCAATCTTTGATGTCGAAGGTGTATTACTTGATGCAGAATTTCTCCCGATACTTGCCGAAAAAATTAACAAACAAGATGAAATTTGGGCTATTACCAGACAAGGAATTGAAGGAAAAATAAATTGGGAAAATGGATTAAAAAAAAGAATTGAGCTTCTCCGTGGAATAGATTACAAAACATGCAAAGAAGTCTCTGATTCATTACAAATAATGACTGGTGCAAAAGAGGCCTGTAGGGCATTAAAAGCTGCAGGATGGAAAATCATGGCTGTCTCTGGAGGATTTACTATAATGACTGACCGATTAAAAGACGAACTAGAACTTGACTATGTTTTCTCAAATGAATTACTATTCAAGGATGGTAAACTAGATGGTGTGACAATAGATGTTGACTCTGACAAGGCCAAATCTGCAATCATAAAAATAAATGAATGGAAGGAGAAAAAAGAAAATATTGTAGTGGTTGTGGATGGCGCAAACGACATCAAGTTGTTTAATATTTGCGGTTTGGGAGTGGCATTTAGAGCTCAAGACATGGTAAAGGAGCTAGCAACTGTAACACTGGAAGAAAAAGATCTTTCCAAGCTTATTGGATTGATTAACAAACATTATGGCCTAAAGATACCGTTGCAGACAATTGCCTAGCGGATATCATTTTAAGCAGTAAAAAATTAAACCTGTAGCATGTCATTGCAAATAATCCCCATCAAGATTTCAAAGGATGTAGAGTATGGGGATGACCTAGTTGAAATTTTGCTCAAGACAAAGGCTGGTCGTGGATTAAAAGAAGGTGATATTCTGGTATTTACGCAAAAAATAATCTCAAAACAAGAAGGCAAAAAGATTGACTTGTCCAAAATCCGTCCCACGCTTCTTGCAACGGGGGTTGCCAGTGCATACAAGAAAGATCCAAGGATTGTTCAACTAATTCTTGATGAAACAAAAAGAATCATACGAATGAAAAATGGGATAATAATATCACAAACACATCATGGCCTTGTTTGTGCAAATGCAGGAATAGATGAAAGCAATATGGAAAAAGGATTTGCAACACTTCTTCCAAAAGATGCTGATGACTCTGCACAGAAACTAAAAAAGCGCATAAAAACCAAGACTGGAAAAAATGTTGCAGTGATAATATCTGATACATTTGGCAGACCATTCAGAGAAGGCCAGATCGATGTTGCAATAGGCGTATCTGGAATATCTTCCATTGTTGATTACGAGGGAAAACAAGACAGTTTCAAACGAGTTCTTAGGGTTACGGCAATTGCAGTTGCTGATGAAATATGTTCTGCAAGTGAGTTAGTTAGGGGAAAAACACTTCATACGCCAATTGCAATTGTACGAAACTACAAGTTTGATAAAAAAAATGGACGACTTGAAGATCTATTACGAGTCAAATCCCTTGATCTATTCCGATAGACAAAAATTTCAGAAACAAAGATTATATGCATTGATTGATGGATTCGATAAACATTGGCCGGATTAAAAATTGAATTGCACTGCCATAATGAATTTTCAAACTTTCAGCTTGGACCCAAAGAGACACCGTATGATTGTGGAGTCACCGTAAGCGAACAACTTGATAAAGCGTATGAAATGGGTCTTGATGCATTTTTCATTACAAATCATAATACCTTGAATGGATACAGCTCCCTTTTGGAATATCGTGAGAACCATGAAAAATACAAAAAGATCAAGGTGTATCCCGGAGAAGAAGTCACCACTGATCAAGGGATCCATGTTCTTGCATTTGGCCTCAACCAGACCATAAAAGCAGGAGGTACACTGGAAGAAACACTTGATGCCATCAAATCCCAGGGGGCGATCTCTTGTGCACCTCATCCTTTTGGCCTAAGTAATGGGTTGAGAGAAAGAGCTTCCTTATGTGACTTGATTGAAGTCTTTAACAGCAATAACGTGGACAGATATTCTAATCTTAGAGCATATCATTTTGCAAAAACAAATAATCTCATCGAAGTGGCTGGAAGTGATTCACATGTAGCATCAACACTTGGTAGATGTGTAAATTTAGTTGATTCTGAAAATAACCTTGATGATGTACTCTATGCACTACGACGTGGAAAAGTCACAATCGGTGAGACTGGGTATATCACAGGACAGGAAATGATATCTCATGCATTGTATAAAATTGAAAACTCTAAAGAAGATATCATTGTCTACTTTCAAGAATATCATCCTCATCTGACAGGACTGTGTAGATTTTTGATAAATGCTTTTGAATCAAATCCAAATAGTATCGTGTGGACAACTGCGTACAAAGTTGCGGTACGCTTGATTACAAAACTTTCAAACAAGATAAACTTCAAAGATCAGGATCACACAGTTTTGTATGAGAGAAACCTCAGAGCAATACTTCCAATGATTCTAAAATGATGATATCTCGTTTGCACCTATGAATAGATTTTAATATTGCGTGAGCACTTTTTTGCTTACAGGTGGCCGATATTTCAGAATCAACTCCAACAAAAACAATTGATGTACGAGGTATGTTCTGTCCTGAACCTGTCTTTAGAACAAAGATAGAGATGGAAAGAATGGCCGTAGGAAATATTCTAAAAATAACTGCAGATGATCCTGCATCTGAAGAAGACATATCAAGATGGGTAAATAGAATGGGTCACCAGTTAATTGGTATTAAAAAAACAGACAAAGACCTAGAGTTTACCATTAAAAAGGTGAAGTAACTCTTTGGCTGAAACACTAGAAGACGCCGCCGGAATGCCAATAAAAATTGGTGGCACGCCAATTGTAAAGCTAGAATCTCTTTCAAAAAATCAAACAGAATTTTATGCTAAATTAGAATTTTTCAATCCGTTTGGTTCTGTAAAAGACAGGGCTGCTTACTGGATGGTAAAGATGGCAGAAGAAGCAGGTCTGATAAAAAGGGGACACACCATAATCATAGAGCCAACCTCTGGAAACACTGGAATTGCACTTGCAGGAATTGCAAAGATTCTTGGATACAAAGTAGAAATTGTAATTCCAGAAAAAGCAAGCGATGAAACAAAGAAAATCATTGAATCACTTGGTGCTACGTTGTATCAAACAACTGATGACTTGTGTCCTAAAGTTGGCGCAGGAACTGATCAAAGTATCGCACTTGCACGCTCTATTGCATCTGCAAGACCTGACAAGTACTATTCTCCTAACCAGTATGCAAATGAAGCAAATTTCATGGGTCATTACAAAGGAACAGGTCCTGAAATTTGGGAGCAGACACAGGGAAAGATAACTCACTTTTTCACCGGTGTGGGAACGGGAGGAACCATAACTGGAATAGGTGCATATCTGAAAGAAAAGAATCCTGGTATCAAGATTATTGCAGTACAGCCACAGCAGAACCACTTGATTCAAGGCCTAAGAAACTTTGAAGAATCTGCCAAGCCTGATTTATTTATCAAGCGTGAAAAAGTAGTTGATGACTGGATAACAATTACAAATGATGAAGCATTTGCTTCTGTTAAAGAAATATTGCAAAAAGAAAAGATGCTGGTCAGTCCATCATCTGCTACTGTCTACACTGCAATGAAAAAGTACAATATTGTAAATGGGTATGCTGTTGGAATATTTGCAGACGATGGAAGAAAATTCAAGAGTCTCTATACTCAGCAGAAAATATTTACTGGAGAAGAATACGAATCTGCACTGAAAAACTCAAAATACATCTCAAAAGTACAGTCTGTCTAATTGTTACTTGCGTTCTGACAAGTACTTGTCTACATCAATTGCAGCCATACAACCAAATGCTGCTGCTGTAATTGCCTGTCTGTATCTATGGTCGTGCACATCTCCTGCTGCAAATACTCCGTCTACATTTGTCTGGGTGTGGTTTTTCAATGCAATGTACCCTTGAGCATCAAACTCAATCTGACCTTGGAACAATTTTGTATTTGGCTCATGTCCTATTGCTACAAAGAGGCCTCCCACTTCTAGTGTGTCCACCTTGTTTGTAGTTACATCTTTTACTGTTATTTGGCTGACCTTTTGACTACCCTTTATCTCTTCAATTACAGTATTCCAGTGGAACTGGATCTTTTTGTTTTCAAAAGCTCTATCTTGCATTACTTTGCTTGCACGAAGTGTATCCTTTCTATGTATCACGTGAACCTTGTTTGCAAATTTAGTGAGAAATATTGCTTCTTCCATGGCCGAATCACCTCCGCCTGCAACAACAATTTCCTGATTCTTGAAAAATGGACCATCACATGTAGCACAATATGAAACACCACGTGCACTAAACTCCTGTTCTCCTTTTGCACCAATTTTTCTTGGAGTGGCACCTGTTGCAATGATTACTGCATCTGCCTCATATTCTTCAGAATATGTCAATATCTTAAACGGCCTGTGTTTGAAATCAACATTTACTACTTCATCGTCAATGATTGTAGTACCCATCCTTTCTGCTTGTTGTCTCATTGTTGTCATCAATTCTGGACCCATGATGCCGTTTGCAAAACCTGGAAAATTTTCAACTTCTGTTGTAAGCATGAGCTGGCCTCCTGGAAGAATACCTGATATGATTAGAGTTTCACGCTTTGCGCGTGATGTGTAAATTGAGGCAGTGTATCCTGCAGGACCTGCGCCGATAATTATTACATCAAACTTTTTTTTCGCTTCCGGTTTCTTGTTTTCCGATCTTATCTCAGCTTGCACAAGTCAAACTCGTTCAAGTTCATATTTAAATTATTCATGCTTTTTGATCGATTCAATAATTTTTTGGTGATGTTCACATAGTTTTCCTAGATTGATTTGTGCATGGATCAGATCTTCTTGCCAGTGCGCATTATGCAAAATACAGTCCTTTGAATCACAAAATGGTTCTGCCGTAAGGTGGTAGAAAATTGCCTGTAATGCGTATCCCTGCATGACTTTGCCTAGATTGCTGTCATGATATTCTAGAAATTTTCCTTTGAACTGGTCTTTTAATGCGTCAAGGTTCAGACCTTGAGCGATGCTTTGTTGCATGATGATATAATATTCACGAGGTTTTGCAGGTGCCTCTATTATTCCGGTAGTTGAGATTACCGAAGGATTGGCACAAACCACCGCTCTTCCATGGTATCTATAATCGTCATAATCATATGTACAGCCAAGTTTTGTGGTAAAAGCAAGATGAAACGTATCATCTGATGATTCTTCTTCTGGAATTATTTCATTTATTATATTTTGAATCTCAAAACCATCATACAGTATGATGTTGCCTGATTCCAAATTGTTTTCAAATGACTTTACCTCAAAATCAATTTCTTCTTCTGTTGGTGTATGTGCTTCAAAGGGAATGTATGGATTGAAAACCCTTGATGATGCAAGCTTGTATGCTATACTTCTATCAGATTTGAAATGTGAAAAGAAATTTTTTCTTACCTGTACTGGTACATCTAATGTCTCTTCTAGAAATTTTGCTAGATTGTTTATCTTGATTTCTGGAACTGATGGTTCATCATATAGGAAAATTCTAGATATTTTCATCAAGTACTTTTGAAAGTGAATTGATTTATCTTCTTAGTTCTTTTAGCTTTGCCGCTGTAACTTCTGCTGCCTTTTTGCCTGATAGCAACATGGAACCATAAGTTGGACCCATTCTTGCTAGGCCAAAAGTCTCAGTAACAGACATGCCAGAAATGACAAGTCCTGGGTAGAGTTCACCTGTCTTGTAAACTACTCTGTTTTCACCGTCGTCTATCCACATTGGATCCATTCCTTTCCATTCTACAAGCTTTCTGTCTACCAATCTTTTTACTGCAACAGAATCATGACCTGATGCATCAATTACCATTTTTGCTTCTAGCGCAATAGGATCTACACATGTTATGTTTCTTGGAAGTGCAGAAACTGGCATCCAGTTTACAACCACTCCTGCTACACGACCATTCTTCAAAACTAGATCATCAAACTTTGTTAATTGTAGAAACTTTACTCCGGCATCACATGCTGCTGCAATCAATTTTGATACTGCGTGTGGACCTGGTGTTAGATAGAGGCCTTCTGCAACCTTCTTGTATGGAATTCCTAATTCGTCCCATATCTTTTGGGCTGGAGCCCTAACTGTTACAGGATTCATCATGTATCCTCCAAGCCAGTAACCTCCGCCTAGGTAGTTGTTTTGCTCAATTACGAGAACCTTGAATCCTAATAGTGATAATTCTCTGCTTGCAGTAAGGCCTGCAGGGCCTGCGCCAATAATTATTACATCAGAATCTGATCTGTCAATTAATACTTCGTGAAACTCGTTTGCTATTGCGCGTGTGATCTCTACTTCTCTTAAATCTGCAAAAATCTTTGGTGCTTCGTCACTTAGTGTTGCTTTCTGCATAAAAAATTAACCTTCATTTTGCACATTAATAGTTTGCTCAGTTTGCAAACGTCTGTTCAAAAGCCTCAATGCATTCTCTTATGTGCATCTTCTTTGATGGGC
>Ga0207073_1057_pt1 | contig 27576 bp, 27 predicted proteins | sample Alteio_BWMinHeat_65_FD_153575 | JGI IMG/M metagenome (GOLD analysis project Ga0207073, IMG submission 153575) | Enriched cells from forest soil in Barre Woods Harvard Forest LTER site, Petersham, Massachusetts, United States -... | ecosystem: Environmental > Terrestrial > Soil > Temperate forest >...
AAGGGACTCCATACACGTCCTTCCACAGAGCTCGTTAGATGTGCCGCATCTTTCAAGTGCCAGGTTACTCTGATCTATCAGAGCTTCACTGTGAATGCAAAGTCACTGCTTGGCATCTTGATGCTTGCAGCATCTCGAGGGGCAAAAATTCGCGTTGAGGCGACAGGTGTTGATGCTGAAGAAGCGGTCCGTTCGATCCTGGACCTTGCCCGCAACAAATTCAACATTAAGTATTAGGGATCAGTCAAAGAGGAATATTTTTTTAATTTTCTTCTTCGATGGGGATCGACTGTTCTAGCACACTCCTAGAGCAGAGGATGGGGATCCGGTGCATCAAGGCAAGGCTTATGCAGTCGCTTGGGCGTGCATCAATCTCCAGAATCTCACTTATCCCATTTTTTTCTTGTTGTAAAAAGAGTTTAGCTAGATAAATTGTGCCTTCGACTCCGCTGATGACAGCTTGTATAATTTTAATATTAAAGCCGGTGCAGATTGAGCCGATCAAGTCGTGACTAGAGGGGCGCTCTGGTGGCTCCTCAGAGAGGTAAAGTTGTAGGTTGTGCCCGACAAGAGGGTCTGTGTAGATGGCAAATTTTTTCTCTTTTGTACCTAAAATTAAGACTGTGTAAGAGCTTGATTGGACAATCTTACTAAAGCTAATAGGAATAAGGTCTAAAGAATTCATCGGTTATCTCGTAATAATTTGTCCGTCGGAAAAGCCAATGATCACGCTTGTGGCAAGGTTAAAGAAAAAACCGGTCTCAACAACTCCCGCAATGCTTGATATGAGTTTATGGTCTTCCTTTGGGTTCTCTCTCGGCTCTTCAAACTCAATATCGAAAATATAATTTGCATTGTCTGTAATAAACAACGAGCCATTCTGATTTATGCGCCATGTCCCCTTGTACCCGAGGCCGCCCAGCCGTTTGACGGTAGCGCTTATGCCAAAAGGAACAATCTCTACTGGCAGCTTTGCAATTCCCAATTTGTGTACAAGCTTGGTCTCGTCGACCATAATCACACATTTTTTGCTCATTTCAGCTAGGATCTTTTCTCGAAGCAGAGCGCCACCTCTTCCTTTAATCATCTCTTTTTCTGGATTCACTTCATCGGCTCCATCTAGCGTAAGGTCAACTTCTTTGACCTGATTATAATCAAGAAGGGGGATGCCGCCTTTTTGGGCAAGTTGAGCGGAGTTAGTCGAGCTCGCAACCGCTTGGATATGCAGTCCATTGCGGCAGCGCTCGATTAAGGAGATAATGCAGTAAGCAGAGGTGGAGCCGCTTCCAAGTCCGACAATCATTCCGTCTTGGACGAGGTCCGCAGCACAAGCTGCAACTGCTTTTTTGATACCATCTGTAGACATAAGATGAAAAAGAGTGTATAAATTCTTAATTTAAGAGTCTAGAGGTTTTTAACTCGACTGTGCAACTTTTGGGTCGGTCCCAAAAAGTTGCACAGTCGAGTTAAACGATTTTTTGGAGTATGTGATGAGCGAGAAGAAAAAAAAAGTTGAGGGAGAGAGCTTCAAAACGCGCAAAACGCGTGAAAAATTGGAGAAACAGCTCTCAGACATGGAGCGAAGAGTGACGCGCCAGGCTCTAGACAAAAAGACGATTGAAATTCATCGCTGGATCGCCAGACACGCCTCTGAGCGGGTTGTTTTAAGAGCTAAGACAATTGCTCTATTTGATGAAAATCAGAATGCAGCAAAACTCAGTTTTCGCGTTGCCCTTTTAGCTGAACAGCTTCAAAAAGAGGGTTTTTTTTCTGAAAAAATAGAAGAGTCCACTCAGGACGCAGAAAATGCACCCAAATAAAGGCTCATTGGAAGGCTATGGATTTTTCACAGCTTGATCAGATTCAACTTGAGTGGATGCTTAAAATGCAAGGGCTCTTGCGCTCTAGTATGATGGATGCTTTTTTTAAGACGTGGAATCTGGTTGATACGCCGGGGTTTTATCTTCTTTTGGGAGCGGTTGTTTGGCGCTTGTGGAACAGGCGGATTGGCATTCAGCTATTTTACACCCTGTTAATCGGAACAGCTCTTATTATACTTCTCAAGCAGCTCTTTGCACAGCCAAGGCCTTGTCACATCGATACTTCGGTGGGGATTTTGTGTCACAGCTCCTATGGCTTCCCCAGTGGTGCGGCTTCCTCTGCAGCGATTGTCTTCGGGATGGCTCTGCTAGAGTGTCGTTCTCGTTTCAGTCGCTCGCTTGCCTTGCTATTTGCTCTACTGCTCTGTTTTTCGCGCGTTTACCTAGGATTACATTACCCAACAGATATTCTGGGTGGCCTCGTTGTCGGGGCTTTATGTTTCCTTGGATGCCAGAAGCTCTTTCCCCTTATTGAGCGCCTCCCGAAAGTGGCAATTTTGCTTGTTCCTTCCATTTTTTTACTGATAAGTTTTGCATGTGGCGATTTTAAGATCTGGGGCGTCTTCTACTGTTTTTCTCTCGGAACAGGATGTGGATTGATGCTCCCAGGGGATGAGCTTGTGAGAATCCGGCAAGGTTTGTTTGTGATCGGGGGAGTGCTTGTTTTATTGCTTTTGCAAAAAATGATCCCCTCTCTGTTGTGGCTTTTTTATATACTACAGGGCTACTGGCTTGCTTGGTTGGGAGCGCGTGTAGAAAAACAGCTTTTTCCTGCTTCTGATATACCCAAATGACTTGACAATCACTTTAAGTCTTTTGTAAGATCTTCTTATGCAAAATATTATAGATCTATTGCAAGAGCGCGGACTTGTAGACGCAGTGACCTCTAATGAGCTTAGAGAGAGGCTTAATCTTCCTATTCGAGTCTACCTTGGTTTTGATCCAACAGCGGATAGTCTCCATGTCGGGAGCTTAATGGGGATTGTTATTTTGCGCTGGTTTCAGAAGTGCGGTCACACTCCCGTTATTATTTTAGGTGGTGCGACAGGGAGAATTGGTGATCCTTCTGGAAAGAGTTTGGAAAGACCTCTTCTTGATGAGAAGATAATTGAAGCAAATATCATCTCCATTCGTAGAAATTTTGATCCCATTCTTGATTTTTCTAATCCGGAAACCGCCCCAATTTTTCTTAACAACAACGACTGGTTTACAGGTTGTGCGCTGATTGATTTTCTACGCGATGTGGGCAAACATTTTAGAATAGGGACGATGCTTGCAAAAGAGAGTGTGCGTGCGCGCATAGAATCAGAAGAGGGGATGAGTTTTACTGAATTTTCCTATCAAGTGATTCAAGGATATGATTTCTATCATCTCTTTATAGAGTACGGAGTTCAGCTTCAACTTGGAGGCAGCGATCAATGGGGCAATATCACAGCGGGTACCGATTTGATTCGTAAAATGGGTTCCGTGTCCAATAAGGCAGCTTACGGGTTGACCTTCCCCTTGCTTGTGCGAAGTGATGGAAAGAAGTTTGGAAAGAGTGAAGACGGCGCTGTTTGGCTCTCACCTGAAAAGCTCTCTCCATATCAGTTTTATCAATATTTTATGCGGATCCCAGATGCTGATGTGGTCCGCTTGATGCGTTATCTCACATTCATGGACCTTTCTGAGGTCTTTCAGATTGAAAAAGAGATGCAAGAGCCAGGTTATGTGCCCAACACCGCTCAAAAGCGCCTTGCTCTTGAGGTGACGCGCATGGTTCATCAGGAGGCAGGGCTTGAGACGGCTTTGCGCGTGACAGAAGGCGCAGCACCCGGATCCGCAACTGTTTTAGATCTAGAGACGTTACGAGAAATTCATTATGACATGCCCTCTGTTGCTTTGAGACAAGATGAGGTGATTGCGCAAAAATTTGTCGACCTTGCTGTTAAAATTGGTTTTTCTGCGAGTAAGGGGGAGTTTGTGCGACTGATTCAAAATGGTGGCGCCTATTTGAACAATGAGAAAGTCAACGACCCCAACTTACGTCTTGAAATGTCGCATCTTATTGGGAGTGAGTACCTTCTTTTTGCAATAGGGAAAAAGAAAAAAATGCTTATAAAAGTATTAGCTCTTGATTGAAAATCGGTTAGAGACAACAATATGGATTATTCTTAGGAGGCAAGTCATATGGCAACGATTACAAAAAAAAAGTTGATTCAAGTTATCTCTTCGAGTCGGCAGCTGCACCCCAATGAAGTACGCGGGGTAATTCAAGCTTTTTTAGATGCAATGACCGATTGTCTCGCTAAAGGAGATCGCTTGGAATTTCGAGATTTTGGCGTCTTTGAACTTGTTCAGAGAAAGCAGAAAGTCGGTCGCAATCCAAAGCGTGCTAATGTTTCGATTGTCATCCCAGCACACACAGCCGTTAAATTCATTCCAGGAAAGAAGATGAAAGAGATGGTTGAAAAGCTTCCTCCACAACAAATTTGACACTCTTTTTTCTCCTAGAAAAAAAAGTCTAGAGTGGGCATAATCTTGGCTATCTCAAGGTAGCGCTTGGCAAGTTTGATTTTTACTGCTTGAAGCTGAGTTGGTAACATTTCTCTAGGAGGAAAAGCTTGAATTTTCCGAAGTTTTTTTTAATCACTCTGTTTGTTCTATTTGGTCTAATTGGTACGGTTTTTTTTGTAAAAACTGTAGCAAAAAAGGCGAAGGCTCCTGCACAAGAGGTTATTTGTCCAGAACAAGCAGCACAGCTTGAGCCGGTTCAGGTAGCCCAGACTCTTGTTAAAGAAACAGCTCCTCCTGTTGTCACGCCGGTTCTCTCTACGATTTCAGAAGATGAACAGTATGATTTTCCTCAAGTTGATCGAACGCCTCAGCTCTTTTCTGTAACCTCTGAAAAATTGCCTTTTGTTGAAACAATCACCTACACAACCCGCACCGCGTGGCTAAAAGGGCGGCCTGCGTGGATTTCCGACTACGCTTCTCACTTTCAAACTTCAAAACATTTTATTGCCCGTAGTGTTAATGGAAAAGCAGATTATCGCCTCGGCGAGGTCTCTTCTGGTAAAAAATTTAATGTCTTTTCTGCTGATAAGAAGATCAAATTTCATCTTCTAGTGGATCGCACCCTCCGCAAGATGGGGCTCTATTGCATCGATTTAGAGACACAGGAGCGGATCTTACTTAAGACTTACCGTGTCTGTCTTGGGCGTCCTACGGCGACTGATTTTTTGACACCTATTGGAACCTTTTCTTTGGGAAATAAAGTGGCGATTTACAAGCCGGGGGTAACAGGTTTTTTTCAGGATAATGAAATAGAGATGCTCTCAGTCTTTGGATCTCGTTGGATTCCGATGGATCATGAACAGATTAAAGGCCTTGGAATTCATGGAATGCCTTGGGTCTACAATGAGGGGTCTGGAGAGTGGAGGGAAGATAGGGGGACGATCGGACAATATGAGAGCGATGGGTGTATTCGCCTTGTATCAGAAGATATAGAAGAGATTTTTTCTATTGTTATTACAAAACCTACAAACCTTGAGATTGTAACAGATTTTCGAAAGGCGCAATTGCCAGGAGTGGAGAGACTATGACCTTAATGCATGAGAGACAGATCCTTGAATATGAAAAGACCTTATTTCAGCTTAAAGAGCAGAATGTGGCGCATAATCTCTTATCTCAAGAAGAGGTCCTTCAGCTGGAAGATAAACTTCTTCAGTTAAAAGAGCGCGTCTATTCAGGCCTCTCTCCAGTTGAGCGCGTCGCGATTTGTCGTCATCCAGCAAGGCCAAGGGCTATTGATTACATCAAGAACTTATGTGAAAACTTTACAGAGATTTTTGGAGATCGCCTCTATCGCGATGATCCGGCAATTATTGCAGGGTTTGCCACAATTTCTGGGGTCAAATTCATGGTTGTAGCTCAGGAGAAGGGCTGTGATACAGAAAGTCGTCTCAAACGCAACTTTGGAATGCCTCACCCTGAGGGGTATCGAAAGGCGATGCGTTGTATGGAACTTGCGGCGAAATTTAAATTACCTGTCCTGTCACTACTTGACACGCCGGGTGCTTATCCAGGTCTTGCGGCTGAAGAGAGAGGACAAGGATTTGCGATTGCTCATAATTTAAGAGAGATGGCACTTTTACCGACGCCGATTCTCATTGTTCTGATTGGCGAAGGCTGTTCTGGTGGGGCTTTGGGGATGGGAGTTGGTGATACAATTGCGATGCTTGAACACTCTTATTATTCTGTTATTTCTCCTGAGGGGTGTGCTTCAATTTTGTGGAAAGATTCTAAGAAAAATAATATTGCAGCCCAAGCTCTTCGCATGCAATCAGAAGATCTTTTGGCGTGGGAGATTATCGATGCGGTGATTCAGGAACCGCTCGGTGGAGCCCACTACGATCCTCAACTCGTCTATTCTCGCACAAAAGAATATATTTTAAGTCAGTGGGAGCTCTTTAAAGATGTGCCAAGCAAGACTCTTTTAGAGAAAAGATATGAGAAATTTCGTCGCATGGGGCGCGTCTTGATAGCTGAGGGAAAATGAACCTTTTACGCAACCTCATTTGTTTGGGTATAAATTCGTTCTTTTCTCGCGGATTTTTATCTTGCTCATTTACCGACTCTCTGGAGTCGGCTCCCTCGCGCGACACGAAACTGCAAGCAGTTTCTAAAAATCAGCGAGAAAATCTTCGAATTTTTCAAACAAAGCAGGCTACGCAAGAGGTTCAATGAGGCTTATTTTAAAGGCGGCTCTTTCTAACCGCAAACATCTCTCTTTGTTGATTACAACGTTTGTGACACTACTGCTTTTAACAATAGCGAACTCCATGGAGATGTTTTCTCTTGGTATTTTGTCTAATACGGGAGCCGATTTTTTTTCCTTATTTGGCAAGGAACAGCTGCAAGAATTGCCTGTCGATCGGATCTCTTTGGAAGATGTTCAGGCGCGTTGGGGTGAGATCGACACAGCGGGCACAGGCTATATTAGCAAGCAGGCAGCCTCTGATTTTATTGCTCATCGCAAAGAGGTGAATCCATTAAACTGGATGCTAAATGCAATTAAAGAGAAGCTGCAGTTTACAAACAATCTAAAAGCTCTTGTTTTTGTCCTCGTAGGGGTAGCTTTTTTTAAAGCCATTTGGCTTTTTGCAAGTCGCTATACCACGCAGCTACTTGCCATTCGCGTGAGTCGAGATTTGAGACAGCAGTACTTTGAGCATATTCAGTCGCTTTCTATGAGCTTTTATCAGCAGCACAATATTGGTTCTCTCTCTTCTCGTGTTGTGGGCGATGCCGGTCAAATTGCGACATCAATTAATTCGTGTGTTACCAATTATTTGCAGACGCCATTTACAATTGCGACTAATTTAATTGCTTGTTTCTATCTCTCGTGGCAGCTTTCGATGGTGATTTTCTTTGGGTTTCCTCTGGTTATTCTGCCGATTATCTTTTTGGCAAAACGAGTGAAAAGAGTCTCCAGACAGTTGCAAAGCAATCAAGAGAAATTTGCCTCTGTTTTAATAGACTTTCTAGCCGGGGTTCAAACAGTGAAGATCTTCAGCATGGAGCTCTTTTCTTTAAAAAAATATAAGCAACAAAATGATCGGATGGCAGTTCTTGAGGGAAAGACCGCAAAATATGGGCTTCTGACCCGTCCGATTCTCCATGCTATTGCAACTCTTTGTATTGCAAGCGTTGTCTTGTTTGGTCTTTATACCCTAGGACTCCCTGTCTCTGAGCTGATTGTTTTTTGCGGGATGCTGCATTTAGCCTATGAGCCTGTCAAGAAATTTGGGGATGAGAATGCCAATATCCAGAGAGGCGTTGTCGCGGCTGAAAGAATGTTTGAGGTGCTGCACCTAAAGCCTCATATTGAAGATCATGATGGCGCAGTTGAGATGACAGGGATTAATCAGCTCATTGAGTTTGACCATGTCTGGTTTCGCTATCAGGGAGAATGGGTTCTTAAAGATGTGAGCTTTACCGTGAAAAAAGGGGAGACGGTCGCTCTTGTTGGTCCAACAGGTTCTGGGAAGTCAACACTTGTCCAGTTGTTGCCGCGCTTGTACGAGGCGCAGGAAGGGGAGATTCGCATTGATGGGAAACCACTCAATACCTATACGCAGAAATCCTTGCGGGAAAATATTGCCTTTGTGTCGCAGAAGCCATTTCTTTTTTATGATACTGTCGGGGCAAATATTGCCTATGGGCGTAATTTCTCTCCGGAACTGATTCAGCAAGCGGCAAAAAGGGCTCATGCTGAAGAGTTTATTTTGAGGCTTCCGCAAAAGTATGAGACGATGCTGGCTGAAGGTGGACAAAATCTTTCTGGTGGACAGCAGCAACGTTTAGCAATTGCCAGAGCTCTTGTTAAAAATGCGCCGATTCTCATCCTCGATGAGGCGACATCTGCTTTAGATTCTCTGAGTGAAAATCGCATCCGTGCGGCTATTGAAGAGCTGCGCGGTCAGGTGACGCAAATTCTCATTGCCCATAGGCTTGCAACAATTGAGCACGCCGACAAGATTATCTACCTTGACCGCGGAGAAAAAATTGCCGAGGGAACAAAGGATGAGTTGCTTGTAAGCTGTGATCAATTCCGCCTAATGTGGGAAGCTCTCTATAAAAGTGAAAAACGAGAAGCCGCTGCCGTCTCTTAAAACAGGCTCTTATACCATGTATTAGAGGAAGCCGAGCTTCTCGAAGCTTGCCTTCAGCTCGCTATTTTCTGGCTTGTCAAAGGCGCCGCCGTCTTTTAGCCAGGCGACGTAGTTGCGCGGCACCTCGTCGAGGGCTTTGCCTTGATGTTTTCCAAAGGGCATCCGGTTAACGTTTGTTGAACGGGATAAGAGTTCAATCACAGTCTCCATAGATAGATCATCGATCATATAGGAAAAGACCTGGTGGAGGATTTTGACGTCGTCGAGCGCCCTGTGTGCTTGGTTGGCTTCGATGCCGTAGAGCTCGCGTAGAGACTGCAGGGTGTGGCGCGGCAGGTCAGGTCGATATTTGCGTGCCCACTTCAGGCTATCGATAAAATGCCATGACGGCATCTCTTGCTCTGCACGCTTAAACTCTTTTTCTAAAAAAAGTTTGTCAAACGTATCATTGTTGTGGGCTATGAGTACGGTATCGCCAGAACAGAAGTCAACAAAGAGGGGAGCTGTTTCTGCAAAAGAGGGGGCGCTTGAGACCATGGCATCTGTAATCTTGTGAATGGCCGTCGCCTCAGGAGGGATATTCATTCCTGGATTGACGAGCTGGACAAACGTCTTGTCCAGGACGGGATCGTAGGCGGCAAGCTCGATAATCCGATCTTTGTCGGACCTAACACCTGTTGTCTCTGTATCGTAGTAGATGGGTCGTTTTGGCATAAGATAAAGATTGCTTAATTGGAACTTTTTTTGCTACCCTAATCTCGACTTTGCAACTTTTTAGGACCGCCTGCCTCGTCTATTTGCTCTTGGCCGTTTGGCCTATGGCCAAACTCAGCGGTTTTTTTCTAAGGAAGGGTTTTTTAACCCCTTCCTTAGAAAAAAACCGTGCCAAGAACAAATATCTCGAGGCCTTCGGTCCAAAAAAGTTACAAAGTCGAGCTAATCCGGAAATGAAAAAATTTTTACTCATCTTTTTACTTCTTTCAAGTTTTCTGCAGAGCGCTCCCATTGCCTACTTTTCCAAGAAGGATCAGATTGCAGAGGAGCTTGTTTCTCGTATTTCTTTAGAGCAAAAAACGATTCGAATGGCAATTTTTTCACTCAACCATCGCAAGATTATCAAAGCGCTCCTAGAGGCTCATAAAAGAGGGGTGAGTGTTGAGCTTTTAGTTGATCCCTCATCGATTCGAGCGGGCTCCTCCCTTATGCCCCTTGCAGAGGCCGGTATTCCTGTCCTTGTTTTTCACCCCGTTATTCAGGGAAAAAAACGTCCCCTCATGCACCATAAATTTTGTCTTTTTGGAGATAAGTCTCTCTGGACCGGATCGTTTAACTGTACGCTTGCAGCGGACCGTTTAAACCGAGAAAACGCCCTGTTAATCGATGATAAAGAACTTGCTTTACAATACCTAACAGAATTCAAAGCGCTTAAGAGCGAGTCCATTTCTATAAAACAGATTGAAGAAAAGAGGATGGCTCGATAAACTCAATGCCAAATTAAGGCGTCTTGTGTTTAAAAAAATTATATTTTCAGTTAGAAGAGAAGAGTGGTGGATCTTTGGATTCATGATCGCTGTTGTCTCTTTGTTGAATGTTAATTTTAATATTTTACGCAGCGTGAGGAATGCCCTTGTTGTCGCAGATAAAGGCGGGAGTGCGGCTTTTATTCCTTATTTTGAGCTCCTCGGGACCTTTCCAGCCTCTATTCTGCTCACATGGGTCCTTTCTAGGCTGATGCGTAAGTTCTCTTTTCGCTTTATTTTTTTTTCGACAATGCTCTTTTTTCTCTCTTTTTTTCTGATCTTTGCTTTTTGGATCTACCCTTTTAGAGATGCTATTCAAGGCTTGTTGCAGAACCATCTTGGTAGTATCTCCACACTTCCTTCCCTTCAAGTGATCTTTACTCATTGGCCCGATATGATTTTTTATATCATGTCAGAGCTCTGGAAAGTCGCTCTTCTCTCTGTTCTATTTTGGGGGTTTATCAACCAGAAGCTCTCAATGGATGAGGCTAAACGATTCTATCCGCCGCTGATGCTCGGCAGTAGTATTGGAACAATTGCTGCAGGACCGATCACCGTCTTTTGCACTTCGCTCCTCAGTTGGGATCTTTTTCCACTCGCTTCAAAGCGTTGGCAGCACTCCTTATGTCTTTTGACCTCATGTATGGTGATCTGCGGATTTTTGACTCTTTTTTGTTTTAACTCATTATTTAAATTGCTGCAGATTAAAAACATCCCCTTGCCACAAGTGACCTCAGAAGAGAAGATGCCTTTTTCCCAAAGGCTTTTGTCTCTCTCGTCGAGTCTCCGTTATTTAATGCGATCGCCCTATCTCACAGCGCTTTTAGTTGTCGTTGTTGCCGAATACGTCTCTTATGCTTTAGGGGAGCTTGTCTTTTTAGAGACGCTTAAAGAGATGTATCCAAACCCCTCTGATTACTGCCAGTATTTGGGAAGTTTAACGCTTTGGACCGGTATCTTAACGGCTTTTAGTGCGCTGATCTTAACCCCTTATTTGTTGCAAAGGTGTCGCTGGAGTTCCAATGCTTTAATAACGCCCGCTCTTATGGTCTTGATGACCTTTAGCTTTTTTTTCATCGTTTACTGTCGCAAGCTCGGGCTTCTCACAGATGTTTTTGTTTTACCCGTTGCAGTTTTTATTGGAAGTCTCCATTTTTGCACCGGTCGATCGATGAAGTACACACTTTTTGATGCAACAAAGGAGCTCGCCTTTGTTCCATTAGATCGAGAAGGGCAGATGCGCGGCAAGTTGATTATTGATGGAATTGGTTCGCGTCTTGGTAGGGGAAGCTCTTCTCTTTTAAGTCTCACTCTCTTTTTTTTTCTTGGGGGGCCAAGTGAAAGCGCCCTTTTTGTGGGGATTTTAGCGATTCTTTTTTCTTTTATCTCAATTCCAGCAGCCCGTCTGATTGGCGCTGAATTCGATAGGCCTGTTTCTTAATTTTCTTCTTGTACGATTACCCTACTAGGTATTAAACTTTATAATGAACCTGTCTTAGTATTCGCACACAACTGATTTTTGAAGAGTTTTCTCACAGATTTTGGATCCATTTTTCAGGACATACTTGAGTAAGTAGACCTGAAAAATGGATCCGAAAGATGTGGAGCAAGACTCAAAAAGCAGGTTGTGCGAATACTGAGATAGGTTCATTCACCACTATGAAAAGGATAAGGTCATGGATCAAGAACAGAAAAAAGTTTTAAGTAAAATTGCCAACACGATTCGCGGCCTTTCAATGGATGCGGTGCAGAAAGCCAATTCTGGCCATCCAGGCCTTCCCATGGGATGCGCAGAGTTTGGCGCTTATCTCTACGGCTCTTTTTTACAGCATAACCCAAAAAATCCTCGCTGGATCAATCGCGATCGCTTTATCTTGTCTGCAGGTCACGGCTCCATGCTCCTCTACTCTTGCCTCTATCTCTCAGGATTTGACCTAACACTGGATGATATTAAGCAGTTTCGTCAACTCCATTCAAAGACTCCAGGCCATCCAGAGCGGCACGTCTTTGAAGGTGTCGAAGCGACAACGGGCCCTTTAGGGCAGGGTGTTGGCAATGCGGTCGGCCAAGCACTTGGTTTTAAATTGCTCGCAAAGAAATTCAATAGCCGTGAATTTTCCTTATTTACTCCAAAAATTATCTGTTTAGCAGGTGACGGCTGCATGATGGAAGGGATCTCATCCGAAGCTTCCTCTCTTGCTGGCCATTTGCAACTGGATAATTTGATTCTTGTTCATGACGCTAATGAAATTTCTTTAGATGGCCCATTACAGGAGTCATGTTCTGAGAACATGAAAGCGCGTTACCTCGCCTATGGCTTTGATGTCTACGACCTGGACGGCTACGATTTTGATGCGATGGATAAACTTTTTACCCACTTGCGCGAAAACCAGCAAAAACCTGCTTTTATTCAGATGAAGACAATCATTGGCAAGGGCTCGCCCCATAAAGCAGGGAGCTCGAAAGCTCATGGATCGCCCCTTGGAGTAGAAGAGGTGATTGAGAGCAAACGCGCTTTAGGAATACCGGAAGAAGATTTTTATGTTCCACAGCAGGCGCTGAACTTCATGCAGGCAAAACTCCCGAAATGTGCAGAGCTCGAGAGGAGATGGAATGAGCTCTTTTCAAAATGGAAGCTTTCCCATCCAGATCAAGAGAAGATCTTTGAAAAGATGCGCCATAAGGAGTTACCCGAAAATCTTGAAGAGATCTTGCGCAAAATCCCCATGAAAAGTCCGCTAGCTGGCAGATCAGCGTCACAGCAGCTCCTGAATGCGATTGCAGACGAGCTTCCCTTCCTCTATGGAGGATCTGCGGATCTCTCTTGCTCTGATTTAACGATGATGAAGAACCTTGAAGTGGTCACACCTGGTCATTTCACAGGACGCAATATCAAATATGGGGTTCGAGAGTTTGCTATGGCGGCTATGGCAACAGGACTTGCTGAGACAAGTATGATCATCCCCTTTATTGGGACTTTCTTAACCTTCTCAGATTACATGCGCAATGCGATTCGCTTGGCCGCCCTGTCGCATGTTCACGTCATCTATCAGTTTACACATGACTCTGTTTTACTTGGCGAAGATGGTCCAACGCATCAGCCTGTCGAGCATTACGCAAGCTTGCGTGCGATGCCAGATCTCCACTTTATTCGCCCGGGAGATAATAATGAGGTGAAGATGGCGTGGCTTGCAGCGCTCCGTTATAAGGGGCCGACAGCCATCGCCCTCTCTCGTCAAGCGTTGCCTGATCTTCCAGGAACTGCTGTTCCGTATGATGAGGGGATGGGGCGTGGGGCTTACATCATTAAGAAGGAGAGTGGAACGCCTCAGTACACATTGTGTGCGACAGGATCAGAACTCTCTCTTGCTCTTGATGTAGCAACTTCGCTTGAGAAGATTGGCAAACCAACGCGCGTTGTCTCAATGCCGTGCTGGGAACTCTTTGAAAAAGAGACTTCAAGTTATCAAGCAGAGATTCTTGGAGGCAATATCGGTAAACGGGTCAGCATTGAAGCGGGCGTCAGCCTCGGCTGGCACCGTTGGATTGGCTCTGATGGCATTACAATCAGCATTGAGACTTTTGGAGCGTCAGCTCCCCAGAGCGATCTGGCTCAGGAGTTTGGTCTGACAGTGGATGCCATTTTAGAGCGATTACTGGGATGAACGATCTTTTTTTGGATGCACTTTCGTGCAAGAATCAAGGGCGTCCTCCTGTCTGGCTGATGCGCCAGGCAGGGCGCTATCTCCCCAGTTACCGTGCTCTCAGACAGAAGCATACGCTCTCTGAGCTCTTTCACACCCCAGAGCTTGCCTTGGAGGTGACCCATCTACCCTTTAAAGTTCTAGATCTAGATGCGGCCATCCTCTTTTCTGACATTCTAGTCATTGTGGAAGTCTTTGGGCTCAAGCTGGTTTTCCCAGAAGGCGCATCCCCACAAGTTATTCCTCCGCTCACCTCGCTTGACCAGATTAAAAAGCTTGTGGCTTTTTCTGTAGAGGAGAAATTAGCCTATGTCTTTGAGATAATTCGGCTTTTGCGTCCTACTTTAAAGGTCCCTTTAATTGGTTTTTCTGGCGCCCCTTTTACCATTGCAACCTATATGATTGAAGGAGGAGCTGAACAATTAAATCGCTGGATTCAAGAAGATCCTCTTACGGTTAAAGAGCTCTTTGATAAAATTTCCGACGCTTTGATCGAGTATCTTCACCTCCAAGTAAAATCTGGGGTTCAGGCGATTCAAATTTTTGATTCATGGGCAAATCGCCTCTCTTATCCCGACTTTCTCAATTACTCCCTCCCGTATTTACAAAAAATGGTTGAAGCGCTACAGGGGACCCCCGTCATTCTTTTTTGCCGCGGATCAAGTCTCCTGTTTGAAGAATTGGCATCGCTACGTCCTGCTGGGATTAGTTTTGATGGGGAAAAATCCATGAGAGAATTACGCTCACGTGTTTCAAAAACAATTGCTGTTCAAGGGAATATTCCGAACATTCTGCTTTCTGAAGAGCCATTGGTTGTTGAAAAAACTGTTAAGATTTTATTAGAAGAGATGCGGGGAGAGACGGGTTTTATTGTGAACCTCTCTCACGGCATTTTGCCAACAGCGCGCCTAGAGAGCGTCCAGCGCCTCGTCGATCTTGTGCGTTGCTCAAGAAATGCGCTTTAGTTTATAATAATTACAAAAAATTATTATGAGTAATATAGCGCCTCAACCCGACTGGATGCGTTTGGCAGCTTGCGTTCCCTTTGTGGGAGGCGCTGTTGTCGCCTATGCAACACCCCATTTTTTGCCACAACAGGGGCAAGTAGACGCGCTTAAAAAGACAGATGCTGTCATGCGCGCCTATCTTCTGCCGAACTTGATGCGCTCGATGCTTGTGATCTCTTTACTTATTGCGGCAATTGTGATGCCTACCCTTTCATTTTTGCTCATTCCGCTCTGCATCGCACAACTTTCAGGTTCTGTTATCGCCTGCGGGGTTCACTTATATAAGCATCATCGCGATCTGCGTGAGATTGGCGTCTTTTCTCTTCTTCTTGGGGCCAATGGGTTAAAAGGGGCCTGTTATGCGCTTGCGCCTCTTGTCCCTGTTGTGACAATTGCGATGGAAGCGCTTTATCTGATTCAAGCTTTTACTCTCTATATTTTTTCTAAAGCGCCACAAAGAGCAAATCCTGACCTACAAAAGCTTCTAGATACGGCAGAGCGTGGGGAGGTTACAGAATTTACTGCTAAACACACGGCATTTATCCAAGAGTATAGACGTGCGAAGAAAGAAGATCACTACTTTCATCTTGCAGCTAACAAAGAGGTGCGAGATGACGCAACGCGTCTAGTAAAGAATCTGCATCAGGCGCGAGAAAAAAAGATGAAGGCGTGTTACAAGCAATTTAGAGCATTAAAACAAAAGCCTACAAAAGCGCAGAAGCGCCACTTTGACCTGATCTTTCCCGAATTTAAGGGGCTTTTAAAGAGCGAGGCGGAAGAAGATTTCCTCGGTAGAGAGCGCATTCAAGTGCATCCATTAAAAAAATACTTAACAAATATTGTCCAGGATGCTGCAGAAGTTGAGAGGTTAAAAAGAGAATCCAAAGCGCGTTTACGCAATTATTTGGAGCCGCGTGTGACCCATTGTGCATCAGATGCAATGAAGGGACTTGTGCAAGAGTATCTTGCTGGATCCGACAGAAGAAGAGAGGGGCTAGACTCTGTTATCTCTTTTTTTAAACGCACAGAGACAAAAGCGAAAAAAGCTGAAGAGGTTCTTCTTTATTTTTCAGAAGTGCGTGCACTTCTCATTCCGGGAAGACAAGCCACTTCCGAGCTCTTTGAACCTATCCCTTAAGGGATAGGTTCTTGCGCCCAGCCTTGATTTTAATTAAAAAATTCATTTTACTTGTTTATTTTCTTGTCTCTAATTATAATACAAGCTCATAAAAGCAAATAATTAGGAGATAATGTTATGTCAGATTCTACTATTTTCGCTCCAGATTCACCTTTAACTTATTTTGCATTAGCAATACCTGGTTTTGGCGATATCGTCGAAGCGAAGATGGAATCGAACTTGCGCAAGCTCCGAACGAGTTTGTTATATAACACGGAAATCAAGACTCCTACAGCAGAAAATATCGTGGCCCGGTTTGATGAGAATCAGAAGGCTATTGCGCTAAAAGTTGATCGTGTCTTGCGTATTTATGATGTGCTAAAGATTTTCCGCAGCGCTCTGACCCTTGCGCTTGTGATTGTTGGCTTTGTCTGCCCTCTCTTCGCTGGGATGGGTATTGCCGTCTGTATCCTCCAGGCAGCGCCAGCACTCATTGCGACGGTGATTCGGGTCTACTACCGATCTGAAATGGCAGAGAGTGAGCAGAAAGAGACTTTTGGCTATTTTCTTGCCTGCGGCTCAAAAGCCGCCCTTTTTTACATGTTTTCAAAATCCATTCCCCTTATCTCCCTTGTCTACGAGTCTGCCCATTTAGCCTATAGCGTCGCAAAGCTTGGCTCAAGACAATATAATCATTACAAAGAGAAGAAAGCAGCTCCGACATTTGAGAAGTTGGTGGCTGAAAAACTGAGTCTAGCTGAAGAGGGGAGTCTTCTAGCGGTTGGGGCGAGGAAGGCCCAGGCGATGCTAGAGGCGAAGTCTGCAGAAGGAGCGAAGTCTCCTGAAGACGAGCTGAATTGTTCAGCTGTTTCTCCAGAAGCAAGAAAGGGTTGGATGGAAGAGACTCTAAGACGAAGAGACATTTTAGAGACAGCAGAGTTTATGGAACTTTCAGAGACAACTTTAAATACGGGCAAGGCGAACCGCACTTTCTGGGTTGCAGAACACCCAAGACTCAGAGAACTACTAAAGGTGGAGGAACAGATTCCTTTAGTCTTTTTAATGAAAAGAGATGCTTCTTACTCTCAGCAGCTACGGGAATTGCATGAGTTTGATGTAGAACAGAAAAAGATTTTGGATGAATTTAAGTGGGTGCTCAACAAAGAGAAACTGAAAGCGGTCCGCGAAGAAGTCGAGAGAAGAATGAGGAGTTCCGGTTCTTTCCTATATCCTGACCAAGGATCAAATCCTCAACACGTACACTGGGCACGGATCTTTGTCGAAACAGATCAAATTGAAAAGTCTTATCAAGAGTTAGAGGAAAAGGTAAAAGCGGCAGGTTGTGGAGATAATGAAGAAGCCTGGAAGCGCTGGTTGCAAGAGACTTATCTCCTAAGACTAAACAGTCTAAAAGTTGAAGTGGAGTCGAAACGGATAACACATGAAGTAGCTCTGCCTGTAGAGCTAGATGAATCAGATCGTGCTGCTGCATTAAAGGAGTTAGAAGAGACAAAGGGTTATGTGATTTGGCTTACAGCAGACGCATCTGAACCGGAAGTTCAGAGTTACAATAGAGGAAAAGAGATGGTCTCAGGATCTTTAAAATATCTTTTGTGTATCCCTGAGTTTCGGCGCGCAATTGCCCACTTGGCACCTAGGTCTGGCGTGGCATCTGATCTGCTACTACGATTGGCGCCTGCTCAGTCTGATGTGATAACCTGGGTCTGATGTGGCGCGTGATCTGCGAGCACGATCAAATTCAGTTCCAACAGGAATAACATCGCGTCTAATTGCAACTAAATTTAGCCAATAATCTAACCACTCAATCGACAAGTAAAATTTTACTTGTCGATTGAGTGTCATCTTTTTATTTTTCTTGTTCTGATCTTAATTGTGTGTTAATCTGTTTTAGATAAACATTAAAAAAGGAAAGGATTTATGACTCTAATTGCATCTCAAAAAAGAGAGGTAATGGCCGCACGAGTTGCTCTATATGGATTTGGCTGGATGCCGATCGTTGGAAAAGGTACTACAGCTTTTGCTAAAAATATTATTGATAAGCACGATCAAACACTGAAAGAACCTGAATTTGATCTTCAGGCGATGAAGATTATTAACATCGTCTGCTCTGTGTTAACACTTGCTCTACTTGTCACCGTCGTTGTCTGCCCTGTATTAAATTTTTTAATTATTCCTTTTTGGATTACCTATTGCGCAACAGATCTTCTAGGCGCTGCGTGGAAGTTGTATAAGGGTGACGGTTCTCTAGTCGTTCAGCTCGGTAAACTTGGGGTTAATGCGCTTGTGATTGGCCTTGCAATGCATGCGATGCCTTTCCTTATCATCGGTTATGAGGCTGTGAGACTTGCGGACCGCTGTGTTGAGCTTAAAAAGGGAAGAGGCTTTTTAGATCAAGCGGAAGATGCGTGCCAAGTTGCAACCTCTGAGCTCCTTGGACGATTTCGATCTGAGAAGAGGGCAGAGCCTGTTGCAGATTCTCGCTCTTCTTCTGAAGCGAAAAGACGAACAAAACCTTCGGACGATTTTGATCAGACTGTCGAAGAAATGGTCCGTGAACAACTTCCAACGCAGGCTGAGCAGTTGGAACTGGCCAAAGCAATGGGAATATTCAACGCCCTGTCGTTTCAGGCCAAAGTGCAAAAACCACGCTTCCAAAGAAGCGGTTCATTAAAAGAACTAGTATCGGCTCTTAGTACAGCTTCTCAAAAAAATCGTCTTAAATGGGTAAAAGACAGCAGATTCCAACCATTTTTTAGTAGTCTGCTTGACGCGCCTAATGAATTAACCCTTAGGAGCCTGCTCAATCAAAATCAGCAACTCATGGCAGTATTGAATCTTCGTAGTTTCGGGTAAAGCTACTACCAGTGCGCCTCCGGCGGCATCGAGCAGAGGATCGCCTCTGGATTGCCGCCGGAGACAAAGCCGAACTTCGTGCCCCGGTCATAGAGCAGGTTGAACTCGACATAGTGGGCACGCAAGAGCTGCTGTCTCTTTTTCTCTTCTTCACCAAACGCCATCCCGATGCGTCTGTGATAAATTGGGATAATGGCGTCTAAAAACGTCTTACCGATCCCTTCCCATAAAAGGTAGTCCGCCTCAAAGTCAGAGCTATTAAAATGGTCAAAAAAGATGCCGCCAACACCGCGCTCCTTTTTCCAGTGGGGAATATAAAAGTATTCTGCCGCATTTTTGGAAAATTCCAGATAGTGGGAACCTGTCGCTTTTTTGGCCACACCATGAAAATGTTCTGTATCTTCCGGATACGGGTAGCCCATCGGCGTTAGGTCATAGCCGCCGCCAAACAAGTAGCCCTTTTCGGTTTGGATGTAGCGCAGGTTCATGTGGATCGTCGGTGCATGGGGATTGTTCATGTGGGTGATGAGGCTGATCCCTGTTGCAAAAAAGGGGCCTTTTTCTTCACTTAGGGGCAAGCTCTTGCCCCTAATGCCAGACCAGTTAACGGCCGCCTTTTCAAAGTGAACCCCACGCAGCAGTGCGATTTCGCCGCCCCCACTTCCTCCTTGATACTCCCAAGGTTTACGTATAAAGGAGTTTGTATCGAGCGCTTCAAAAGAGGCGATGATCGTTTCTCGGAGCTCTTTTAAGAAAGTTATGATTTTTTTTTGTCTTTCCATGGCATTAGACTAACGCGAATGCAAAAAAAATGCATTCTTATTTTGAAAGGATATACCCAAACAACTTGAAAAGTTGGTTTTTGGCGTCGTCGGGCGGCCACCAAATTTGTTCCCACCTGCATCGCTAAACTTTTTAAGTTTAGCTGCTTCGGCGTCGGCTCCGCCTGACCAATTTTGAGGCGCCTCCTTGCCAAATTCCCAACTTTTCAAGTCATTTGGGTATAGATTTGACATTTTTTGTGTCAAGAGAGCACTATTTTATTTTGAACAGCTACAACCCTTGGAATTAATATGTCAATATCCTCAGCTCCTATAACGGTCTATCAATTTCCAGATGAATTTGTTATACAGCTGTATCTTGATACACATTTTCCTAATGACAATTTGTTGTTCGGGCAGAAAATGAATGAGGTTTTTGCGCGCTATTTTGACAAAAAACAAGTTACAGTACCTGTCTTAGAGATAGAAGTAGGCTTGTTTATAGCAGATGGTGATAAGAGGAGTATGACTCTTATCTTTGAGAAGACGTCCGCTTCCGAGCGCAGGACTCTTCGGCAGAACTTAATAAAAAATTTTTCAGAGGTGCTCCAACAGTGTGCACAGCGAGTATAAGACTTGTTTGAACAGGCTTTAACGACTGTGAAAAAAAAACGCATCCTTATTTTAGGCGGAGGTATTTCGGGATTGAGTGCCGCCTATGCGCTTGTTGAAAAGGGAGAGTATGAAGTGACGCTTCTAGAAGCGTCGGATCACATTGGGGGTCTCCTTGGAACACGGCAGCATGGAGAGTTTTTGTTTGAACAGACAGCGCGGACCTATGTCAGGGGACGAAGCGCGTCGCTTCTCAAGTTGATTGGCTCCCTGAATCTAGAAGAGCGATTAATTTTTTCTCAAAAATCTGCGAAAAAGCGTTACCTCTGGACTGGGAAAAAACTGGAACAGATCGACCATCCGCGCTTTTTATTACCTCTTGTGCCAGATCTTATGGCTGAATGGTTTAAAAAGCCAAACGAGACACTCCAGGATGAGACAATTGCAGATTTTACTCTGCGTCGATTTGGCAACAAGGTCTTGGAGCGGCTGATCGATCCGATGGTTCTGGGGATTTACGCAGGAAAGAGTGAGGAGTTATCGATTCAAGCCTGTTTTCCGCGCTTTAAAGAGTGGGAAACAAGATACGGCTCATGTCTGCGTGGCCTCTGGAAGGAGAGGCGCGGGTTCAAAAATTCTTCTCTCTTCTCTTTTCAAGGGGGAGTGCAGGTTTTGATCGATTCTCTACAAGGGGCGCTTAAAAGTCAGATCCAGTTGAACGAACAAGTGCATGCTTTACATGTGACGCAAAAAGGTGTGACCGTAGAGACTCAAGAGAGAGTTTTTCATGCAGACTACCTCATTTCAGCCCTTCCAACGGACGTCATTGGCAGACTCTTTTCTCCACTTGATCCTTCAATTAGTCAACGCCTCTTATCTATAGCCACACAATCTGTCACCCTTGTCCATTTAGGGTACAAGAGCCTCTCTGTGCCAGTAGAAGGGTTTGGGTACCTTGTCCCCAGTTCCCTCCAAGAAAATCTACTGGGCACTCTCTTTGACTCGTCGATCTTCCCGCAGCAGAACTTAAAACCAGACCAAAGACGTCTGACACTCATCCTGCGTCACGGCACAGTTGCACAGGCAACGGATGCACTTTATCGCCACTTGAAGATCACAGAGCTACCCGACTGCACAGTGACAGCTTCTTATCAGATCCCTCAGTATCATCTCGGGCACCTCGACCGTATTCTCGCTCTGCGTCAAGAGTTATCCGAAAAATTTCCACAGATCCATCTTTTAGGCAACTACCTAGAGGGGGTCTCTGTCAACGACTGCGTGGCAGGCGCTTTTAACCTTACCGAAAAATTAAATCTGGAAGCAGAGCACAACTTTCTTTAGTGCTTCTAGAAACTGGTTTAATTGTTCTGAGGTGTGTTGTAAACAGAGTGAGACTTTTAAGGTTTTCATGGTTTTCAGTTCTGTGTAGATTCCTGAGGCGTGGAGCCTTTTCCAGTATAATGTTGCCTCTTCTTCTGTTTCGAAGTGGATCAAAATGCGGAAGGCTTGACAACTTGTCGTAAAGCCCATCTCTTGGAGCTGATGGTTGAGAAAGTGAACCTTCTGATGTAGCTCTGCGCGCTCTCCGTCCATTGTGGGAATCAGATCAAGAGCTGCATCGATGATGCCAAGGGAGGCTGGGGGAATTCCCGATTCAGGAGAGTAGGGAAAGGATTTTATGATTTGTTCTAGGAGAAGATGCGAGGTAGCCACATAACCGCCGGGGGTCCCGCAAATAGAGAAAGAGCCGAGGATCAGGGTGACAGAATCTAGATGCGCCGCAAGCCCCATTCCCCGTTTCCCATATAGACCAAAGGCGTGCCTGTCATCGATGAATAAAGAGCCGTTCGTTTTATAGAGTGTCTTTGGGTCACAGAGGTAGCCACTTGTTTCAGAGAGCAGTGAGTGGATTGTATGTGTGACGTTACTTCCTAAAAAGGCGTGAACTGCTTGTTCTGCATATAAGATAGAAGAGAAGAGGAGAACGGACTCTTTGCCCAAAAGATCTTTAAGCTTTCTCTTAACAAGACTTTCACAAGAGAGCTCTCCTTCTGGTAACAGGAGGGAGCTGTTACTTGTGCCGTACTGTAAAATAAAACGGATCGCATTTTTTTTAAGGTCGGGATGGTTTGAGAGCCCGAGAGGATCGCTTGAGCAAAAATTGAGAAAACAGTGGCCATTGGCTAAAAAGAAGGGACCGTCAAGAGGGGTGATTGTTTCCATAAGAGTCCCATTTTTTTGTAAAAAAGAGTTGTCATTACGGTACTGCAAAGGAGAGCTTTTCAGCTAGTAAAAAACTCTAGAGCTCCTCCTTTTTTTTTCTGAGGTTTTTGAAGTAACAGATCCTCTTCTCCATCTCTCTTTCAAAGCCGCGCAAGTGTGGTTTGTAAAAATAGATCCTTTCCATCTCTTCTGGGAAATAGTTTTGTCCAGAGAATCCATCAGGAGTGTCGTGGTCATACTGATAGCCGGATCCATACCCCATTTCACGCATCAGCTGAGTCGGGGCGTTGACAATGGTCTTTGGGGGAGCCGCATGGGAGCTTTTTTCGGCTATGCTCTTTGCGAGATTAAAGGCTTTATAGAGGGCGTTACTTTTGGGAGCAAGGGCAAGATAAATGACCGCCTGTGCAAGGGCGAGCTCCCCCTCTGGGGATCCGAGAACTTGGTAGGCTTTTAGAGCGTTCAAGGTAACAGTGAGCGCTTCGGGGTCGGCAAGGCCCACATCCTCTGAAGCAACACGAATGAGCCTACGACAGATAAATTGTGGATCCTCTCCACCTTTGAGCATCCTCATGAGCCAGTAGAGAGAGGCGTCAGGGTCTGAGCCGCGGACTGATTTGTGTAGGGCCGAGATGAGTTGATAATGGCCATCATCGGATTTGTCATAGAGTGCAGATCGTTTGTGGCACAGATGTAGTAGCCTCTCAAGATCAATCTTCTCTTGAGGAGGTAGTGGCTCTAGATTTTCGAGCATATTGATCAGATGGCGTCCATCACCTTGAGCCATCTCAATCAGATTTGTGCGCGCCTCTTCTGTGATATTGAGAGGGTGGATCTTTTTTTCAAAACGGAGAATTAAAGAAGAGAGAGCCTCTTTGTTTAAACTCGCAAGTGTCAAGACGCGCAACCTGGATAGCAGGGCATTGTTAAGAGCAAAGGAGGGATTTTCTGTTGTGGCGCCGATCAGAATCAGAGTCCCGTCTTCGAGAAAGGGGAGGAAGGCGTCTTGTTGCGCTTTGTTAAAGCGATGAATTTCATCGACAAAGACGATCGGTTGGCGATGTAAAAGAGGTTGATTTTTCTGATCTAGAAGCAGTTTTTTTAAATCGGCAATGCCATGAAATGTAGCGCTGTAGCAGAAATACGGCAAGTTAAAGGCTTTTGCGTAGAGACGAGCAATGGTAGTTTTACCAGATCCAGGGGGGCCACACAGGAGTAGGGAGAGAGGTTTTTTTCCATGGATTGCGTGCGCAATGAGCCCTTCTTTTCCTAAAAGATGCTCTTGACCATAGACCTCTTCCAGAGAATCAGGGCGAAGTTGTTCCGCAAGAGGGATGATCATATTTCATGTTTGCTATTTTTAAACCAGCTCGGTTTGCGCATCTGATAGATCAGAAGGGGAATCGCGCACATGAGTAAGAGACCAATTGCGAGAAAGAGCTCATAAAAAAGAACATTTTCAATATGGAACTCTTCTGGGGGGATAAATCCGATTCCGATAGCAAAGAGCGAAGCTAGGATCCCAAGAGAGGCTACGACCCAAATTCCCTTGTGAGGTACCGGGATGCGGTAGGCACGTGGAACATGTGGTTTTGTGTAGCGCAAGCGAATGCTCGCAATAAACATCAGGATGTACATGATTAAATACGATTGAGAGCTCAGGACGGTTAAGATCCAGTAAGAGCTGTTCACTGATGGCATGTAGAGAAAGACGCACGAGGTGACTGTCATAATAATTGCTTGGAAGAGGAGGAGGTTGGTCGGTGTCCCGTGGCGATTCGTCTTTTGAAATAGAGGGGGCAAATTACCGTGTATCGATGTTGCGTAGAGCCCTTTAACAGGTCCTACGATCCAGGAATTGACCTCGGCTGCAGCTCCTATAACAAGAAGAACGGCGATAGGAGGCAAGATCCAGTTGAGATGATAGGCGTTAAAAAAGATGTGAAAAGCCTCCATGAGTCCGGAGATGAGGGTAATTTCATTTTTGGGGATAACGATACCAATAGCTAAAGATCCGAGCATAAAGAGAAAGAAGGTCACAAGGGCTGCCAGGATAATGGACCTGGGATAATTTTTTTGTGGATTTTTTACGTTTCCGGCATAGGCGGCTGAGACCTCAAGGCCTGCAAAAGCAAGAAAAAGACCGCTTAAAAAGACGAGCTGATTCGTATTGGAGATGTCAGGTAAGAGGGCATCTACTGTAAAACTCATTTGGGAAGGATTCCCGATGAGGATCCAGATCAGACCAAGCCCGATGATTAAAATACCAGGCGCAATTGTACCGGCAATCACACCAATGCTGCTAACCCAGCTAGAGGTCTTAATTCCCAGGTAGTTGAGTAGCGTCATCCCCCAAAAGCCAACAAGAACGATTGTTAAGATATACTCCTTATTATCAATAAGAGTTGGATCGATGACATAGGCAAGCGTTGTCCCGATAAAGGACATGATCGCTGGATACCAGGCGATGTTATGGACCCATTGCATCCAGATAGCAAAGAACCCCCAGCGATCTCCGAGAGCTTCTTTTACCCAAATGTAGATTCCCCCAGATTTTGGCCAGCCAGTTGCAAGTTCTGCAGAGACAAGTGCGCACGGTAAGAGAAAGACAAGTGCAACGATAAAAAAGTAGCTAATCGCACTGAGTCCATAGGAGGCGACAAGAGGAAGCTGTCTTAAGCTCGCCATCATGGAGATGTTGAGAAGAACCAGAATCGAGACAGAGAGGATGCGGCGTGGCGATCGTTCCATATTCGGAACTCTATCATAATATTCTGGTTTTGAGCTATCTATTTTTTTTAATTGCAAATTAAATAAAAACGAAATAAATTAAAGACAGGGGATAGGATAATCCTTATTACTTAATAACAAGGAGCGGAACAATGAGTCAACGAGAAGAATCTTTCGGTATGCCAAAAAAAGGCGCGCAAAAAAGTCAAAAATTTGAGCAAGCAAGACAGCAGCAGCAACAGAAGATGAAAATGGAACAGATGAAACAGCAGCAAAAACAGAAGCAAGGTTTTGATGCTAATGAAAAAATCAGACAAGAGAAAGGTGGTTGCGGTTCATGTGAGCCAGGAAAGCAACACGGTGCTCAACATCAACAACAGAATAAACAGCAGAACCAAAACCAGAATAAACAGCGCTAAGATTGGACTTTTGCGAATAGGACCGAGTTCTTCTCGGTCCTGTTTCTAATTTTCCATCTCCGATTCTGTTGACATGAGCATCTCTGGATGGTCTTGAATCCATTCCATGATCGGCTCTTCACCGAGTATTGGTCGTCCGTTAACAACCAGACAGGGGACCCGTAATTCATTTCCCAAAACAGCTCTGAGATCAGCTTTTGCTTGAGGCTGCTCTTTGAGATTTGTCATTGGAATTGTTTTGCCTATTTTTTCTAGATACGCAATTACGCGCACGGAATGTGGACAGGTTGGCGTGTAATAGAGCATCACATTGGACGAAGAAGTTGTCTCTTCAGCTTTTAGAGTTACAGCTGCGCTCATAAACAGTAACAGTGCTAGTAATAATTTCATAATCCTCCTTTCAGTATATACCTAAACAAATTGAAAAGTTGGTTTTTGGCGTCGTCGGACAGCCACCAAATTTGTCCCCACCTGCATCGCTAAACTGATTTCAGTCCTCACTTCGAAGGTCCACAGGACCTTCTCGTGTATCCGCAGCCTTGCCAAATTTCCAACTTTTCAAGTCATTTGGGTATAATTTGCAGCCTACAAAGTTTGCTCTTTTCAGAAAAGTAGAAATTTTTTAAAATTCCCTTTTTTGGAGGCTTCCCCATGTTAAAATATATTTTTTCTTTTTCCCTGATCCTCACAACCCTATTTGGAGTAGAACCGATGAAAATAAGTGAACCGAAGAGCCCGATGCATTTTGAACAGGCAAAGAAGTATCAAGCCGTGATCCAGACGAGTAAGGGGAAAATTGTTTGCGATCTCTATCCTAATAAAGCTCCTTTAACTGTGACAAACTTTGTTCAGCTTGCCCAAGCAGGGTTCTACAATGGGCTTCTCTTTCACCGTGTTGTGCCGCAATTTGTTGTTCAAGGAGGGGATCCAGATGGAACAGGGAGTGGAGGCCCCGGCTATACGATTCCAGCAGAAATTGGACTGCCTCATTTAAAAGGCGCCTTAGCAACAGCCCGCCTCTCTGATCAAGTCAATCCTCAGAAACGTTCGAGTGGCTCGCAATTTTATATTACACTCGAGAAAATTCCTTACTTAGATGGACAATATACGGTATTTGGCCAGACTGTTTCTGGTATGGATGTTGTTTCAAAAATGGTTCAGGGAGATAAGATTGAAAAGATAGAAATCTTGATTACACCTCAATAATTGGTCTAAATTACCTTGTTAGTAGGATTAATTTTTTTAAGAAAAATTTTTTTTTACAAACTTTTTCAACCTCTAAAAAAACGGCTCAGAATATGTTCTGAGCCGTTTTTTTTAAACCTACTTCTTAATCGATAATTGTTGTAAATAATTTTTTTTGTTATTTTAAATTCAGAATGTTGTATATTTAGAAATGTAGGGAGTGAACTAAGAGATTAAGGGTCCAGTGAAGGTTCTTTAAATAAACCACCCCTCGCCCAAAACAAGGAGCTATTATATGGCAAAAGCAAAAGCAAAAAAAACAGTTAGAAAAGCTGTTAAAGCTGTTAAGAAACCAGTTAAAAAAGCCGCTAAAAAAACAACTGTACGTAGAAAAAAAACTACAGCTCGTCGTTAAGCGCTCAAAAACCTTGCGCCTCGTGGCGTAATGCTTTTGATGTTTCAATAGAATCGAACAAGTCAAAAGGCTTGTTCGATTTTTTTTGTCCTGTTAATATACCCTGATGAAAAAGATTATTATTGTTGGGGGAGGTGCTGCCGGTTTTTTTGCAGCCATTACCGCAGCCCGTCTAAATTTGAATGTCCAGATAACGATTGTAGAGAGAAACCGCGCCCTTCTCTCTAAAGTGCGCATTTCGGGTGGGGGAAGGTGCAATGTCACCCACTCATGCTTTGAACCAAAACAGCTGATGACGCGCTATCCACGTGGTAACAGGGCACTTCTTGGGCCTTTTTATCGTTTTGGTCCAGCTGATACAATAAACTGGTTTAAAGAGGCGGGTGTCGAGCTAAAGACCGAGGCGGATGGACGGATGTTTCCTGTAACCAATCGCTCAGAGACGATTATCGACCTTTTTTTGCAGGAGACAA
>Ga0207073_1045_pt2 | contig 27159 bp, 33 predicted proteins | sample Alteio_BWMinHeat_65_FD_153575 | JGI IMG/M metagenome (GOLD analysis project Ga0207073, IMG submission 153575) | Enriched cells from forest soil in Barre Woods Harvard Forest LTER site, Petersham, Massachusetts, United States -... | ecosystem: Environmental > Terrestrial > Soil > Temperate forest >...
GACTCAGTATGGGCAATGTCAAGGGGCAAACTTTTCAGTAAACCAGTTACACAAAAATCAGCTAAATTACAAATTAGCATATAGATAATCATGAAATTCTGCAATCATAAAACCAGTGGAAATATGGGAAAAACTACACTTCCAATGTGGAATACTGGTTTCTAGGAGGTACCAATTTGGAATAGGGGAAATTTTGCAAAAATTCTTGTTTTTTACAATAATTTCAAATCATAATATCACACATTACTGAATCAAATGTTTTCATAAAATTATGAATTTATCTTTATATTTTTATAATCAAATAAAAAATAATTTCTACATTATCAGTCATAGATATTTTCATAATTCATATCATTCTATTTCAGTAAATTATTTTTAGTTTTGAATTAGATCTATTATCTAACATATTCAAAAATTACTTGCTGCTCAATTTGATAAAATATTCTAAATGATTGATATAAAAGATATGTAGAGTTATTAGTTCACATATTATTTCATAACATGTGAAAATTAGAAATATAATTATCATCTTCATAATAATTACAGTTACTCAATTTAGCACATATTGCGATAATGTGTATGCAATAAGTATTGAAGAACGTGATCATACAGGAAAACTTGTTTACAGTGGAGGAGAACCGGAAAATAAAAACAGATTTGAAATTGGCTCAATAGGATTTCCAGTTATGATTTCGTATGCAATACTTTTATCATTAGGCATAATATTTTTTAAAAAAAGATCAAATAAAATAATTTCTAGAATACTAAATTTTATACTTAATTTTGAAATTAATAAAAAAATATCTATCTTTACAATTGTTGGGCTTGTAACTATTTACATAATCATAAACATAAACAAGTTATGGGATCCTGATGAAATATCATGGGGAGATTACAATGTGGTATTAAAATCAATTGAAGATTTGAAAACATCTCCATATCAGATTCAACTTTTACCAATAACATGGAGATATTATGTACTTGTATTTTCAAATTACGTTCTAGGCAATATCAGAATTATGCCATTTATTGAAAGCATATCACTTGTAATTTTGACTTATTTCCTCACTGTAGGTATAACAAAAAAAAGATTTTCTGGCATAGTTTCTATAATAATTCTAATCCAAAGCAATCTTTTTTTAAAATATAGCGTAGCTGCTACCGAAGATAATCTTTGGACATTATTTTTTGTTCTTTCAGTTTATCTTGTCTTGAAAAAAGGATGGTTGTATATTTCACCTGGATTGTATTATCTTTCCTTAACAACAAAACCATTAGTTATACTCTATCTTCCTGCGTTAGTTTTTTTTATTTACAGATCTATTATACCAAAAAATAACAAGATTAAGATCTACATTTTATATCTACTTACTTCCATTGTACTAGTAACTGCTATATTTTTTGGATTATTTACAACAGGTAACATAAATTTTGATATTGAAAAATTTGTAGATGCTTTCAAGATATTGAGCTCATGGCTACACTCTGACATGATTATTTCACTATTTTTGTTACCATTAATAGTTGGATTATACATCAAGTCAAGAAAAGGAGTTGTTCATGCAGATTCTATAATGCTCCTGATACTAAGTACAGTCATATCTGCTCCATTACTAATTAGTGTGACCGATATTACTAATCAACCATACAGATTTGTTCCTGCAATAGTATTTTTTGCAATAGGTATGGGTATGTTATTTTCTAATGACTATATAGTTTCACGTAAAAAACCAGAGCATGTTTCTCTGATAATTTTTTCTGTTTCATTTATAATCATTCTATTTTCTACAATCTCAATTATCTTTCCCGCATTAATTCAGACTTCAAGCGTTTATTGAGAAGAATTACATCTTAACTGGTTTTTACTGAACCTAGTAACATAAAATATAGCAATTATAGATATAATTAGAGATAATGAAGGATATGGAAATTCAGGAAGAGAGCTATCAGGAGAAATCATTTCACCCCACATAGTGGGATTAGGAATCGTTAGGGGAGGAGTATCTTTCATTTCAGGCCAAGAATAGACTTTAGTTTTTGCTGCATCATAAACAGAAACATAAAATCCATAATGGTTAGATCGTCCAATTAATTCTATAGGAATTTTGAATTCGTATGTTGGATGAGGAATTCTAGTATAACGATCATTAAAATCTGAAATTCCTCCTATTCCTATAAAATCTAGCGGAGGTAAGATATTTTTAAAGTGGCCATTTAATGCTGTGTCTGATCCTCCTTGCAAAACAAAAGTTTTGCCATCAAGTACTGTGACAAAACAATAGTCATTATAATTTGCAATTGATGACTTTGCATCATTTTTGTCGAAACATACTGTTGCCCTATCAGAGTTTTTTTCAAATGTACTGACACCCACAACATCAATCATAACATAAACATAATTTTGCCAATGTGCTATACGTATGTAAATAGGACCAGAGTCTCCATTAATCTCAGTTAGACTAGATTCTTTCCATTCTTGTGTGAATGACCATTTTCCATCAAACATTACATTCTGCATACGTGAACTGATAGTTATTGGCATTGTTTGGGCATATACCGCAGGAAAAGAAGCCACAATAATCAATAGAATAACAAAAAATCTTTTCATCGTTAGAATATTCTTTCACTAGTGAAAAAACTTAGTGTTCTTAAAATACTTATAAATATAAATTAAAACACGTAAGTAACATGAAAAAAGCAACTACCATTCCAATAATAATAACAATCATTCTACTATCCGTTATTGCTATAAATTATGAAAGTAATTCTATTTCTAAAAATCAATCAAGTGTCATAAAACCATCTGAAAGTGTTACCCAGTCAAACACTACAGGCAAACATTATGAGATAGGAATTTCCGATGGTATTGGTGTAAGTGACAGGCATTGATTACCATTTAACAGTCCAATTTGGCCCCTGAGTTGGTGGATTTATTCCACAAGACATAATACGAATAACTACAGAATACCAATAATGATTAACAACAAGAAGCTGCTTGTACCTTTTATTGCTGCAGTAGTGGCAATATCTGGAATTTTATTGAGTACAGGTAGTTTAGGAGCTTCGCTTCAACCAACTACACTCTCAGAAAATCCAATGTTTTTGGGACACATAGAATTGGTGGCGAAGGATGTAAATGGTGACATCAAGTCATACAGACAAACAGACAACCTTGTTGTAAACGTCGGTAAATCGTGTGCTGCAGTACAAATTTTTGGAAATCCTACTAACGGTACTCAAAGCACAGCATGTGGTGGCCCAACTAGAAATGCTTTTACCTTCATAGCAATTGGAACAGCAACAGCTTCACCAGCTGCTGGTGACACAGCGCTTGGAGCACAGGTTGGTGGCAGAGCAAACAATGGAACATATTCATTGGAGAACGGTACTGCAGGAGCTATCGGAGCAAATGCTGCCAATCCAGTATATGCAATACAAACTACATTCCATCCTACTGCTAATACTATTGCAGAAGCTGGCATATTTGATGCCTCAACAAACGGTCACCTGTTTGCACACCAACAATTTACCGGAATAAGCTTGGCTGCATCTGATACATTGACTGTAACTTGGCGAGTCAGTATGAACTAACAATAAGTTTTTTCATAATGAGCCAACCCCTTTTTTTGATTATATTATTTTAAGATCTCAAAGACAAGTATATCAATTATCATGACTTGGCAAGAAAAAAAAATGATCAGAAATGTTAGTAATTTCAATTGATAGAGAGCAAGTCTACACGTGCAAACTAAAGAATTTGGCTTTTCTAAATTAATATAAAAAGAAGACGCATTCGCCAGTCTCCCCATCCGAGCTTCCCTACTCGTATGTTGATTGTGACGATACGCCGGAGGGTGATGGAACTGATGGGAATCTGTCGCCAATCTGCTGTTCTGCAACTGCAGATGCTTCTTGCAATATCCTTTCTGTCTCTTCGTTTGATGCATCAGTATCGACATTAAAGTCTCCACCTGCTAGTGAGTCCATCATCAAACCGTTGAGTGTTTGTGTCATTGCATTGAGTTCAGAATCTGCTTCTGGCATGAACCTTCCAAGTGATGATTTGAGTCCCTTCATTGTGGACATTGCAGGGGCGATTGCTACCATTGCATCACCGAGGTCATGTATTGTGGTTAGACGCAATTGTACTTGCTCTAATGCCATTCTAGCATTTCCTAACATCTTTGACACTTTCCTAATCTCAGCTAGTTCGTTTGACAGAACTCTACTTGTTGCTGCATCGTGATGTTGCATTGCGGCTACGATTCTCTTGAACAACTGAGCATCTCTTTCTCTCAGCTTGCCCAACATAGAATCCATCTTCGATATTTGACCCTGTAATTTGTTCACAGCTTGCTCAATCCTAGGTTTTAGAGCGCCTTGTGGCTTTACAGTTTCACGTAATTTTTCTGATATACCAACAGACTCAGGTCGAGTCCAGGTCTTATCGAAGCCGGTCATGTCGGGTAGTCAGAAAGTTGGTTCTTAATGGCCGGTGTATATTATACTCAACACTAGGCTAAATTTAGCTCACAAAGTGTAAATCAGTCTTTTGATTATTTTACAGCATATGGTAAAGATAGTAGTCTTTGATTCAGGCTTGGGTTCCCTGTCAGTCATAAAACCAATACGAAAAAGAATTAATGCAGAAATCATCTATTTTGCAGACCAAAAAAATTATCCATACGGAACAAAGTCTGTATCCCAGCTAGATAAAATAATCAAGTCCACCATCCTAAAATTACAAGAAAAATTTGAGCCAGATATTATCATAATAGGCTCAAACACACCATCATTACTACTAGACATTGAAAAAAAAGACAAGATCATTGGAGTATTTCCCCCACTAAAAGAAGCTGTATCAAAGACAAAGTCTGGAAAAATTGGAATACTTGCAACAAAGTCAGTTGTTGAAAACAAAATTTTGGACAAGTATATTAGAAAAAATGTTCCATCCAGTATTCATGTTAAAAAAATTAATGCAACACTACTTGTAGACCTTGTTGAATCTGGAAAATTCATTACACAAAAACAAACATCAAAAAACATAATAAAAAAAATTGTCAAGCCATATTTAGAAAATGGTATAGATGTATTTACCCTATCAAGTACACATTTACCATTTCTTGCACCAATTTTAAAAGAATTATTTCCAAGTATAACATTTTTAGATCCAGCAGATGCAGTAGCTAGACATATTTCAAAAATATTAAAACACAAATCAGAAAAATCTAGATTGAAAATTTATGCATCAGGTGATGTCAGTATATTTCAAAAACAATTGACAAGGATAGGAATTAAAAATAAAGTAAACCAATTATGATTTTACTTGAGCTTTTCTGTATCCATGAGTGAATGTCTTGTCATATAATTTTGAATATTCATATGATTTTGGGTTTACAACATCTCCAATTATTATGATTGCGGTTCTTGTTATTTTTTCATCACGTATTTTTTTTGCTATATCCTGTAAGGTTCCTATGATTACTTTCTCGTCGCTCCAGCTTGCTCTGTAAACTACTCCTACAGGTGTTGATTTTGAATATCCACCCTTGATTGCTTCTTGTACAATTTTTGGTATGAGATGAATACTGAGATAGAAAATTAGTGTTGTTTTGTGTTTTGCAAGTTCTGATATCTGTTCTCGCTTTGGTACCTTTGTTCTTGATTCAGCTCTTGTTACAATGATAGTCTGAGTGACACCAGGTAGAGTGAGTTCACATCCTAGTGCTGCAGCTGATGCCAAAAATGATGTAATTCCAGGCACCACTTCATAGTCTATTCCTTCTTTTTTGAGATTGTCTGTTTGTTCCCTTATTGCACCGTATATGCTAGGATCCCCATCATGCAATCTAACAACAAGTTTTCCTTTCAGTGCATTTTCTTTTAGAATTTTAAAAATATCTTCTCTTACCAGTTTTGCAGCATCATATAGTTGTGATTTTTTGCACATCTTGATGATTTCTGGCGGAATGAGTGAGCCGGAATATACTATGACATCAGCTTTTTGAATTAACTTTTTTGCTTTGACTGTAATCAGTTCAGGGTCACCAGGGCCACAGCCTACAAAGTATACCTTATGCACGCTTTACCACCATGATTGAAAAATATTTTGTAGTCATTGTATCTGTTGTGACTTGGCCCAGTGTTAACTTTTTGATTATCTCCTGATCAGTTCCTATATCTTGACCAATTGCAAAGATCGAACTGTCTGGAAATCCAGCTTCACGTAGCAGTGTTATGACCTGATCAAAATATCTCCCATCTTTTAGAAATATCATTGTATCACAATTTTTTGCAGTTTCCTTTACCCTGGATAAATCATAACAAGATGGGATTACTGCCATGGTTTCTGCACCTTCTGCAAGACTGATTCCAACTTTGGATGCAAAAGTAAACATGGATACGATTCCAGGTATCACACTGATCTTTATCTGGGGATATTTTGTCTGCAGTTCCCTATCAATGTAGATCCATGTACTGTAAAGATATGGATCGCCCACTGTAAGATAGATCACTTTTTTGCCGGAAAGAACCTTTTCTGCAATGACTTGGGTATTTTGTAACCAGCTATTTTCCAGAGTATCTTTTTCCTTTACCATCGGAAAGACTAAGTTGACAACTTCAGGTTTCTTGGATTTATCCACTAGTGATTCAATTATGGAATAAACTATACTTGGCTTGCCTTCTTTGGCAGTAGGACATACAATAACTTCAGCATTTTGTATTGCCTTGACTGCTTTTACTGTTAAAAGCTCCGGGTCACCAGGGCCACAGCCTACACAGACAAGATCATGCATTGATTTCATCAAAATTGTACCTAATTAAAAGCTAGATTTCTGAAAAATGTTTCGTAACAGGCTTATGTTTTAGTTAACAATTGACCTCATAACAACAAACATGCCAGTAGAGGGTACAGTATACAAAATATATTAAATAAAATCAATAATAATGAAAAAACATGAATAAGAAAATAATACTGGTCATAATTTCATTTGTTATAATTTTCTTTATAGTTATACCGCTTGTTGTTCCCGCTAGCGATTCTAACAATACAAAAATAGAGCGACTAAACAATGGCACATTCTTAAAAATCTATGATGCGCCAAAAACTATACAAATTAAAAATGACACTATATACATAACACCAAAAGGAATTGATGAAGGAACCCAAACTATTGTAATACCTGTATCAGAACTTCTTTTTCGACATACATATCACTTGAATAGCGACAACAGCATAAATTATTCAGAGATTTCTCCAGAACCTAAATACACTGAATTATATCATAAAATTGGATTATACAACTCTTCAAAAAAAATTGTATTTGTATATCCAATTTTTACCCAAACTGCATATGAAAAAAATGGATTTTATGATTACTACAGTGGAAATTGTGATTCAAGTTGTCTTACTGCAAAAATTATGTATGACGAGCATGGCAGATACACATCTAGTATACGAGCTGCCGCTGTTTTGACATTATTGAATTATTCATACATAACAGATGTTGATATTGATAAAAATCCCGATATTTTAAAAAGATATGACAGAGTGATTATGCTACATAACGAATATGTAACAAAGCGAGAGTTTGATGCAGTTACTCAACATCCAGATGTCATATACTTGTTTGCCAATGCATTATACGCTGAAGTCAAAGTTGATTACAATTCCAACACAATAACCTTGGTTCGAGGTCATGGATATCCTGATGCCTCAACCAAAAATGGTTTTGACTGGAAATTTGATAACACTCCTGACGAGTATGACAACTTGTGTAATAATTGGAATTTTACCAATATAGACAATGGCAAGATGCTTGATTGTTATCCATCTTTTCGGTTGTTTTATGATAAAAAATTATTGGAATCATTAAAGAATTAGATTTCATTGAACTATTACTCGATAGCATGATTTTTTATCAAGTTACTGCGTATTTGTCAGTAATCTAATTGTTTATTTTGAAATTGTAAAAAATATCTTTCTAGATTTTGGTTGCAGATATTATGGTAACAGGGTTTCTTGCAAGAAACATGGTACCTGTAGAAGTTTTTTTGCTTTTGGATATTGTTACCTGAATTATATCAACTGACGAAAATTTTAGTTTCTCAATTATATTTAGCACAGAGTATAGTGTTTCAATAAGAATTGTCCCAATTACTATTCTACCTCCCTGTTTTAGTTTTGATTCACACAGTTTTACTATATCAGCAGTCTCCCCACCCGTACCGCCGATAAATATGGCATCAGCCATTGGTAGATCATCAATTTTTTGCATCGCGTTTCCCAATATTACAGATACATTTAAGATTTGGAATTTATCCAAGTTTTTCTTTGTAAGTTCTACTGCATTTGGATCAATGTCTATTGAGAAGACTTTGCCAGAAGATCCCACTTGGTGTGCAGCTTCAACTGATATTGATCCGCTTCCGCATCCAACATCATACACTATCTGTCCAGATGATAATCTTGCTTTACTTACCTGAATTACGCGGACTTCCTCTTTTGTAATTGGAACATCTTCTACTCTATCAAATGATTCATCTGGAATCCCAGGAGTACGATGTTGCCACATTTAATTTACTAAAAAACTGATTAATATTTAGAACTACCTGACAGTTGCAATTCCAACATCTGGATGGATGAGTGTATTTACCAGAATCCAGCAAAAAATAAACATTAGAAAATAGCTGCCATATCCAGTTGTAATCAGTTTCTTCTTTTCTGATGCAGCAATAGGAATTCTCATGGACTTTGCTGCAGCATATGAAACAATAAACAATATTATCATAATTCCAAATCCCAGTCCTATTCTAGAGGATTCAATAGAAAATGTAGAACCACTTCCAATAATTGCAGAGAGAGCTCCTGCTAGCACTCCAAGACCTACTCTTAGCCAGAATAATTTATCTAGTCCACCTTTTATCCGAGATTCTTCGGTTTGGCCAGGCATCCCTGTAGGATTATCCTTGGTGTTATCATCCACATTTGGATTTTCATCTTCTTTTTTCTTGGGATGTCGTGTCAACTAAATTTTCAAAATCACTCGGTTTAATCCCGTTTAAAATGTTTGGTTACAATCTTAATAGTAAAGGTATAATCAATGGCCAGAAGAATTAGGTATCATGACACTTGCAGGTATAGAACTGCGCTACCTGATTACGGAGATGAATAAACAAGTAAAGGACTATTATGTCAGCAATATTTATGGCGTAAGCCGCAACAGTATTCTTTTCAAACTACACCATGCAGAAAAACCTGATCTGCTCATCATGTTCTCTACTTTTGGCTTGTGGACAACTGGAATAAAAATAAATCAAATGGAGGAGAACCGGTTGATAAAACGATTAAGAAATGATCTATTACGCAGTAAGATAATAGAGATCAAACAGCTTGGAAGCGAACGAATTGTTTATGTAACATTTTCAGGGTTTGACCAAGAATTTATCCTAGTCGGGGAGTTTTTTGGAGATGGCAACATCATATTGTGTAATAAAGAGATGAAGATTCTTTCCCTCTTGCATTCAATTGATGTAAGACATCGAAAGCTTGCAGTAGGACTCAATTACATTCCACCTCCCTCTTCTGGATTAAATATTTTAGAAGTTACAAAAGAAAATATTGAAGAGATCAAAACAAGTGCTACTCCAGTTGTAAGATGGATAGGAAGAACACTTGGACTACCAGGAAAGTATGCAGAAGAGATCATCAGAATAAGCAACTTGGATCCAGACAAATCTGGAAATGCATTATCTGATAAAGAAATTGAAGACATTTTTCAGGCAACAAAGGGCCTAATTGACAAAGTAACTACAGGAGATCATGATGCATACATAATACGTGATGTAAAAAATTCAGATGTCATCCCCATACCTCTTGGCGATATGAGTACAAGAAACAATACAGTAAAAGTATCAAGTTTCATGGAAGGATTGGATTCACTTTTTTCAGAAAATCTTCTTGAGCATGGTAAATCATCTCAGTCTACCACTGCAAACCAGAAAATCACAGAGCTTGAGCATAAACTTGAAGAACAAAATAAAGCAATTTTACTTGTAAAAGAAAGATCAAGCTCAATTTCCAGCGTAGCAAAAGCACTTCTTGAGATATCATATACTGGCATAACATCCATTGAAGATCCAAGTATTGAACCGCTATTGAGCAGATACAACTCACACACTGCAAGAGAAAGCGGTGTTTTTCTGATAAATGTTAACGGAGAGAAAATAAAGATTGATACCCAGTCATCAATCCAGGCAATAGCTTCAACATTATTTAATGAATCAAAAAAACAGATGAGGGCAACTGACACAATCAATTTAGAAAAGAAAAAAACTGAGAAGAGTTTGGAACTTGTCAAAAAACAAGCAAGCATTGCACAGGATTCTATCGTATTTGCAGTTCAAAAAAAGAAGGAATGGTTTGAAAGATACAGATGGTTCATCACCTCAGATGGCCACCTAGCAATAGGAGGACGTGATGCTTCCTCAAATTCAGCTGTAATAAGAAAACATCTCAACAAAAATGACATGGTGTTTCATGCAGAAATTGTTGGGTCGCCATTTTTCCTTCTAAGGGAAAGTACGGAAAATGATCTTTCCAGTGTAAAAGAAGTATCGCAGGCAACTGTATGTTTTAGCAGAGCATGGAGAGCAGGAGTATATGGATTAAATGCATACTGGATAAAACCAGACCAAGTCAAGACTGCAGCTCCAAGTGGGCAGTTCATTGCAAAGGGATCATTTGTCATTGAAGGATCTAGAAATTTTGTACAGGTATCCACGCTACAGTTGGCAATTGGTCTATATGAAAAAGATGAGAGTTATCTATTGATGTGTGGAACGCCATCTGCAATCAAAAAGCACTGCATCTATTTTGTAACAATAGAGCCATCAGGAGTGGACATGACAGAGATGGCAAGAAAAGTAAAATTGGAATTCATGAAATTCAAAGAGAAGGAAGAAATAGTAAAAGCAATCTCCATGGATGATTTCATAAGAATGCTTCCTGCCGGAGATAGCCACATAGTAGAATCAGGTCATGGAGAGGCGTACGATTGAGTACATACAAACCAATTTTTGTAGTGGATTCAATGCTGGGTAATTTAGCAAAGAAATTAAGAATTCTCGGATATGATTCAAAATATTTTTCCTCAATTGAGGATGATAAACTAATTTTAATAGCAAAAAATGAGAAACGCATAATTTTGACAAAAGATGAACAACTTACTAAAAATGCAGAAAAACAAGACATTGGTTTTGTTCTTATCAGGGGAAGTGATGAATCTGAACAAATTATGCAGATAAATGCAAAAATTAAGCTTGATAGATTTGTGATGGATACAAACAATTCTCGCTGCATTTCTTGTAATGGTAGTTTACAATCAGTTGAAAAATATCGAATCATAGGAAAAATCCCAGAGGGGGTACTAGAACGAGAGAAAAAGTTTTGGATGTGTGATTCTTGTAAAAAAATTTACTGGGAAGGAACTCATTTTGAAAAACTGCGAGAATTTGCAACAAAGCTAAATGATATGATGAATTGATTTTATCAGATGATGACGGTCAAACATTGGTAAAAACTGCACGTCTAGTTGTTACAGAATATATCAAAGAAGGAAAAAAAATTGAATTATCAAAGGAGATCAAATCCAGGTTTTCATACAAGTCAGGAGTATTTGTTACGCTAAACAAAAAAGAAAATCTAAGAGGCTGTATAGGATTTCCAACCCCTGATAGAATATTACATGAGTCTCTTTTAGATGCAGCCATTGCATCATCTACAGAGGATCCACGTTTTTCCCCCGTAAGATTTGAGGAGTTGAGTGAAATTACGTTTGAGGTAACTGTACTTATCCCACCAGTTGAGATTAAGGTCAAGGATCCAGCCGAGTACCCTGAAATGATAAAGATAGGTAGAGATGGCCTTATTGTAAAATGGGAGTTTGGAGCAGGTTTACTTCTTCCCCAAGTTCCTGCAGAATATGGATGGAGTGAAGAAGAGTTCCTCAGTCATACATGTGAAAAAGCAGGGGCTCCTTTTGATTGCTGGAAACAAAAAAGTACAAAGATTCTAAAATTTGAGGGAATTGTATTCAAAGAAGTAGAACCAAATGGACAAATCAAGAGATTGGAACTATAGAATTTTTCCTTCAACTGCATCAAGTGTTATTTCCTTATTTTCTTGTAGCAGATCATAATCATCTTTGCTTGCAATGACTAGCGGAATATTAGATATGGCACATCCAGATGCTGTTGTCAAGTCAGCTTTTAGACAGATCATGGCAAGCGGTGCACAGTTGTTATATTTTAAAGAGTATAGAGTATAGGCCCCAACACTACTTCCTACCCCAAAAGGAAATGCAAGAATTTTACCACCAACTGATTTTCCAAAGAGATCATGTTTTTTGTCATGCACTATTCCTGTTTTCTTATCAATTCCACCAAGAAAGTTTATCGGATTTTTAGCTACAAGCAAAGAGCCTTGTGCTTTTCCCCGCACTATTACTTTGACATTCATCTTGTTTCCTCTTGCACTATTCTTTTCAAACTCTTCAGATTCACATCAACATTGTTCGAAGTCTTCAGATAATATGCACCCTTTACACTATTTGTGACAACAGAATCCACTTCCTTATTGTCAACAAGAGGCGACAGGCAAGTGCAGCAGTCAAACAATAATTCCCCTCCGGCTCGCTCTATCTCATTTACATAACCCAAATCTCGTATCTGCCCCTTGATTGCACTAGGACAGAAGATCATGCAGCGTTTTTGAAATGATCTTCCTTTTAGCATTGAGGCCAGGTCGCCAATCTCTTCAAGACCAAGTTGAGGACTACCAAGTGTAATCAAATCCCCGCTCTCAGAAGTATTAAGTTCGTCATGAATTTTTTGCATTTCATTTTTATCAAAATCAATTTTTTCGCCCTCTTCCTCACCAAATGTGAACATGCCACAGGCCCCCGAAGTACCCATACCTGCACACAAAGATTTGCAGCTGCGTCTGTCAAGACCATTTACACCAGACAGGGCAACTGAGCTGCCTGCAACTTTTCCTGCAAAATATCCAAGCATCCCATATGCCAATTCATCACGCGACTCTACCTTCATACGAATTGTCAGGCTTGGCTTTCTTGTACCATCATCTCTTAAATCAGAACATGGACTTTTTCCCGTTATTGCACTTGCAAGTGCACTAAATGCACCTTCTTTGTTTGTCTTGAGTCCAGAAAATGAATTTGCATAGATTGCAGCATTACTTTCTGCAAAGGACACATGGGTACCTTGTTTTGGAATATCAAATATTTCATAGGGAATGCAAGAGTATGACGGGATTGCCCCCATTTTTTCATACGAATTTTTTATGCTGCGCTGATTCTCAATGAAGTTGTCATCAAGATGATAATGTGAAACAGAATCAAAATCAAACCCCATCGGATTAACTGTTGTTTTTACTTTGAATTTAGCATCCTGACTTAGATGTGAGAGAAATTCTTTTCCTGCATCCCCTATTGTATTATAATTAACTCCAGACAGGTGTGCCCATTCTATTGGAATTAACCTATTAGCACCAGATGCCTCGCCAATTGCTACAAGAGTTCTATATGCAAGTGCAAGTGTATCTCCTTGCTTTCCATCTAGTGCACTCTCTTCTTCTTTTGTTAATTCCAATACTCAACTTTGTTATAACAGATATAATACTTGTGTGGTTAACATAAAATCAATTGGAAAAAATTAAAAGAATTTTAGATGGCATGATGTCTACAATGAATTCTGTCAAGCCGCCTCGTATGACAGCACTCAGAGAATTGCGCGAGGCTGAAAATGGAAGTCCTTTGAGTATCCTAATAGGAACAATACTTTCTGCTAGAACAAGAGATGAAAGTACTGCATCTGTAGTTAAGATATTATTCTCAAAATATAAAACAGCTAGTTCACTTGCGGGTGCAAAATTATCAGATGTAGAAAAGATAATCAAAAGGACAGGTTTCTATCATGTTAAAGCAAAAAGAATAATCGAAGTTGCATCAATTATAAATTCAAAATATTCAGACAAAGTTCCTAAAACTATGGAGGAGTTGTTGAGTTTACCCGGAGTCGGAAGAAAAACTGCAAATTGTGTCCTAGTTTATGCCTTTGATGAACCAGCAATACCTGTTGATACACATGTACATAGAATTTCCAATCGACTTGGGTTAGTACAAACAAAAACTCCAGAAGAAACAGAGATTGAATTAATGAAAAAAATCCCGAAAAAACATTGGATTAGAATAAATGATACATTTGTCATGTATGGTCAAAATATTTGCAAGCCAATTTCACCCATGTGTTCTGTCTGTCAGATAAAAAAAGATTGCAATTATTACAAGACTACAAATTAAGAGGGTTCGTTCTCAGAGATCTTTTTTGTTTCTTCTGAAGTTCTCTTCTTAGTTTTTAATAATACAACAATTAACACCAATGTTACTGCAAGTACCATAAATGGCATGTAAAATATTGGATTTTGAGAAGGATCTCCAGAAATAATGCTAAATGTTAATGCACCCGCATTTACTGGAGAAGAGTCAGAAGCTGAATTCATCCCAGAAACAGTAAACTCTCTCATTGTAAAACCCGCAACATCCAAGTTAGAAACTGCCTCCTTTGATCCTACACTAACAGTGAGACCACCGCTACTTGAATGAGTTGCAGTGATAAGTTTGTCAGGAGTCCAACCTATCTTTTTTTCATCATGAATCATAAAGTATCCATCTTCTGGAGTATTTACTGCCACCCAGAATCGATAATCGGGTGGACCTCCCATGCCAATTTCTATAAACTTGGGTGTGTCAAGATTTTCATATAGTCTAACTACTGCGTTTCCCTCTTGGTCTGTATACTGGAGTTTGTTTTGCATTTCAATTTCCCAGTTAGTTACATGTTCATGATCAAGTTTGAAAACTGTTGCATTTTTGGTATACACATTAAATGCACCATATGGAACTTGGACAGAATCATAACGCTCAGACTTGTTCATGGTTGATTCCTGAGCATAAACAGGTAAAAATGAACCTGTTAGTAAAAGTACAACGAGCAAGAGACGCATGATCTGGAATGATATCATTTCAATAAAAATCTAGTCCACAAAGGGATTATCTAATTTTGTTAGTCCTTTGAATACCTCAGGTCTCATCATATATTCAGACGGATTCTGTTTATCAAGAATCATCGCCCTAAGTTTAGTTCCGCTTAGACTTTCTTGGTATTCTGTACCATGTGGACAATTTCGTTCACTTGCAAATGACAAACATTTTCTACAATAGAAAAATGCTGGAAAGAAGATCGGCTCTATGCCAATGTCAGGATATGAATCAAATATCTTTTGTGAAGCAAATGGATCATAGTATGTACCTACACCCGCATGATCTCGTCCTATTATGATATTAGTACATCCAAAATTTTTTCTCATTATAGAATGATGTATTGCCTCTTTGGGTCCTGCATATCTCATCTCTGTATGCAAGGTACCAAGATAACATCTGTTTAGAGGATAATAGTGCTCTATGAGAGTTTCATAAGAGGTAACAATTGCCTCATCTGTATAATCTCCAGATTTCTTTTTTCCTACAAGTGGATTAACAAACAATCCATCGTGTGTGTTAAGAGATGCTTTCTGAAGCATCTCATGCGCTACATGTGGTACATTTCTTGTTTGAAATGCTACAATTGTTTTCCATCCAGCCTTTTGAAAGAAATCTCTTGTTTCAATAGGGGTCTTCCTATATCGCCTGATTTGAGTTTCGTCTGGTCTTTTTACATAGTCAATTTTTCCACCAACAAGAAATTCTTTCATATTCATAGTTTTTGCCACACCCGGGTGTTTTAGATCAGATGTTCCATAGATTTTGGTTGAAACTGTATTTTTATCAAAATTGTAAACATCATCGACATGCAAGATGGCAAAATTTTTCCCTCCTATATTTAGAGCAACATCTCCTGCATCTTTCATCTTTGTTGCAGTATCTTTGTCCACATCAAGTACAATTGGAATTGTCCATGGTAAATCATTTGCTAGCCTACCATGAGAAACTACTTTTTCAAAATCTTCTTGTACCAAAAATCCTTCAAGTGGACTGAAAATTCCATCAGCGATATTTTCTATATCATTTCCAAGATCAGCATTAACAGAGATAGAAAACAATTGGCTTGGATCTTTTTCTGTAATTCTGCTTACTAATTTACCACCATGTGGTTTTGCTACACCAATATTTGCCAATTATATCACTTATTGTGGTCAGCATGCAATCCACATTCTTTTTGAGAATCAGATTCCCACCACCAACGTCCGGCTCGTAGTGGTTCTCCAGATTTGATTGCACGCGTACATGGTTCACATCCAATGCTAGGAAATCCATTGTCATGTAATTTGTTATATGGAATATTATTTTTTTTGATATAATCCCAAGTTTGATCCCAAGTCCATTCTATTATTGGATTTACCTTTATGATACCATTATGTTGTTCATCAAATTCTATTTTATTTGCATTTAGTCTTACCTCAGTTTGATCTGCTCTTAATCCTGTAATCCACCCATCCAATGTTGAAAGGATTCTGTTAAGAGGATGGACTTTTCTTATACCACAACATAGTTTTCTGTTGCCTACACTTTGATAAAATAAATTCAGTCCATTTACACGAACCATCTGTTCTACTTCATTCTGGTCTGGAAACATTACCTCTATGTTCATATTGTATTTTTTTCGTATTTCATCCATTACATCGTATGTTTCTTGATTAAGTCTACCTGTATCTAGAGTAAAGATTCTTGCTTTTGGATTTATTTTCATCATCATATCAATTACAACTACATCTTCGGCACCAAAACTTGATGCCATGGCTATTCTTGGATGTAGATTATCCAGTGACCATTGTAAAACTTCTTGAGGAGTTTTTAGATGTGTATTTAGCTGCTGTACTTGCTCAGCAGTAAACTTTGACATGATAAAATTTATCACTATTCGTCATATAATTATTTAGGTAAAATATTCATTCTAGAGTTATAAATGAGCTAAACAATGAAAACATAATGTCAGAAAAAACAGTGCTTGTTGTTTTTCCATCAATTTATTCGTTGAATAAAATAAATAACCTTGAAACAAGCATAGCAAAAATTCTCAAGATAAAAGATCAACAATATGATAACATACGAAAAAATGAATCATTAATTATTGTAGAGGCAATTGATCCAGTACTTGCTTCATCTGCAGTGAATCTTTTATTTGGAATAGACAAGATTGCAATTGCAAAAGAAACAGATACCAATTTTGACTCTGTTTTATCAATTATAACAAACACTGCCTTGAGTTTACTCTTAAACGGAGAAAAATTTTATGTCAAGGTAAATGGAAAAACAAAGGATTTCCTAGCAAAAGATTTGGAAATTGCTGCAACTACCATGTTAGTAGATAAGAGCGTGTCTTTGGGGACAAGACCTGGATCTGAATCAAACCATGACAGACTGGTATACGTACATCTAACAAATTCACATGTTTATGTTTGCATTTTTGTAGATAAGGGATTAAGCGGTCTTCCATACAACTCACAAAAAGAAAAAATTCTATGCTGCATTCATGATGAACTTTCTGCAATATCTTGTCTTCAGACCATAAAGATGGGTTTTGAGGTCAAGATACTGGTTTGTTACCGTAATGAGTCTGATTTGCTCAAATTAATCAAGATCTTAAATAAAATACTGACACGAATTATTGAAAAAAATGTTATTCTTCACACCTGTAAGATGAATTGGTCCTCTGGCATATTGACTACTATTACCGCTATAACTCAAGTGATGATATCAATAGCATCAAAAGAAAAAATTGAGCGAATTTCCTTGGGAATATCACCCATGATCTTTCCGGCATCGTTTTGTGAGTACAACTCAAATTTAGTATTGCAGAGTAAACTTATTCCATGGTTTCCCCTTTCCGGCATTGATTCGGGAATTTTTGAAAATGCAAAGGAGATAGGACTCGAAAAATATATTGCAGATTTGGAAGATTTGTGTAAAAAACATCTCAGTTATAAGAAAATTTCCATGTCCGAAGTAACAAGATATGCAAAAGACGCACTAAAGACCCTCAAGTGTATTCCAGTTATTATCGGTCCAAAAAATATACACGATATAATTGATTCATTAAAATCAAATCATTGAGAATTTAAACGGGTCAAATTTACTTTCTGTTATGAAAAAGATAGGCGGATTTGTATATCCTTGGGGAAATGGCCACTTTACAAGAATGATGCATTTGGACAAGACAATTCAAGATGAAATGAAAGATGATGTTGAAATGCATTATACAAGTAGTGGTGAAATTTATCAAAAACTGTTACAAAAATTCCCACAAAATAAAGATAGAATTCATGATATTGAAATGCCTACACCAATAGACGGTAAGAAGGGTCCAAGTATTACCCTGTCTTCACTTAATTTCCTCTTACCAATATCTGGAAGACCGCCTCTTCTCTCAGTTGTAACCAACTACCTAAGAAAGGAAGGAAAACTTTACAATAATCAAAAATTTGATCTTGTGATAAATGATGGCGATGTAGGATCAAATGCAATCGCACAAAGAAGAAATATCAAGTGTATTTTCATTACAAATCAATTTAGGCCAAAACTATGGGCCTCAAGATTCTATCTGTACCCTGGAGTGATATATGTTTCAAAAAATATTGAAAAAGCAACAAAGATAGTAGTTGCAGATTCTCCTCCACCTTATACCATATGTGAGTATAATCTCAACTTTCCTGATAGGCTAAAAGAGAAAGTTGTGTATGTGGGTCATTTTTCAAATGGTGGAATAGTACATTCCAAGCCCAAGTCTGATACAGAAAAACTAATTGAAAATGTAGATAGTTTTGGATACTGGATGATAACAGGTAATAAATCAACAAAGAAAATAACTCTGGAAAATTATAAAACAGCTTTTCATAGACCTGATATGACTGGTGAAAGAAGAATAATTTCACATGCAAGTGCAGACTCATCCTTAGACAAAGTTCTAGGAAAGGATGGAAAAACATATTCAATTTCAGAAGCTGTGGAAAAAAAGATAGATTGGATTCAGATAGATATTGGATTCCTCTCAGAGCAGGAAAAAGATACAGTTCTTAATTTGTGTAAATATGCGGTGATAAACGGTTCCCATACAGCAATGGGAGAGATATTAGGAGGAAAGGCAAAGCCAATCATAGGAATACCAGTCTATGACGAACATACTAATCAGATAAAATGGGCACAGGACAAGAATCTAGGAATTCTAGCTACAACTGTTAAACAGACTGTTAAAGCAGTATCTTTGATACATGAGGATTATAACAAGTATCAGGAGAATCTTTCTGAATTTTCAAGAAACTACAATACAGGTGGTACAAAAAGTACAGTAAAAATAATCTCAGAGATGTTAGGAAACTAGAAAGAATTATAATTTTTTAAATCAGACATAATGTCCTGGTACGCGGCACTTAGATGGGCGAACTGACCTTTTAGGGATGAAGACATAGACCGCGTACCAGAAACTGACCAAAAGCTTTTATGGATAACTTTGATGATCGCCGTCGTTGACTGAATGCCCCGAATGTGCAGCTAAAGAAGTAGTCATAGAAATGAAATTTGATGCCAATACAAAACATTTCATTTGTAAAAAATGCGGTTTGTTTGCTACTAGAGAACAAGTAAGTGATATAAGATACAGATTAAACAAACGAGAGAAAACACGAGAAGACAAACATGATGAATACCGCGATTGGTGGACAACAAGTAAAAAAGAAAAACAAGGCTAGTTACAGTGAGTTACAATGGGAAAAGAAAAAGAAATTCCAAAGTGGGTACAAGATGAAATAAAGGATGCCAAATTTGGCAAGCCAGAGTCAATTACAAGAACTGGCTACATACTTGAAATTTATGAAAAGGATATGAAAATAGATTCTCAACTTTATGAGGCCATTGAAGATGGAAGGAAGATAATAGAAGGAATGAATTTACCAAAGAAAGTAAAGCCTTCCAGTCTCATGAAAGGAGTTGTTTATGAATTTACAATAAATTCATTCAAGGCTCAGTTAAGTAAAAAAGTTATCGAGTTTTTGAAAAAGGAAATGGATATTGACATGGATGCCATTTATCAGTTCGAACTTACAAGTCTAGAACTAATGGATGTAGACTCGGATTCTTCAGGAGAAGAAGAATCCGAAGAAGAGTAGACTATTTTCAGTCCATCGTAGATTTCATTGATTTTCTAAAGATTCCTCCCACTATGGGATTTATCAAATATGGAAAAGTTTGTTTTAGCCATATTACAAATCTTACAAATTGCGGGACAACAATTTCTAGTCTGGGTGATGAGGCAGCTTTTACCACAGCATTTGCCACGGTCTTTGGATTAAGTGATGTAGTTGAATATCGTGGCATTTTGCCAAAAGACTCGTGATTAAAAAAATTAGTTCTTACCATTATAGGACTTACTACAGTTATTCCCACTCCGGTTCCCTTTAGCTCGTGAAATAACGATTCTGAGAACCCCAACATGGCAAATTTTGATGCACAGTAAGATGCCATTCCAGGAATCCCAATGCTTCCTGCTACAGATGCTACATTAACAATATGTCCAGATCTTTGTTGTAACATTTTTGGCAGAAATGTCTTTGTACAATACATCATTCCAAGAAAATTTGTAGACATTTGTGATTCCATTTCATCTATTTTTGATTTTTCTACAGTATTGTATATTCCAAAACCTGCATTATTTACAAGCACATCAATCGTACCAAATTTTTCGATTATGATTTTTCCCATTTTATCTACTTGTTCCTTATTAGATACATCACATGCATAAACAAGGGTCTTAGTCTGATATTTTGATAATTTTATAGCTACTTTTTGTAATTGTTCTTCATTTCTAGATACAAGTATTACATTAGCATGTAATTTTGCAAATTCTTCAGCGGACTGTTCTCCAATTCCACTTGATGCACCTGTAATAACAACTACTTTACCAGAATAATTCAATAATTAAAAATTAAAAGCCTGAAAATAAAGTGCTTTCTATACAGTTTTGGCTCTCTTTATGCTCGGGTAGACTACTTTCATAAGAAAGAGCCAGCTTATTACAAGTCCAACATGATAAGTAGCAATTCTCCATCCAATCACAATATTCCATTGTAGACTATTCTTGGCAGCTGCAAATGTCAAATTATTCAAGTGTCCCAAGTATGCCCAAATTGAAAATTCAGTCAGACCAGAACCACCAATAGTAATTGGTAGATTACCAACTGCAATTGATGCCATTGTAGCCATAAGAGAGTGGAAAAAGTCTATCACATAACCTGCACCATTTGCAATTATCATAAATGAGAGACCATAAAGTGACCATGTAAATATAGAAATTATTATTGAAACTGTAAATGCTTTTTTGATTTCTTTTGTATGAAGAGTCTGTCTACTCATATCACAAATTTCTTTCATCCAAAGATTAGTTTTATCAATGTACTTCAGCGAACGTTCTTTTCCTACTCTTGTGGCAATTCTTGCTGCCCACCCAGGTATTTGGAATGTTCTTTTTGATGATAAAAAGAATAAGGTAGACCAGAGTCCGGTTATAGGAATACTAATTGCAAGAATTGTGATTCCTATTGCATAAGCACCATATACAAATGAAATTACAGCTGCGACAATTGCAAATACTCCAGAAACTAGTACTTCAGTTACAATTTCTATTATTGTTACCCAAGATGCTTTGCCTATTGGAACACCTTTTTTACCCAACCACATTATTCGGACCAATTCACCTCCTACAAAAGAAGGAGTTGTAGATGTTACAAATTCACTACCTATTCTTACAGAAATTGTTCTCCAGTTTACATCTACAGGGCCCAGAAATTTCTTTACAAGATAATTGAATTTTAGGCCTTGAGTGAATAATTTACCAGCCATAGCTATTGAAGCACCTATGAAAGGTAGAATACCAATTGCAAGAAGATTCTCAAAACTCACATTAAATGTGGCGGCAATGATAAGGAATGGAATTACACTAACGGGAATGGCAAGAAGTTTCCAATTCATTGCCTGCCTTACTCATGGATGGAAATATAAGCTCAACATAAAATAAATTATTAGAAAAATGAAGGCAATTTTCTTAGTTGGAACAGCGGGGGCTGGAAAGTCATTGTTAGCTTCCAAAATTCTTGACTATTATTCTAGAAATGGTGCGTTTGTAGGCATGCTGAATTTAGATCCGGGTGTTGAGAATTTACCATATACATGTGACATAGATGTTAGAGACTATATTGATATTGTACAAATTATGAAACAATATGATCTAGGACCTAATGGATCAATGATCATGGCAAGTGATCTTATTGCATCAAAAATAGATGATCTACAAAATGAAATAGATAATGTAAATCCCGATTATCTTATAATAGATACGCCAGGTCAAGTTGAGTTGTTTGCATATAGAGCAAGTGGACCATTTATCATACAAAATTTAAACATAGAAGAAAAATCATCAATATTTCTTCACGATGGATCACTGATGACATCCCCTAGCAATTTTGTTTCAATTGCATTACTTGCCACTTCAATAAAATTAAGACTCGGGTTACCTCAGATAAACGTCCTAACAAAAATTGATCTTATTGAAGACAAGATTAAAGACATACTAAAATGGTCAACAAATATGGCAAGTCTGGAAGATGCTCTTGCAAAAAATTCGGATGGTGAAAATTATACTCTTGCAATCAATATTCTTAGAAGCTTAAATTTAGGTGGATTTGCTCAGGGAATGATTCCAATTTCAAATTCTACTGGAGAAGGCATGGCTAACCTTCAAGCTGCACTAAGTCGTGTACTCAATTTGGGCGAAGAGGTGGAAGATTAATGAAAAGCGTCATTGTAAGGGCTCCTTGCTCTACTGCTAATTTGGGTCCCGGTTTTGATGTGTTTGGATTAGCTCTTGATGCATATTATGATGAAATTCAGGTAATAAAAAAAGGGAAAAAAATCATTATTGAGAGCTCAGATTCCATCCCTCTTGAACCAGCAAAAAATTCAGCCGGATTAGTAATTAAGGAAATGTCAAAAAAATTCAAGATAAAGTCTGGACTTTTAATTAAAATTAAGAAAGGGGTTCCAGCAGGATTTGGAATGGGCAGTAGTGCTGCATCTGCTGCAGCTGCTGCAGTTGCATTCAATGCATTATTTGAGCTTGATCTGGATCAGAATGCTCTAATAGAATTTGCAGGAATTGGGGAAAAAGCTAGTGCCGGGTCTATCCATTATGATAATGTAAGTGCATCAGTTTTAGGCGGATTTGTGATAGTAAGAACTGATCCACTTGATGTGCTAAGAATTGATCCTCCAAAGGATTTGGTGTTATGTGTGGCCATACCAAAAATTAGTGTTCCAAAAAAAAAGACAGAGGTATCAAGAGGAGTACTTCCTCAACAAGTGAAATTATCAGACTATGTGAAGAATCTTTCTAATGCGTCTGCAATAACCACAGGGTTCATAAAAAAAGATGTAGAATTGATAGGCCATTCAATAAAGGACATAATTGTAGAGCCTGCTAGAAAACATCTAATCCCAGGTTTTGACAAAGTTAAATCAGGTGCATTGCAGGCCGGTGCGTTAGGTGTAACAATAAGCGGTGCCGGGCCGTCAGTAATTTCATTTACATCAAAATGTGCAGATCATAAAAAGATCTGTAAAGCAATGGAAAAAGGATTTGCATCAGCTAATACGGAATGTGCTACAGTAATTTGCAGACCAAGTAAAGGCGCTTTTGTATTATAGTTATTTTTTTTCAACAAATTTACGCATTCGCTCTTCTCTGTCTTTAGTTGAGAAGCACACGGCCCATGAATATATTTCAAGTTTTAATCCAGTATCAAGATTAGCATCAGTTCCTCGGTTTACAAGCATCTTGGAAACGCCTATTGCAAAATTACTGTTTTTTGATATTGCCTTTGCATATGCTCTGGTTTCAAAAAGTAAACTCTCAGAAGGAAATATTTTGTTGACTAGTCCCATCGAGAATGCTTCTTCTGCAGTAATTTTTCTACCAGAAAATATGAGGTCTTTGGCTCTTGCCGGACCAATGATTCGCAATAGTCTTTGTGTGCCACCCCAGCCTGGACAAATTCCCAGTGTAACCTCAGGTTGACCGAGTTGTGCATTAGGCGATGCAAATCTAATATCACATGAGAGCGCAAGCTCACATCCTCCCCCCAAAGCATATCCATTTACTGCAGCAATTACAGGTTTTTCTAATTTTTCAATTCTATTCAAAACTTCGTGTCCTCGAAGTGCATATTTTTCTGCCTCTGTTGGTCCTATACTACTCATATATTCAATATCAGCACCAGCTGAGAAAGCTTTTGGACCGTCACCAGTGATAATAATAACACGTGAAGAATCTTTCTCCAAACCATCAAGTAGAGAAATAAATTCATCCATTACATCCAAATTCATTGCATTTAGTTTGTCTTGTCTATTGATTGTAATTTGTACAATGTCTTCTTCTAGTTCAACTTTCAGATATACCATACAAGAAAAATATTTTAGCAGAAATTAAACTTTAGAGTGTATGTTTTAGATAGAAATCGAGTTATATTGCCATTTTCACAGTGAACCCATAATTGAATCCATTTGGGTTGATGTCATCTATTGGATCAGCCGTTTGTTGGGGTACTTTTTTTGTTCCAGTTAGAAAGGTAAATGTTGCAAACATTTGGCAACTCCAAGGATCTACTGGAATAGGAGTCATTCTTTTTGCAATACCAATTGGTTTTTTTTGGGGATTTGGAATTTTGCCCAGCGGACTTTTTAGTGGAGTCATATGGACCGTAGGAAATATCCTTGCACTTTATTCAGTCAAGTTGATTGGACTTTCAAGAACTTCTCCACTTCTTGCAGGTTTTAGTATCCTAGTTTCATTTCTCTGGGGAATTTTATTTTTTGAAGAAAAGTTTGGTTATATGATATTAGCAATTTGTGCAATTGGATTACTACTAGCCGGTTTACCATTTGTTACAAGCGCTACAAAGACTTCAACTATACAACGAAAAGGGTATTTTATTGCCGCAGCATCAGGTATCATAGGAGGCTCTTATGTCATACCAATGCAGGCAACTCATACACTTCAATCTGGATTCTTTTCATGCAGTTTATCGATTTTTGCAATAGGATTACCACTGTTATTTTTATCTCGGAGATGGATTCGAAAAGAGATTGTTGCAGGAATAGTTTCAGGGAGTTTATTCAACACAGGCAGCTTATTTGTCCTGATGGCCATAGCATCAATAGGAATTACAGTAGCATATCCTATTTCTCAGACTGCCACACTTTTTGCGGTATCCTGGGGAGTTTTGTATTTTAAAGAAATAGCACACAAGCGCAATATACTCAGAGTTGTCACTGGTTCTGTCATGATTTTGTCTGGTGCAATACTGCTTTCTATTGCCTAGTCAAGCATTTTATTTGGTCTAATCAAACTGTTTTCAAATTGAAATCTGTTATAGTATTTAGTGGAGGTTTGGATTCAGTATGTACTGCCACCTATCTTCAAAAACAATATGACCTTTACGGAATAACTTTTTCTTATGGTCAAAAAGCAGATAAAGAAGTAAAAATTGCACAACAATTTTCAAAATTATTAAAATTTAAAGAACACAAGATAGTGGATATAGGATTTATGAAGGACTTATATGAAAATACAAATGCTCTCACCAATTACAAAATAACAATTCCTTCAAAATTTGATTATTCCATAGTAGCTCCAATAAGAAATGCCATTTTTTTGAGTATAGCTTCTGCATGGGCATTCTCAAAAAAAGCTGAGGTTGTTGCATATGGTGCACATACTGGAGATACTAGATATCCAGACTGCAGACCTACATTTACAAAATTGCTTACAAAGACTTTGAATGAAGGAGAAATTGATGGGATTAACTCAGGTATTAGAAAGAAGATAGAGATTTGGAGTCCATTTATGAACAATCTTTCAAAGAGTGATCTTCTAAGGAAGGGATACAAAGAATTAGGTGAACAGATCTTCAAAAGTTGGAGTTGTTATGGAAATGGCAAAATTCATTGTGGAAAGTGTGAATCATGCAATAACAGAAAGTTGGCATTTCTCAAGTCTAAGATCTTGGATAAAACTAGATACGCCTAGATTTTAGATAAGATTGGTCTTCTTAGTATTATTGGTCTGACAATTAGATAATAAGCTAGAAACACAGAACCGATGATTCCCCAAAATGCCCAAGTTGTCATAGAGCTATCAAAACCCATTTTCTTGAAGAAATCCATCGAATTCAGAGAAATTCCCAATCCTGCTCCCAATACAATGAAAAATTCTATGGCATACCACATAAAGGCAGGCCAAGACTCTTTTGGAACATGAATGTTGTTGTGTGCTCCCACATTAGTTCTGCATTAACTGTTATTATTTAATTTTTTAGGTTAACCAATATTGGGTTTAGATTTTCCGCTATAGATCAAATTTAGAACATCGGATCTTGCTTCTTTTTTATCATAAACTCCTCTTGATGCTATTGTTGTCACTACAGCATCATTTCGTACTCCTCGCATTTTCATACAAAGATGTTCACCTTCTGCAATGACAATTACACCTTTGACTCCTTCTGCATATAGTTCATCAGCGATATTTTTTGTGATTCGTTCTTGTATTTGTAATCTAGCAGAATATTTTTCTACAAGACGGACCAATTTTGATATTCCAAATACTTTTCCATCAGGAGCGTATGCTACACTCACTTTTCCATAGAATGGTAACATGTGATGTTCACACATGGAATAAAATTGAATATCTTTTGCAATTACAATATCAGAATCCTCAGAAAACTTTACTGATAGTTCAGACTCACCCTCATATCCCTTGAAGATTTCTTCATACATGTCTGCTATTCTGCTTGGAGTATCTACAAGACCCTCTCTTGTTGGATCTTCACCTATCTCTGCAATTATTTCTCGAATTAATCGTTTTACTCTTTCTTTATTCATCAAGGAGCACCTATGAATTTATGAAGCTGAGGTACTATTCTAACTTGATCATTATATTCATAAACTGAATCATAAAAGCTGAATAGTTGTTCCAAAC
>Ga0207073_1054_pt2 | contig 27050 bp, 26 predicted proteins | sample Alteio_BWMinHeat_65_FD_153575 | JGI IMG/M metagenome (GOLD analysis project Ga0207073, IMG submission 153575) | Enriched cells from forest soil in Barre Woods Harvard Forest LTER site, Petersham, Massachusetts, United States -... | ecosystem: Environmental > Terrestrial > Soil > Temperate forest >...
CTTTTTAATACGAGAGAACACGTCTTCTTCACGGATCCGCATTTCATCGCGTAAGTCTTGTTTTGCTTTGGCAAGTTCTGTTTTTTCAATTTCTTGAACCCGCGCATCTTTTTCAACACCTTCACGCGTGAACACTTGCACGTCAATGACTGTTCCCTCCATACCCGTTGGCACACGTAAGGAAGAATCTTTCACATCAGACGCTTTTTCACCAAAAATTGCACGCAGCAATTTTTCTTCAGGAGTGAGCTGTGTTTCACCTTTAGGGGTAACCTTACCGACTAAAATATCGCCGGAAGTGACTTCAGCACCAATATAGACAACGCCGCATTGATCCAATTTAGATAACGCACTTTCGCTCACATTGGGAATATCAGCAGAAATTTCTTCAGGCCCTAATTTGGTATCACGAGCCACACAAGTCAGTTCTTCGATATGAATACTGGTGAAACGATCTTCTTGTACAACGCGTTCAGAAATCAAGATTGAATCTTCGAAGTTGTAACCGTTCCAAGGCATAAAGGCGACCAATAAGTTTTGACCTAACGCCAGCTCGCCCATGTCAGTTGATTGGCCGTCTGCAAGAATATCGTCTTTTCTAATCACATCACCTTGTTTAACAAGTGGACGTTGATTAATACAGGTATCTTGGTTTGTGCGGGTGTATTTCGTGAGATTGTAAATGTCAACGCCTGTGCTACCGGGCTCTGCTTCTTTATCATTGACTTTGACCACAATACGCGCTGCATCAACATAATCAATCACGCCACCACGTTTTGCAACTACCGTCACACCGGAATCTTTGGCAACCAAATGTTCAATACCGGTGCCAACCAACGGCTTTTCAGTTTTCAAAGTAGGCACAGCTTGCCTCTGCATGTTAGAACCCATGAGTGCACGGTTTGCATCGTCATGTTCTAAAAAGGGAATTAAAGCTGCTGCAACGGAGACAATTTGCTTGGGTGACACATCCATGTATTGCACGCGATCAGGCGTTGAGAAAGTAAATTCGTTTTTAAACCGAACGGGTACCAAGCTATCAATTAATCTGCGTTTGTTATCAATGGATGCAGTTGCCTGCGCAATCACAAAATCGCCTTCTTCAATAGCAGAAAGATAAACGACTTCATCCGTGACGGTGCCATCGACGACGCGTCGATAGGGTGTTTCAATGAACCCATACTCATTGGTTCTTGCATAGACCGCAAGCGAGTTAATCAAACCGATATTTGGGCCTTCAGGTGTTTCAATTGGGCAAACGCGACCGTAGTGGGTCGGATGGACGTCACGCACTTCAAAGCCAGCGCGTTCACGCGATAAGCCGCCTGGCCCTAACGCTGACACACGACGTTTATGAGTGATTTCAGAGAGTGGGTTATTTTGGTCCATGAATTGCGATAATTGACTGGAACCAAAAAATTCTTTCACTGCCGCAGAAATGGGTTTGGCATTAATGATATCTTGTGGCATCAAGCCTTCTACATCAGGCAAACTTAAGCGTTCTTTGACAGCACGTTCAACTCGGACTAAACCAATGCGAAATTGATTTTCAGTCATTTCACCAACACAGCGAACACGGCGATTACCTAAATGATCAATATCATCAACAGTGTCTTCACCATTGCGGATGCGTATCAGTGTTTTTAAGATCTCGAGAATATCGTCTTTGGTTAAAGTACCTGAACCAGTAATCTCTTGCCGGCCGACACGTCGATTTAATTTCATTCTACCGACATCGGATAAATCATAGCGCTCAAAGGTAAAGAATAAGTTCTTAAATAAGGCTTCAGCAGCTTCTTTGGTCGGTGGTTCACCAGGACGCATCATGCGATAAATTTCAACCAAAGCTTCTTGTTGATTCGTGGTTGAATCAACGCGCAAGGTATCAGACATATAAGGGCCACGATCAATATCATTGACATACAACGTTTCAAAGTGTTTGATGCCCGCTAAACGGAATTGTTTTAACATTTCGGCAGAGATAATATCGTTGGCATTACCTAATACTTCACCGGTTTCAGGATGAATGATGGTCTTTGCTAAGATTTTACCCAGCAGATAATCAGGTGGTACTTCAAGAGATTGTATGCCTGCTTTTTCTAATTGGGAAATGTGCCTTGCCGTAATGCGGCGGCCTTTTTCGATGATTAATTTTCCGGCTTTTTTGACTTCAAATGCAGCGATTTCACCGCGCAAACGCTCAGAGATCAGTTGTAAAATAAAACGGTCACCGTCAATGTCTATATGATTATTCTCAAAAAAGGTTGCGAGTATTTCTTCAACAGATAAACCCATGGCGCGCAATATGATTGTGACAGGCAGCTTTCTGCGTCTATCGATACGAGCATGTAAACAATCTTTTGGATCAAACTCAAAATCAAGCCAGGAACCACGGTAGGGAATCACTCTGGCAGAAAATAAGAGTTTACCAGATGAGTGCGTTTTACCTTTGTCATGCTCAAAAAACACACCAGGAGAGCGATGTAACTGCGATACCACCACACGCTCAGTACCATTGATGACAAATGTACCATGCTCGGTCATTAATGGGACTTCTCCCATATAAACTTCTTGTTCTTTGATGTCTTTGACAGTTGAAGTATTTGATTCTCTATCGTAAACCACAAGACGTAACTTAACGCGCAATGGCGCAGCGTACGTTAACCCACGCATCTTACATTCTTTGACATCGAAAATCGGCTCGCCTAAACGATAACTCACATATTCTAATGAGGTGTAGCCTGATAAACTGGTGATTGGAAAAACAGATGAAAAAACGCCATGTAACCCACTGGCGCCTAAACGGCCAGCAACACTACCATCTGCTTTTAAAAATTCTTGATAGGAATTAGTTTGTATTGCCAATAAAGGCGGTGCCTCAATAGCACTCAATAATTTTCCGAAGTTTTTTCGAATCCGCTTCTTCTCTGTATACGAGTAGGCTGATGCCATGTGTGTACCTCTGCGTGATCAACTACAACTAACACAAGCGAAATAAAGGAAAAGCCGGAGATAAATATTCCCCGGCCGCACAACAATTACCACATTAAAAAACAATAAGATGAGACATAAACTTATTTAATCTCAACTGTCGCACCTGCGTCTTCTAACTTCTTCTTCATTTCTTCAGCTTGCGCTTTAGCAACACCTTCTTTAATCGGTTTTGGTGCAGCTTCAACTAAGTCTTTAGCTTCTTTCAAGCCAAGACCAGTTAATTCGCGCACGACTTTGATGACGTTAATTTTGTTGTCACCTGCTTTTGCTAGCACAACGTTGAATTCTGTTTTTTCTTCAGCAGCAGGCGCGCCAGCAGCAGCAGCGGGTGCCGCCACTGCAACAGCAGCAGCAGAAACGCCAAACTTATCTTCCATCATCTTTACTAAGTCAACAACATCCATTACGCTCATGTGCGCAATTGATTCTAAAATTTCTTCTTTGCTTACAGCCATTTTTAACACTCCAAATAACAAACGTTAATGTAAATAAACCCTACTTTACGCTGCTTCTGATTGCTTTTTCTTATCAGCAACAGCAGCAAAAACTCTCACCAATTGTGTATGAGGTTCCGCCAATGTGCGCACAAATTTAGTAATCGGTGCATTCATGACAGACATCAATAGCGCGATTGCTTGATCGCGTGTTGGTAGATTTGCCAAACTTGCTAAACCTTCTGCAGGTAACAAACGGTTGTCAAGTGCTATCGCTTTGACCTTCAGTTTGTCGTTTTGTTTGACAAAATCTCTAATTAAGCGTGCAGCAGCACCTGGGTCCTCTTGCGAAAACGCAAGGACCAAAGGCCCCACCAGCGAATCTTGCATACATGAAAACCGAGTCCCCTCTAAAGCACGGCGAGCCAAGGTGTTACGCACAACGCGCATATAAACACCTGATTGACGTGCAGATTTTCTAAGATTAGTCAAGTCGCTCACTGTTAAACCGCTGTATTCAGCAGCAATCAGTGACAATGCTTGATTAGCAACCGCGGCAACTTCGCTCACAATGGCTTTTTTGTCATCTAATTTTAATACCACTCTATGGTACCTCCAAAGATATTGCCAATTTTCGACATTAAATATAATATCGAAGTGATACTTAGTTTCAGGGCGAACATTAGCTTTACAACCGCTGTGAGCTACCTTCTACTAAGTTATTTACAGCAACGCTCATCCGTTTGCATTACCGTCTGCGTAGGCTAACGTACGTCCTCTCAGACCATTCTAGCGAACTGCCTAAGAGACTTCTTACCGTCCATTAAGTAAACACACCTACGGTCTATGACGGGTCTGGCGTAAGCAAGGCCACGTCAAAATTTCTATTTCTACAGGTTTAAATTAGCTGTGTCAAGAGATAATCCTGGTCCCATTGTTGTTGAAATGGCTATTCTCTTAAAATACACGCCTTTAGCACTCGTTGGTTTGGCTTTTTTCAACGCTGCGGTCACTGCCTCAAAGTTTTCAATGAGATCAGCTTGATTGAAACTGATTTTACCAATCGCACAATGCACAATACCAGCTTTATCCGCTCGATAGCGTACTTGTCCTGATTTTGCATTTTTTACAGCAGCTGCAATATCAGTGGTAACGGTACCATCTTTAGGATTAGGCATAAGACCTCGTGGCCCTAAAATTTGCCCTAATTGGCCCACAATACGCATGGCATCTGGGGTTGCTAGCACAATATCAAATTCAACTTTACCCGCTTTGACTTGCTCCGCTAAATCCTCAAGCCCGACCAAATCAGCGCCTGCTTTGGTAGCGACGTCTGCATTAGCTGCAGTGGTAAAGACAGCCACTCGCATTTTTTTGCCTGTACCTTTAGGTAATACAACAGCGCCACGCACACCTTGTTCAGATTTACGCACATCAATGCCTAAATTGAACGCTAACTCCACACTTTCATCAAATTTTGCATGGGGCACTTTCTTTAATAAATCAATCGCATCTTGTAAAGAATAAGCTTTACCTGGTGTTACTAATTTAGCGATGGCTTGTTTACGTTTTGATAATTTTGGCATGTTACACTCCCTCCACATCGATACCCATGCTGCGGGCACTGCCAGCAAGTGTACGCACAGCAGCATCAAGGCTGGCTGCAGTTAAATCTGGCATTTTAATTTGTGCAATCGCTTCAAGTTGTTTACGTGTGACTTTTCCAACTTTTTCTGCTTTAGGATTACTACTGCCTTTTTTTACTTTTGCTTCTTCTTTCAGTAAGTAAGAAGCGGGAGGTGTTTTAACGATGAAGGTAAAGCTACGATCGGTGTATACCGTAATCTCAACCGGTAATGGCACACCCTGCTTACCTGGTGTTTGAGTTTGCGCGTTAAATGCCTTACAAAAATCCATGATCGCAACACCTTGTTGACCCAACGCAGGGCCTACGGGTGGACTTGGATTCGCCGCTCCTCCAACAATTTGTAACTTAACAATCGCCTTAACGACTTTTTTACTTCTTGGTGCTGCCATAACTACCTCTTGATGTATTTGGGTGCAAACGCTGTGAAGCTCCCCAGTTAAACAAAAACTTGTAGGGTGGATGGCCGGCGCTTTTTGCCGTAATCCACCAATAGCGCTTTTTGGTGGATTACGACGCACAAAACGCGTCTAATCCACCCTACTACTAAAACCTAACTTCTCATTTATATTACGCTTTCTCTACTTGATCAAACTGCAATTCAACCGGTGTCGAGCGACCAAAAATCATCACAGCGACTCTTAAACGGTTCTTTTCATAATTCACTTCTTCTACTGCGCCATTAAAATCCGCAAACGGCCCATCTACAACGCGCACAACTTCGCCAACTTCAAATAAGACTTTCGGCTTTGGCTTTTCACTGCTATCCATCACCCGCCTTAAAATTGCATCGGCTTCTTTTTGACTAATTGGCGCAGGATGATCACTGGTACCACCAATAAAGCCCATAACATTAGGAATGGACTTAACTAAGTGCCATGTTTCTTCATCCATCACCATTTCAACAAGCACGTAGCCTGGGAAAAATTTACGCTCACTTTTGCGTTTCTGTCCGCCTTTTAATTCAACCACTTCTTCAGTGGGTACAAGAATATCACCAAACTTGTCATAAAGGCCTTTTAATGCAATGCGTTCATGCAACGCTTCTTTTACTTTCTTTTCAAAGCCGGAATAAGCATGCACAACATACCATCGTTTTTTAGGAGATGCTTCTTCAGTCGTCATATTCATGCGCCTCGATCGTATGTCATTAATGTCCAGTTAACAAACCTATCAACCATACCAATACACCATCTATCCCCCACAACATCAAAGAAAGGATAGCAACCATAACTGCTACCACCAAAGTGGTCTGCATGGTTTCTTCACGGCTTGGCCATACAACCTTACGTAATTCTTGACGTGACTCACGAAAAAATTGCAGTATCCAACGCCCTTTCTTTGTAGTGGCAGCAATAATCGCTGCAACTACTACAATTGCACCCCATCCGATTGTCCGTATCAGAAACGAAATATCACGAAAGTAGTAATTGCCAACTAATACAGCTAACAACAAAATGGTGAATAACGTCCATTTTAGCAAATCAACTTTATTGCCATTTGTTTGCTGCTTTGTTTCCACTTTCAATGTCACCACATTGCTCTTAGTTGATTTCACTGTTTACACTCTCTTGCCACACCAAATAAACAGGCCAGGAGGGTCTCGAACCCCCAACCTACGGTTTTGGAGACCGTCGCTCTGCCAATTGAGCTACTGGCCTTTCTATTTCTTGCGTAGCAACCTACTCTATTACTTTAGCCACGACACCAGCGCCGACAGTACGTCCACCTTCACGAATAGCGAAACGTAACCCATCTTCCATTGCAATCGGTGCAATAAGCTGGACCACCATTTTAATATTGTCGCCTGGCATCACCATTTCTACACCTTCTGGTAACTGTACTTCGCCAGTGACGTCTGTTGTTCTAAAGTAAAATTGTGGACGATACCCTTTGAAAAACGGGGTGTGTCGACCGCCTTCTTCTTTTGACAACACATACACTTCTGCTTCAAACTTGGTGTGCGGTGTGATCGACCCTGGTTTTGCTAACACTTGACCACGCTCGACTTCTTCACGCTTCGTGCCTCTTAACAACACGCCCACGTTATCACCTGCTCGACCTTCATCTAACAACTTACGGAACATTTCAACACCGGTGCATGTCGTCTTGATGGTTGGCTTTAAGCCAATGATTTCGATTTCTTCACCCACTTTAACGATCCCACGCTCGATACGACCTGTAACCACCGTACCGCGGCCTGAGATTGAAAACACATCTTCAATTGGCAACAAAAATGGCTTGTCAATCGGGCGCTCTGGCACTGGAATGTATTTATCCATCTCTTCAACTAATTTTAATACCGCAGGAATGCCAATCTCACTCGTATCCCCTTCCAATGCTTTTAATGCACTGCCAATCACGATTGGGGTCTTCTCGCCTGGAAATTGATATTGCGTTAGCAAATCCCTGACTTCCAGCTCGACTAATTCTAATAACTCTTTGTCATCCACCATGTCGGCTTTATTCAAAAACACCACAATGTATGGCACACCCACTTGGCGAGCTAACAAAATGTGCTCCCGAGTTTGTGGCATTGGGCCATCTGCTGCTGACACCACTAATATCGCACCATCCATCTGCGCTGCACCTGTGATCATGTTCTTCACATAGTCCGCATGGCCTGGACAATCCACGTGTGCATAATGGCGGTTCTTCGATTGATATTCCACGTGTGCGGTTGCAATCGTGATACCTCGTGCTTTTTCTTCTGGCGCCTTGTCGATCTGATCATAGGCTTTAAATTCGCCACCATAAGTATCGGCCATCACCTTCGTCAACGCCGCTGTTAACGTCGTCTTACCGTGGTCCACGTGTCCGATCGTGCCCACGTTAACGTGGGGCTTGTCTCGAGTAAATACTGCTTTTGCCATTGACTAGGCTCCTCTCATCTCTTTTCCACCAAAAACTCAAAAAACCAGGGATTGAAAATCAAAAGCATAGATGATAACTCGTTTTCTATCCAAAAACCAGTAAAAAAGCCATTGACTTTACAATTATAAAAATAAAGCCCACAACCGGACTTGAACCGGTGACCTCTTCCTTACCAAGGAAGTGCTCTACCGACTGAGCTATGTGGGCTAACAGACAAACTCCCAGCGGGTGATGGGAATCGAACCCACGCTATCAGCTTGGAAGGCTGAAGTTCTACCATTGAACTACACCCGCATCATACTACTTAACTTATATTACGCCATACACTTGGGTATCATTTGTTCGGAATGGAGGGGGAAGGATTCGAACCTTCGAAGGCGTAAGCCGTCAGATTTACAGTCTGATCCCTTTGGCCGCTCGGGAACCCCTCCTAAAATCGAAGCTGAATTTTGCTTGATGAATGGCGCAATGTCAATGAAAAGTATATATAGATTTTGTTGGAACTTCATTTTGATTTTACAAGATAAGACGGATCAACTTCGATAAGCAATGAAAGGATTGGGCCGTCTGCGACTCGAACGCAGGACCAACGGGTTAAAAGCCCGCTGCTCTACCGACTGAGCTAACGACCCATTCATTTGAGACGCTTATATTACTGCATTTTATAAAAATATCAACGTCCTTTTACATCGCCCCACAACATTTTGTGTAATTGAATTTGCAAACGCACCGGTAATTGATCATTGAGAATCCAATCAGCTAATTGACCTGCTGCCAGTTGTTCATAACTGGGCGAAAAGAGCACATGACAACGCTCAGCCAATTGGTAATCATGAAGTATTTTTTTAGACCAGTCATAGTCATTTTGATCGCAAATAACAAATTTCACTTGATCATGCGGCAACAAATAATCAAGATTCTTCCAATGATTGCGATGCATTTCGCAAGAACCTGGCGTTTTGATATCAAGCACCTTCACCACGCGCGCATCAACATCGGCAACCGAGATGGCGCCACTTGTTTCTAAGGAAACGTCATAGTCAGCATCACATAACATTTGCAACAGATGAAGACAAGGCTTTTGGGCAAGTGGTTCACCCCCCGTAACAGTCACATAGGGTGTTTTATATTGCGCGATGAGCTGCATAATGTCGTCGATAGCATAGAGGGTACCACCTTGAAAAGCATAGGCAGTATCGCAATATTGACAACGCAGCGGGCATCCAGTTAAACGCACAAAAACAGTTGGTAAACCAACTGTTTTTGTTTCACCTTGCAAAGAAAAAAATACTTCTGTGACTCGCAGCTTATCCAATACTAATGACCCGCCTGCTTGATTTGCTTTAACTGTTCAGAAGCAAGTCTTGCTGAGGTTGTACCTGGATAATGAGTGACAACTTGTTTTAATGATGTTTTGGCGTTGCTCCATTTAGATTGGGCAGCGTAAATTAACCCAACTTTTAATTGAGCTTCTGCAACACGCGGACTTTCGGAATAATCTTTTACAACAATAGCAAACTCCGCTAGCGCTTGATCATTTTTACCAGACAAACCATATAACTCGCCCAGCCAGTAATGTGCATTAGAAGCAAATTGTCCTGATGGATATTTCTTGAGCATATCTTTAAGGGCAGTAATGGCTTCTGTGTATTTTTTTGCTTTAATTAAGTTATACGCTGTTTGATATATTTCTTGCTCTTCCTGCACGTTGGGTTGCGCATTAGCCGTTTTTTGTTTGGTGTCACTGCCTTCAGCATCTTGATCAGTTGTTTTTTTGGTCTTAGCTGTTTTTAACCCACTTTTTACGTCAGTAGTCGCTTTTTTGGATGCAGCATTTGCATCGTCATCATTGGCAGCTAGTGTGGATCCAGCATTTTTATCGGTATTTTTTTGAGCGGTTGGTAACGCAGCGGTTTTTTGTTGCTTTTGCAACTGCTGTACTTGATGGCTGAGTTGGTCTAATTCAGATCTTAATGTTTGGATTTGTGTTTGCATTGTTTCCAATTTTACGTTTTTATCAGAAGATTGCATATTTGCAACTTGCTGTTCTAATTTACGCAAACGGTCGCCAATTGATCCGGTTGTTACAGCTGGCGAACTTGCTACAGGTGCTGCTCGGGCAGGAGATGTCTTTTGTGAGTCATCATTTGAATCATCGTCTCGATCCGACTGCATAGGAACAAAACCACTGTTTTCTTGATTAACAGCTTGATCCTGATTAACCGCGCGACGCTCCGTTGAAGGAGATGGAGCAGGTGGAGGCGGCAAGTCAGATTGATATCGTTCTCTATCTTGTTCAAAAGGTGGTAAAGAATCAGCATCATAAACCGGTGCAGATTCAGCAAACACCGGTGCAGCAATTAGAAACATCAGTACAAATAAAGCAATTTTTTGCATATAAACACTCATCATAGTGGTTATGCGTGCGAAAGCGATGCACGACGATCAAGTTGATAATCGCTTTCTGTATGGCCAGGCGATGCTCTCTTTTCAGCACCATAACTGACGATACGAATTTGTGACGAACGCACGCCTTTTGAAGTTAATATTTCTGCCACCGCTTTGGCACGTCTTTCACCTAAACCAATGTTGTACTCACGGCTACCACGTGGATCAGTATGCCCATCTAAAATAACTTTAACATTTGGGTGAGATAATAAATAATCTGCATTGGCTTCAATAGCGGGTCTATCTTCTTCATGGACAACATTGCTATCAAAATCAAAGTAATATGTTTTTTTAGAAACTAATCTTTCACCACCTACTCCATCATTAAAACGCTCATCGCCATTCATACCGGAAGCTTCAGCGCCATAAGCAGCATTCGCATCGTTAATGGCAGAACCATCGGTTTTTTTATGTGAAGAACACGCAGCAACACTGACCATAGCAGCGACTAAAAGTAGTGACTTACTCCATTGCTTGACACTCATTATAATATCTCCCAAAACAGTTATGATTGTAAAAAGTATACATAGAAACCCATATAGAACCTAGCACTTTAGGAGGTACCAGCTAAGTTAAAAACGGCGACCACGCAGGATCTTGTGCGGCGCCATTACGTGCCGGCAGCACCAGTTGCACTCGGCCATCAGATGATACCATTGCTAATACATTGTGTCCGCGATACACGGTATCATGCAGGATCATACTACCATTAGGCGCAACACTTGGCGATGAGCTATCCCCTGGCGAACTGCCCAGCACACGCATCGTGCCAGAATCTAAATCTAAGATACCAATACGATATATGCCACTCACTCTATGCATCATCGCCACATGATTACCATCCGGCGTGTAAGCAGCACGCGCATTGTAATCACCATTAAATGAGATGCGCTCGGGTGAACCATGGCCGGATGCACTGACTTGATATATTTGAGGATTACCACCGCGATTTGATGTAAAGAGTAACTTAGACCCATTTGGCGACCATGACGGTTCAGTATTAATATTAAAGTCACGGGTAATGGCAGTTAATTGTTTTGAAGCCACGTCCATCACGTAAATGTTAGGCGATCCGCTTTTGGATAAGACCAGCGCCAACTTACGCCCATCTGGCGACCAAGCCGGCGCGCCATTGATACCCGGATAATCCGTTAACAAACGGCGACTGGCTGTGGCGATATCTTGCACAAAAATGGCAGCATGACGTTTTTCAAAAGAAACATAAGCCAGAGACCTGCCATTAGGTGACCAAGACGGTGACATGATGGGCTCATTCGAGGTCAACAAAACACGCGGGTTATACCCATCTTGATCAGAGACTTCTAAGGTGTATCGCGCTTTGCCTGGTCCAGTAGGAGTCACCACCACATAAGCTAACTTTGTAGAGAAAACACCTTTAATGCCAGTCACGTATTGATAAATGAGATCACTGATATGATGCGCTGCTGCCCTTGCGTTGTTGGCACTCACTGTATAAACACGTTGCAGCACAATCGCTTCTTGATTGGAACCTTTTAATAGATCAACAAGTTGAAAACTAATGCGATATTGGCCATTATCCAAGGCGTTCACTTTGCCAAAAACAGCATAATCAGCACCCAATTTCTTAAAGGAGGAACCGGACACTTCGCGCGCATCTTGCGGAAATCCTGATAATGTTGAGCGATCCAACACTTTAAATCGACCACTATTTTGTAAATCGTTTGCAATGATAACATCAGGTAGCTGCGGTAAAGACCCATTATTTGCAAAAGGCACAATCGCAATGGGTGTTGCACCCAGCAAACCTTGTGTTAACTCCATCTGTAATATCGCATGAGTTGCGAACGATGCAAATAATAAGCTCAACATGACGAAATACTTGAAGATTGATTTCATTATTTATTTCCCCTTAACTCTCAGGCATCATCTCAACCATTTTCTCGCCTTCGACCAATTCTATGCCCAGTTGTTTTAAGATATCGCGTTGTTGCGATGCACCATCTGGGACAATAAGTTGAATGGAAAGTTGCTTCATGAACTGAGACATTGCGTATAATACTGCTTTCACCCGTGACGAATCCAGCAAATTGCCAAGCATTTTATCGCTTAATTTATAATATGTAAATGGGATTCGTACAAAATAACTAAAGGGTAAAGATTGCTGATCGCGCTGCTCGAGGACTAACTGAATATTCAAGTATTGCAACATGTTAGCGGCTTTTTCAAATTCATCCAATGCAATATGATTGAAATCGCCATAGACTTGTAACCACAATTGGCCTTGGGGAAATGCCCACTTCGTCAACCATTGCGAAAGCCCATGGACAAATCGACTATTACGCAAGATCACTAAAGGAATCGCAACGGATAGAAACGCAACATTATTACCACGCGCCCGTTCTTCCAAAAAATAATGACAAGCTTTTTCTAATTGCCACACCATGATACCGAGCAGACGGTTTTGCTTTTCAGCCCACATGACACACTCTGCTTGGGGCACAATACCGAGTTCTGGATGCCGCCACTGCCAATCGACCCGCAGCGCAACGACTTTATTTTGACTCAACGTTGTAATTGGATAATAATTCAATTCCAATTGTTCAAAAAAATGGTTGCTATTGATCGCATTCACAATGAGATGTTCCCGCTGACTTTGTCTCTGCAAGGAAGGCTCATAAAATTGATAGGCACTTCGACCTTTTTGTTTAGCAACCGCTAAAGCAGACAGTGTGTGCGCAATGAATTCTTTTTCTGTTTCGGCATCGGTTGGAAAGATTGAAATACCGATTGAGATGGTTTTGTTTAAAGTCGAGCAAGCGGTCATTTTAGCGCGTGATAACACATCAAAAATACGTTGGGCAGCTAAACTTGCTTTTTCCGGTTGATTCAATCCAGTGAGCAGCAATGCAAAAACATTGCCTTCGTAATGCGCTAAAAAATCAATTTTACGAATCGCCAAACTCAGTTGTTGTGCACATTCTGCTAAAAATAATTCTTTCATGTCCCTATCTTCATCAGAAAGCGCGGAGGTATTGGTGATTTCAATGAAACACAACGCTAAATAAAATGAATAACGTTTGCTTTCAGTCATGGAACGTTGTAATTGCTCAAAAAAAACTTTGTATGTTGGCAATTGCGTGACAGGTTCGATGAATAATTCTTTGGTGGTTTCTGTTAACTCTTGATATTGGGTTTGCAATGTGGCAATGATACCATCACGGGAAATGATTTCTTGTTGTGATTGTTGTTGCTTGCGTTTGCTTTCTTTGTTCAGACGATAAAGATAATAAAGAGAAGACATTAATCCAATGAATAATATAAGGCTCACAATCATCCACAACATGGCGACTCCTTTCATTCCCTGTAAATGATAGTGGAATTATAATATGTTTCGTATGAATAGTCATTCAATATATAAAGGATTGGGCAAGGAAAAGCAAAATGAGCAATATTCAACCTGCATACAGCGATTTCAAGAAGGCCATCAAGAATAACAGGATTAAACGACTCAAAAAATTATTAGCAACGAGCGGCCCTAATGTCACAAACAAGTATAAGAAAACCCCGCTAATGTATGCATTATCCGTTAATAATGTAAAAGCGGTGGATTTGTTACTCACGCATGGCGCTAATGTCAGGGTTACAACCACTTCTGGTAAACATACTGAGGAATTCATACAGAAAAAAAGCTTCAGAAAAGTCATTCAGATTTACGAAAAACATGGGAAACGAATCAAAACATATGCGTTTTCCTTGAGATTTAAAAACGCCCAACAAACGATTTACGATTTGATTATCGCTTTTCAGTATACAACAAAGCAATCGCTTGATGGAATTTGCCATGGTTTAATGGGCGTAGCGCGTCATTATATTGTGCGCGGTGAGAAAAGCACACAAACATTAATTGATTTATATCAATTGTTATCCTCAAAGCCTGCTACTGAATTAAAAAAAGAGATTGAAGCCGCTGAAAATATTCATAAGGAAGTGGCATTAACCCGAGAAAATCTACAAAAAACTCATGGCAGTAATTCGCAATTAGTTGAGAAACAAATAAAAAATACGATCACAGAAAAACTCAAAGCAGAGAATCTTGATCCATTATTACTTAAGGTACGTCCTTTCATACAATGCATTGCATTATATCAAAGGCTTTCCATGCGTGGTTACAATTCAGTATTTGAAAAAAATGTTGCTAACATGCGAAAAGAAACGCTGTACAAACAATCAATATTCACTGTCTTCCCATTGGTCAGCACGCCAAATGAAGCAAAGCAAGGACTGGTTATTTTACATGACAGGGGATCATTTGGTGCATTTGATAAACAAAAACTAAAAAAATTATTGCAGTATTGGCGCAATAAACTCTTAAACCAGCCAATCGATCCTGTCACCTTGCAACTTAACTCGCTATTACACACCATGTCGGTATATTATGTGCCTAAGAAAGATCGGTGGGTCATGCAAAATAACACTAATCTTAAATTTTTATCGGGCAATAACTCATCTACACTTGCGAAATGGGTATACAAAGCCTTGTTCGATGAAAAATGCTCATCTCGCAAACATATTGTCATGTCTTCGTTTGTCTTTACTAACAAAAAAGATGAAACAACAGTGAAGTCTCATATCAAATACGAACAGCATGACCCTAAATGGGACAACATTCATACCTTCTTTCATCATCAAGTCAATCATTCACGTTTAAAGTTAACGTTCAATAAAATGGCGCCTGACTGCACCAATACAAAGTTCGTATCACAATATGTTAAAAAAATGAAACTGAATGATGCAACGAGCAACTTGCAAAAACCGGATGTTATCATGCAAAATGCCAGTAATTTTAAAAAGTTGCATGATGAGGTGGAAAAAATGAGCAGCCTAAACAATTCATGTTAATTTGCCTGATAGGCTTGCTACAACTTCATCGTATTGTCGTTCACCACTTACCGCCTCATCAGCACATTTTCAGGTTTCACTTTCAGCGCAAATTGGCGAAACGCTTTAAACTCTGCATCATCACTTGGCACTGGCAAAGGTGATGCTTTTAACACGGCTGCTTTTGCCGAACGATCGAGTGCCTGATCGCCACTCGACTTACTCACTTGCACATCAAGCACCCTGCCGCCTTTAGCAACGCGAATCATGAGCTCACAACTTAAACGTTGGTTCACGCCTGGCGGCACTAACCAATTTTCACTGATGGCTTGCACAATGAGCGCTTTATATTTATTCACTTCACCTTGTGATAAATGCGCTTCTTGGCTTTTTAATTTAATATTTTCATTCAATAATTGTTGTCGTAAAGATTTTTCAGCTTGTTCTTGCAGGGTTTTCTTAAATTGATTTTGCAAGGATTTCTCTTGTTTCTTTTTTTGTTTACGTGATTCTTTTTTAATGTCTGCCAATAAATCTTGGCCAAAGATGGGTTTAATCTCAAGCTTGTTTTCTTTTTTCTTCTTTATTGCAGATTCTAAAGCAATAGCATCGCTCGTTGCATCATGCGTAACTGATTGTTCAGCTTTTTTAGGTAAAGGCTCGTTTTGAACCGTTTTTTGTTCGGGCTCAGGCTTTTTAATGTCTTTTTTAATGGGTGCCGATTTCGGATCATCGTGAGGTAAAATCTTACTTTTAGCGGTATCACCTAATACCACTGCACTGATCACATCTTGTTGATGAGTATTTTCGATTACTGACAGAGGTGTGATCGTATTGATACTCAAAAGAAAAAATAACAAGATCGCCACATGGAATGCAACTGAGATAAACAAATACCATGATAACGATCTTTCTTTCATGACTTTAACCCGTCACTTTTTTATCACTGCCAGGGTCAGTAATTAAACCCACACTCTTTGCCCCAGCCTGTTGTAACAACACCATCGCTTCAACGACTTTGCCATAATCCACACGTTTATCGCCGCGCACTAATACCGGTCGCTCAGATTGTGCATTATTACGACCGAGTTCATCCCGCACCAAATGATCTAAGGTACGAGCCGTGATCGCTTGCTGAGGTTTTTCTGCTAGGTTAAGATAAAATTGACCGCTTGCATCCACCGTGACAATGATTGGTTCTTTGTGTTGCTCAGCAATAGCTTTTGCATCTGTTTTAGGTAATTCAACTTTAACACCTTGCGTTAATAAAGGCGCGGTGATGACAAAAATCACGAGCAACACCAACATCACATCAATGAAGGGCACCACATTGATTTCAGCAATCGCTCGTCTTTTTCCCATGATAGGTAAATGTGCCATGATGATTACTCCGTATAGTCGTATTCTGTCTGAGACAGTTTGACTTCGGGTATATTGGCTTGATTTTGCCGCACTAAGATATTGAGCAACTCATCTTGAAACGAGGTAAAATGATTCATGAGCAGTGTGATGTCTGCAACAAAACGATTGTAAGCAATCACAGCAGGAATTGCGGCCAAAAGACCAAGCGCAGTTGCAACTAATGCTTCAGACATGCCAGGCGCAACCATAGATACGCTGGCTTGCTGCACATTGGCAAGCGCACCTAACGATTGCATAATTCCCCAAACCGTACCAAACAACCCGACATAAGGACTAATGGAACCGACCATTGCTAAGAATGAAAGTCGCGACTCGAGTTTATCTTGTACACGCATTTCAGCAACTCGCATGGCGCGCTGAGTGTTCTCAATGACATGCTCTAATGTGATCTGGCCTTGCTTTTTAACGCGCAAAAATTCTTTAAAACCGGCGTGAAAAATGGATTCCAAACCGCCCAGTGTGCGCTTAGTGCGTTCAGCTTGCATATATAAACGGTTTAACTCTTCGCCCGACCAAAATTGTCGCTCAAATTGGTGCGTATCACGGCGTAACCATTTAAAATATAGAGCGCGCTGAATAATAAACGCCCATGAAAAAATGGATGCGCCGATTAAAAGCAGCATGACGCATTTCACGACAATACCTGCGTTCAAAAAATAATTTAATACACTTGCATCATAGTTCATACTTACTCTTCCCCTATTCACCTTTAAATTGATGGTGGATTACGGCGAAAAGCGCGCCTAATCCACCCTACCCAAACTGTCACGCACTTGTTACGGGCTCAAATAACCCCATATTATGCTGCGCTAATAATCGCTCCGGCGTTTTCAATCCAAAATGCGAATAGGCCAGTGTTGTCGCCATTCGCCCTCTCGGTGTACGCACTAAAAACCCTTGCTGAATCAGAAAAGGCTCAATGACATCTTCAACTGTGCCCTTTTCTTCATTAATAAATGCCGATAAACTTTCAAGCCCAACTGGGCCACCATTGAAAGTCTCGATTAATGCTGATAATAATTTTTGGTCCATGACATCAAAACCTTGATGGTCTACTTTCAAAAAATTTAAAGCGACTTTCACTAAATCAAGTGTTACTTTCCCTTCTGCTTTGACTTCTGCATAATCACGCACCCGTCTTAATAAACGATTGGCAATACGCGGCGTACCGCGTGAACGTCTTGCCACTTCTTCTGCACTTTTATCATCAAGCGCAATATTTAAAATATGCGCTGAACGCGCCACAATTTGTGTTAAATCATTTACCGGATAAAACTCTAAGCGCGAGACAATACCAAAACGATCACGTAATGGTGATGTTAATAGACCCGCTCGAGTTGTCGCACCCACTAAGGTAAAAGGTGGGATATCTAATTTAATTGAACGCGCAGCAGGCCCCTCGCCAATTAAAATATCGATTTGATAATCTTCCATCGCTGGGTATAACACTTCTTCAACGACTGGACTTAAACGATGAATTTCATCGATAAACAACACATCATTCGGTTCTAAATTCGTTAGCAATGCAGCCAAATCACCCGGTCGATCTAATATCGGCCCTGAGGTTTGTTTAATATGGACCCCTAATTCATTGGCAATGATATGTGCAAGTGTTGTTTTTCCAAGACCAGGCGGGCCGTATATTAAAACATGATCAAGCGCTTCTTGTCTAGTTTTTGCCGCTTGTATAAAGATCGCCATTTGCTCACGAATAGCGTGTTGGCCAGCATAATCGTGCAACAATTTCGGACGTAACGCTCGGTCCAATACATCGCGTTCGGGGCTGTTTTGCCTCGTTAAAGTCACCTCATCAGGTGTGATCATACCATCATTTCCTTCAGTGCGAGACGGATCAAATCTTGGCTGGAAGCCTCGCCATCATCGATTTTCATCACCCAGCGATTGGCTTCTGGATGTTTATAACCCAATGCCACCAGCGCTGAAATGGCATCTTGGATGATGGATTGTCGGTCATTGCGAGAAAACGCCTTATCAGGAACATGACCACGCGCCTTATTAAAAGCATGATCGTTTAATTTATCACGCATTTCGATGACTAAACGTTCTGCTGTTTTCTTGCCAATTCCCGGCACGCGCACAAGACCACTGGTATCATTATTGAGCACCATATGGGCAAATTCAGGAGGGCTTGCGCTTGATAAAATGGTTAACGCCAATTTAGGGCCAACGCCATTGACCTTCAATAAAGTACGAAACAAGATGCGTTCATCTTTTGTATAAAATCCATACAGTTGATGAGCATCCTCACGGATCACTAAATGGGTATAAAGCATGATAGATTGTTGAATCTCAGGTAAGGCATAAAATGTGCTCATCGGGGCATCTAACTCATACCCCACACCAGAAACAAGCAACAATAAACTAGGTGGTTGTTTTTCAAGTAAAACGCCTGTTAATTGACCGATCATAATGATTTAATTCCTACGCATTAATAAACTCATGCATTCATCATGTTATCATAATCTTAGTGGTATAACCGAAAAAAATTCAATTTTGCACTACACTTTTAATAAATAGAACGCTGTCATTTTAATAAAAAGCGAGGTGAGTGTATGCAACATAATGACACAATTCATGAAGCTCATAACATTGATAACCATTACGCCGCAATCTGTGCAAAAGCCCATGATGAGGTATACAAACTGCTTGACGAATTAAGCACTCCTAATATGAAGTGGATAAAAAAAACAGAAGATGACATCACCATTTGGACAAACCCTGATAAACCAAACATTGAAATTCGCTACGACGATGCTGCCAAAGTACACACCGTAAGGTTTGTGTATAACCCAGCATCAGGCGAACCCAAACCCGATTGGGCCGGCACGGATAATAGTTTAGTCGTCAAAATATTAGATGACAACAGTTATGATTTCATTAGAACAGAAGATTTAGCAGGCCCTGGCTTACATATGATTGCAAGCATGCGTGAAAAATATTTAAAGGAAATGACGCAAGAGGAACAAGTAGCATTTGAAAATTGGTTGCAGAAAAGAGAGGCGGAATTTAAAGCAAATTTTACGGAAAGTAGTTACCCTAACAATTGTTATCTTGATATTACTGAAATAAAAAAGTTAAAGAGCGATGCAGAAAGCTCGGGTGATTATAGCAAATTAAAAGCATATTTCAGCGAAAGAAATAACCGAGTGGACCTCATCAACAAACGATTATTGGCGAATCTGGCCGCATCATTACGAGAATTCCCACAATATCAATCGCATTCATATGACAAGATGCTGCGTGATATTGAACAAACAGGCATTAAACGCATTGGCGAAAATGGACGGCCAACTATCATTAAATTTGGTGAAATAGGCGAAGATGGCCAGAAAATCAATATGGTGAGCGCACAATTCCCTCAAGGCGATCAAACCTTGCCGAGTAGCGATCGTTTGCGCGATGTGGATGATACAACGCTCCTATCCAATCACGTTAATGATTTTACTGGGCAAGTGATCGCAACAAAAGGTCAACCAACCAAAATTATTCCAGATCTCACCATCGACAATCACAGCTCAAATCCGCCAATTAAAGAACCGGATGAATTAAAACGTCGTTTCATTGCGTTTAAAAGTGTTGAAGAAGAATTAGCAAAACGCGCTGCCAACATCATCAAAACATCAAAGGACGCAAACTCTGTAAAAAACAATAGTGCAACCAATCCCATTGAAATTTCAATCTCAACCATGATGTTGTTAACGCCTTGGGTCAGCAAAGGCATTGATCGATTCATACGTCGAGGTGAATCTGAGCATGGCCAATTAGCCGATACGTATCTTGCCTATCAAATGATGCGCAATACTAAACAGCCAATGAAAATCAAAGTGGGAAATCAAGACATTTACATCAAAGCCGACCTGACTCTCATGAATTTTCCAGTAAATACCGGTAAAAAAATGCAGCAATTGTATCAGTCGAAATTAAACAAACAAATTAACACGAGAGGCTTTAATGAATATTTAGATAATGTCAATGCTCATTTACGCGCATCGTATGTCGTGCAATCGGACACTTGGAAAAACCTATCGAAAGCTTTGCAGTTATTCGATCTCACTTATCTGACAAATCAACTTGGCGCGCCCAATAAACTTCAACCAAGCGATGTGCTCGCCAAACTTTCTACTTTAACTCACAGGTTATCAGTACGCACAGAAGCGCTCAATAAAGCACTTAAAACGTTTATTGAAAACGAACAAAACAAATTAACCAAGCATAATGAAACGATGAAAGCAGCATTAGAAAATTATTGTTATGCAGCGAACAAAAAGGACAAAAAACGATATGAAGCACAATATCGTCATGCTAGAAAACACATGATTGAAATTGAACAACGCATCCATAAAAAAGAGTACGAACTTTATAAAGCAAGACGACAAACATTTAAAAATGAGGAAGGTTTTTGCAAAGAAACTGAAAAAATGATTGATATTCTTTTAAAAGGGTTACAAGGATCGAACGATCCTTCATCGATTGAATTACGCGAACATTTGCTATTGCAACAACGTTTCATTCGAAACCAGCGCGCATATTATAATAAGGAATATTTACACGCCCATAATGCATATTACTTTCCGGTGCGTTATTTATTAACGAATGAAGCAATCAAACGTTACATTGTTTCTTTTTGTAAAAGCGCTGAAGATCGCACTGGCTTTGTGCGCATCTCACTCTTAGCTCACTTAGTTTTTCATCATGTACATGGACGCGATCCAAATTTCAATGATGCTAAAGACACTCAAATTTATAATGATATATATGCAGCGAGTGCTGTTGAACTCTCCGCAAGCCTTGAGAATACGATGTATAACGCAGGCAGCATATTGACAGGAGGCGCGCGCGGTCACCAAGTGGGTGAAAAAACCACGGGCTTTAAATTGGCAGAAATCGGCAAAAACAATGCTGGGAATATCAAAAAACCATTTGCTGAATTAATGAGCCCTGCTCTTTCATTTCTAAAAGGAATTTTAACGGGTTCTATACCTGCCAATCTGTTTATCAAACCAGAGCCAGATAAATTGTTCAATTATGCTGATGTCAAATTACAATATGTAGCAGACCAAAATAGCGCCCAACTGATCACGCCAGTTGTATCGATGACAGAAACAGCCACATCAATTTCACCTCCAATGTCATCCCCTCAACCAATAATTACCGCGAAGGGTTATAGTAGCTCACAAGAGTTGCTGCAATCTGACCCGAATCATGTGGCACCTGCCCCATCGCCATCAAGCACAAACAGCCACTTAAATCAGCCCATAGCGCAAAGCAACGCGCAAAATAAATCCATATGGGAAAGCCACATACAAGGCAATATGTTTTTTGGCAAAAAGAAACCAGTATGGCTGCATTATCAAGTGGAAACACCCATTAACAGTAATCAATCGACCCTACACGTGACTGATTCTCATGGAATCAAGACTAATTTAATGCAGCGCAACTTTGTCAGCAAAATATCGCCCACACAAACAAGTCTGATTCATCAAAAACGCTTGGAATTGGCAATGACCATGGTCGAGAGCGTTATTGCACCATTAAGAGAAAGAAATTTTACTCAGTTTTCTGTGAGCGGCGACTTAACGTCAGAGTATGCAAAACTTGCGCCCTATATTGAAGCATATTGTCACTATAGAAAATACAATTGCCAATTGGTAAATACTGAGAGTAATGAAAAATTTAAAGTCATTGAAGACTATGTGATCGACACAATAGAAAAGAACCCTCAATATGATAAATTCAAAAGCCCATCAGCGCTATCAACGTCTGGCGCAAGGATAGCGCCGTTGGTTCCCCCTCTGGACGATGACCATCATGGTGGTGAACATCCTTAGGTTCTAATTGACTATTTCCTGTGTTACCAAATACTGCTATGCTACACTGCATTATTTTCTTGTATAGCGCCTTTGTCAAAAAAGGATCAACCCCATGACGATCTCAACTTTAACGGCTATTTCACCACTTGATGGGCGGTATGCCGAAAAACTTTCTACCCTTCGCCCTATTTTTAGCGAATTTGGTTTGATCCGATTTCGACTCATGGTGGAAGTGAAATGGTTGCTCTTTTTAGCACAATCAAAATGCATCAAAGAATTGCCAGAGCTGAGTGTGCATGCGAAAAACACCTTATTGAAATTGATCGATACTTTTTCAGAACAAGATGCATTACGAATCAAACACATTGAATCTGGCATTAATCATGATGTGAAGGCAGTTGAGTATTTTATCAAAGAACATATTGGGCAGCACACTGAGTTAAGCGCGATCAGTGAGTTCATCCATTTTGGCTGCACTTCAGAAGATATCAATAATTTAGCTTATGCTTTAATGGTCAAAACTGCTCTACAACAAGTCCTCTTACCTGCGCTCGATGAGATGCAACAAACCCTAGGCGATATGGCCCATACCTATAGCGACATTGCCATGCTGGCACGCACACATGGTCAAGCCGCATCCCCAACAACTGTTGGCAAAGAAATAGCCAATGTGGTCGCACGTTTGCAAAGGCAAGTATCAACATTAACCAATGTTGCGCTATTGGGTAAACTAAATGGTGCCACGGGCAATTTTAATGCTCTCGTCATTGCTTACCCAGAAGTCGATTGGCAAGAGATCAGCCAACAATTTGTGCGTTCGCTGGAACTTGAGTGGAACCCGTATACGACCCAAATTGAACCGCACGATTATTTAGCCGAATTTTTCCAAGCATTGAGTCGCATTAATACCATTCTCATTGATTTTTGTCGCGATGTGTGGGGTTATATTGCATTCGGTTACTTCAAACAGCAATCGGTTGCCAATGAAGTGGGATCATCCACCATGCCACACAAAATCAATCCCATTGATTTTGAAAATGCAGAAGGCAACTTAGGCATTGCCAATGCACTTCTTTTGCACATGAGTGAAAAATTACCCATCTCGCGATTTCAACGTGATTTATCGGATTCAACCGTCTTACGTAATATTGGTGTCGCATTTGCTCACACCGTTTTAGCTTATCAATCCTGTTTACGAGGTTTACATAAGATTATTCCTGATGAAGCAAAAATTGCGCAAGAATTATCCTCTCACTGTGAAGTTTTAGGTGAGGCAATTCAAACCATTATGCGTCGTTTTGGTCTAGACATGCCCTATGAACAATTAAAAGCACTGACGCGCGGCAAAACCGTCACCGAAGACGATTTACACACTTTCGTTCAAACCTTGAAATTGCCTCCACAGGCTAAAAAAGCACTACTCGAATTAACGCCTTCTCGATATACTGGATATGCTACTGATTTAGCAAAACGTATATAAGTCAAGGAATTGAAGCCGTGCGATGGATGTATCATGGTTTACGCAATAGTTTCTTTAATTGGTTAGTATTCGAGCCGCCCGTTAAAGAATCACTCCCATATGATTTTAATCGTCTGAAATACGAAATTCGCCCAGGCGATGTGTTATTAGTTGAAGGACGTAGCCGTGTCAGCTCAGTCATTCGAGTAGTCACGCAAAGCCCATGGACACATGCGGCATTATATATTGGTCGCTTAAGTGACATTGAAAATGAAGAATTACATGATCTCATTGCAAGCAAATTGGAGGTCAAGCCGAGTGCACGTTTGATTATCGAAGACATATTGGATAAGGGCACCGTGATCAGCATCTTAAACGATTATCAACATCATCACCTTAGAATTTGCAGGCCAATTGGAATTGCACCGTCTGATTTACAAACAGTGCTCGAATTTGCCATTCGCTCCGTTGGTCAGCCTTATAATGTCAGGCATTTACTGGACTTGTTTCGTTTCATGCTGCCTTGGTCTATCTTACCAAAACGCTGGGGCTCCAGTTTGTTTCGCACGCCGCAAGGTACGCCTGAAAGCGGTATTTGTTCAACGCTCATTGCTAAAGCGTTTTCTTATGTGCAATTTCCCATTTTACCATTTATGCAGATGACTGAAGAGCACGGTGTAGAACTCGTACAGCGTAACCCTTATTTATTCACCCCAAAAGACTTTGATTATTCGCCGTATTTTGCCATCATCAAATATCCTTTGTTTAGCCCAGAAGAACCGTTACCCTATTATCGGCGCTTGCCTTGGTCAGAACAAAGTGCTTGGCATCATGATAAGGGTATTTTAACACCGCATGAGAAAAAGGAAAAAACCGCTGACAAAAAGGTCAGCAACGATCACATACCGCCTGAAACTGACTAATGTTCTTAAGGAAACCGCAATGATAGCCAACCGTTTGATCTTGTTCTCTACATTATTTTCAGCAAATGCATTTGCATTTTATTGTCCAACAAATTTTAATCAGATTGATATGGGCAATACTCAGCAGCAAATCGAGGATGCGTGCGGGAAACCTGCAAACGTTGTTGAAACCACGAAAGCACCAGAAGACAATTCTCCACAAGAATGGAGCTATTTTGTCCCACAAAATCCTAAATTAGGCTCAGCGATCCCTGGCAATATCAAAGCAACCATTGCATTTGATTCAAAAGGCAAGGTGATTAATATGACGATCAATGGGCTGAGTGTCGCTACAGCAAACTTTTGCAGTAATACCGTTGTTAAAATTGGTACCTCACGTGATGTTGTACAAAAATCATGCGGGCAACCGGCTTATGTTGGCAAAGGATTTAATCCTGGCGCACCTGAACCGCAGCCACGCAAATTGGTTGAGTACCGATATGACTCAAACCCGCCTGCGACATTGGTCTTTGAAAACGGTGTGTTGATCGAGAAAAAGTAAACATTGAAATCATAAGCGATCTGGTTTATCTTACAGCCTCTTCTAATTGGAGAGATGTCCGAGCGGTCGAAGGAGCACGCCTGGAAAGCGTGTATACGTTAACACGTATCGAGGGTTCGAATCCCTCTCTCTCCGAATTTCATTTTATTGCCGTAACAATTTCTTGTTAACAGAACAAGGAGCTAAATATGAAATTTTTCAAAGATGCGTTACTGCGCAGAGTTTATTACTCTGCGCAACATGCCCGTAATGATGCTATTTTTCTGGTGTTTCTGATGAATGATGGTCGATAATCATCCAACCTTTTGGCGTTTCCTGATACACAAAAGTAAAGCGAGCTGGGACTTCTACTTTTTTACCATCTGCCGTATAAGAAAATATATACATACCTGAATCAATCGCTACCTTGCCAAACAGTCGAATATTTTGTTTGGTAAAGGTTACTTTTAAGTCTTGATTTTTGGTCAAGTTAACAAAGTACTTAAGAATGCCTGATTGAGTATCGATATAGTCAGTGAATGTGGCATAAAGGATTGCATCTTTTGCATAAAGTGCAGCTATTTTATGCGGATCGCGGGAATCAATTGCTTGTGCCCATTGATTACTTGCTTTTAAGATAGTCGCATCACCTGTGCTGAGTGCAAACACGAGTGATGTTATGGTGGTTAACAATATCCCAACCATACAGCGCATAAGGTACGTCATGAGGTCTGTCTCCAATAGATAAAATGATTTGCTTCCTGCAATAACTCACAAAGTTACATAGAATCTATATCATAACAGACCGTGACGATCAGGACGACACTAGAAGACGTATTAAGTGCCTGTAAAAATAACGACTATTAAGTCGTTATCTTCACTTTTTCACTGAGGAGTATTCCCGTGGGCACATCAACGCTAATTTGATGGGAATAAGCGATGGGATTAGACCATAACATATACTTTGTACAGTTAATATATCCCTTGAATTTGGTATCAGAGTCATCATAACCAATTGAACAAGTATAGCCCGCTTTTTCCAAGTGAGTTTTTTCATCACGAATAGTGGTTAACACATTTTGTACTGACTGATTGCCTGTTCGACTACTTGCAAACATCACTGGTACCTCGTTGTTGCATGGTGCGCACCTCATTTAATTATTATCAGTTTTATAACAAAAAAGCCCGAACTTTATCTTATAAGAAATAAGGATAAAGGAACGGGCTTTTTTAGCATTAAAGCCTAGCGATGACCGACTTTTGCATGGAGAACCACACTATCATAGGCGCTAAATGGTTTCACTTCTGAGTTCGAGATGGTTTCAGGTGGTGCCCACTTGCTATTATCGCCAGGCAATATTCTGGCGGCCTATCTGATCTTTCTTCTTTTCAGATAGACCTAAGAAAGCAAAGTAACTTAAGTGTTACATGGTCAAGTCTCTCGGTCAATTAGTACTGGTTAGCTCAATGCATTACTGCAATTACACACCCAGCCTATCAACGTTGTGGTCTACAACAAACCTTCCGGAGTATTTCAACTCGTGAGATCTAATCTTGAGGCAAGCTTCCCGCTTAGATGCTTTCAGCGGTTATCTCTCCCGAACTTAGCTACCCGGCAATGCCACTGGCGTGACAACCGG
>Ga0207073_1058_pt1 | contig 26930 bp, 19 predicted proteins | sample Alteio_BWMinHeat_65_FD_153575 | JGI IMG/M metagenome (GOLD analysis project Ga0207073, IMG submission 153575) | Enriched cells from forest soil in Barre Woods Harvard Forest LTER site, Petersham, Massachusetts, United States -... | ecosystem: Environmental > Terrestrial > Soil > Temperate forest >...
AGGAGTACTTTTTGCCTTACAGAGGCGTATCCCATCGATCATCGAAGCGTGGATCTCTAAGTCGTAAAGAAACGTAACCTCTTCTGTTCCAAGTGCTGTCAATAGGCCTAAATTGGCCATATAGCCACTTGTATAGATCAAAGCAGTCTCAGCTTTATGAAACGTGGCAAGCTCCTCTTCCACAGTTTCATAAACACAAGAGTTACCTGTTAATAATCTAGAGCCGGTTGAACCAGAAGATCCTTTTATAGACTCCTCTTCTCTTGCAAAGCCACAATAATCATTGGAAGTAAAGTCAATCAGTGACCCACCCATAATCAGACGTCGCAAGAGCCCTTGAGCCCGCCTTTTCTCCAACTTCTCTTCTAACAACTTCATGGGACGGCCTTAAAAGCCGGAAGAGGTGTCAGGCCAAGTAAGCGCAACATCTCATGATCTGCATCAAACCCAAATGTGGGCGACGTGAGTAACTTTTCTCCTGAGTGGATGGAGTTTGCGCCAGCCAAAAAACAGAGCGCTTGCTCCTCAAGAGATCTTCCATCTCGCCCAGCAGAGAGGCGGATCATCGTCTGTGGCATAATAATGCGCGCTGTCGCAATCATCCTGACAAGGTCCCAGATGGGAACAGGCTTCTGCTCTTCTAACGGTGTTCCTTTAGTCGCAATCAATGTATTGATGGGTACTGATCCCGGGTGGGCTTTGCGCGAGGCAAGAACATGCAGAAGAGCGACTCTGTCTTCAATGCTCTCCCCCATCCCAATAATCCCCCCGCAGCAGACGCTAATCCCCGCCTCTTCAACAGCGTCGAGTGTTTTCAACCGATCTTCATAGGTGCGCGTTGTAATAATCGAAGGATAATATTCTTTTGATGTATCCAAATTGTGGTTGTAAGCATAAAGCCCAGCCTCTTTGAGGCGAGAAGCTTGTGAGGGAGTGATCATGCCAAGCGTGCAACAGACTTCCACTCCTAGTGCTTTTGCTCGGGCGATACCTCGCAAGATACGCTCAAACTGAGGCCCTTCCCGCACGCCGCGCCAAGCAGCTCCAAGACAGATCCGCGTCGCTCCATTTTTAACAGATTGCTCGGCAAAGGAAACAATCTCCTCTTCCTGCATGAGCGCTTGGGGCTCAACACCTGTGTTGTAACGGGCCGACTGAGGACAGTATTTGCAATCTTCGCTGCAGCCACCTGTCTTAATCGACAAGAGAGAACAGATCTGCACCTGATCTGCTTGAGGATTCTGTCGATGTACAGATGCTGCTCGGTAAATGAGCGCAAGTAGAGGCATGTCGTGAATGGATCGAATCTCTTCTCGTGTCCAGTTATGTCTACAGTCCATGTGATAACTCCAATTTTTCATGTAGTATAATAGGAGAAGAAATATTTTATCCAGTCAACTTTTATTTCTATTTTTAGCATTGACTTTTTTTATTTCTTAACATCATAATATACTGAATTAAAAAAGGGATTTTATGTCACTACAACCAGTTGCTCAACAAGAATTTATAGAAAAAACTTTACATGCAATTTCTCAAATAAATGACAACATCCGCGACCTTGAACAGCGGATCCGACACATCTATGATCGCAGAGAAATGCTTGTAAGACTGTGTGAAGCACGTGATACCACTATGGGTACAATCTATACAACTTATCCACAAAGCAAAGTTGAGAGTATGATTGAAGTAATTAAGGTAAGCCATGAACTAGCTATGCAAACAATAGGTGTCCCACAGCTCTACGATATAATACTAATTGAACTTCCCTTGCTGAAAGCTGATTTAAAGAGTAAAAAAGACGAAAAGACAATACTTTTCAAAAGCTTAAACGAACAATATATGAGCTAAAAACAAACTTTTTTAAGTTATTTGAATATACAATTAAAAAAATCACACACAAATAAAATGGGAATTATTATGTCAATGCCAAAAGTCAGCAACCAAGAATTTTCAGCAAGAGCATCATATACAATTTTTAAAATACAAAACAAGATCGAAAAAATTGAAGAGCAGATTGAAAGTCTTGACTGCCTGAGAAAAACCCTTGCTCAAGTCTGCCAGCAGCGTGATGCAGAATGTGCTCAGATCTGGGCCACCTACGGACATGTAGACCCAGACCAAGCAAGAGCTCTAGGTGCCGATGTAAGCAAGATTTTTAGAAGCAACCTAAAACAGCTCGGCTGCCCGGAACTCTATAACAAACTAGAAAAAGATCTTCCTAAATTAGAAACTGCTTTAAAGCTTAAAAAAGAAAAAGTCGCAACTCTTTTGGCAGTATTAAACCAATAGAAGAACCTATCCCTTAATGAGCACATAGCTCATTAAGGGATAGGTTCAAAGATCATTCTTTTTGGAATGGGTGTTCTGCTCGAAAATTTTCACAAGCTTTTCGAGCCCATTCTAAACCAAAAACAGCTTGCAAATGTGCCATCTGGGCCTCCTCATAAAAGCGCCTTTCTACTTTGCAGTAGTCCCCAGAGCCATCTGATAAAATAGGAACCCTCCCATAGTTCTCAGGATGGCTTACTGCTTCAGCTCGCTGCTGCTCAAAAATTTTATTAAAAAGAACTGGAATCGCACGTTGCGCTTCTATCGCTACCGCTTCTGTCTCTGCCTCTTTTTCTATAGCTGCTTTAAGACAAGCTTCCAACCGTTGTCTCTCAGCACATATCGGATCAAACCCTTTAACCGCCATAAAGCCTCCATTTGTGAAAAACAAATCTATTCTTTATGCAATTTTAACACAAATAATTTTTAACTCACCTTACGCAAAAGATCCGCTCCTTCGTCTGCATCTTTTGCGTAAGGTGAGTTTTTAAATAGGCTATGAACCTATCTCACTATTCGCACACAACTGATTTTTGAAGAGTTTTTTCACAGGTTGCGGATCCATTTTTCAGGACATACTTGAGTAAGTAGACCTGAAAAATGGATTCGAAAGATGTGGAAAAAGGCTCAAAAAGCACGTTGTCCGAATAGTGAGATAGGTTCATTCATGCTCGATTTGCTGCAGAAGTTCGATGAGTTCTTTCCGATCAAATCCTTTCACCTGATCTTGGTCGTCAAAGCCAATAACTCCCTCAAGAAGCCCTTTTTTCCGTTCAATCAGACGATGGATCTGCTCTTCAATTGTATCTTTAGTCACCATCTTAAAGACTTGGACACCCCGACTTTGACCCATACGATGCACACGGTCTGTCGCCTGGTTCTCCTTTGCTGGATTCCACCATCTGTCATAATGAATCACAACAGATGCCGCAACAAGTTCAATCCCAACACCTGCCGCCTGAAGTGAAGCAACAAAGACCTCGCACTTGGGATCTTGCCGAAATTTCTCTAATTCTACTCCACGTTTACGCGTTGAACCTCGAATCGACGCGTAATCAATTCCCTGCTCTTTGAGGTAGAGCTCAATAATTGTTAACATGTCCAGATACTGCGAAAAGACAACAAGTTTCTGGCCACTTTCACGTGTCTGTTCCAGGAGCTGAACAAAATAGTCCCACTTGCCCGACTTGTGTTTTTTATATTCTGTAAGTTTTTTGTTTAAAAGAGACGGGTGGTCACAGATCTGTTTGAGCGTTGAGAGCATGGAAAAAATATGGATATAAGGAACCGGTTTTTTCTCATCTTCCAATTGGAGAAGCAGTGTCTGCTTGGAGAGCTGATAGGTCTGTTTATAAAGATCCCTCTGCTCTTCAGAGAGAAGGCAATAAGCAATCTCCTCTGTCTTTTCTGGCAACTCGAGCAGTACTTCCGCTTTTTTACGCCGCAACAAAAAGGGACGAATCAGCCGAGAAAGGAGCGCTTTTTTTTCCATATCATGCTGCTTTTCAATGGGATTAACAAAGAACTCTTTAAATTGAGCCTCATGAGGAAGGTAAGAAGGAATAATCACGTCAAAGAGCGCTTTGAGCTCTAAAAGTCGATTTTCTATAGGCGTTCCCGTTAGTCCAAGTCGCATCTTGGCATCGACAAGTTTCAGGGCATGATGGGTTTGAGAGTGGCTATTTTTAGCAATTTGCGTCTCATCAAAGACGGCAAGTTCAAAGTGGATCTCTGAAAGCGCCTCTTTCTCACTCCGCAAAGTCCCATACGAGGTCAATAAGAGATCATATTCGACCTCAAAATGCTCCAAGGTCCTCTGGATCCCATAAAAGACAAGAATCCGCGCTGTTGGTAAAAAGCGCTTAAGCTGCTCTTCCCAATGGAAAATAACAGATGTCGGGCAAACAACGAGAAATTTATGGAAGGGAGTAGCAAGAAGCGTTGCAATCAGAGCCATTGCTTGATGCGTCTTCCCAAGACCCATCTCATCACACAATAGAGCGGAAAGGCCATTTGTATAGAGAAAAAAAAGCCAACGCAATCCCGTCTCTTGATACGGACGTAAGGTGCTTTTAAGCAATGATAAATCAATCACATCATCGCTTGATAAATTGCGAAATGCGGCTAAGATCTCCCGGCTCTCTAAATCCTCTAGTGAGCTTCCTTGTGGCTCTATAATCTGTTCAGAGACATTCAGCCTCATCCACTCAAGGCCTGTTAACCGGATCAAGCCTTTGCTTGTGAACCGTTTTTTGGGCAAACTTTTAAACCAGCTAAATCTAGGCTGATTGAGGAAAAAAAAGCCACCTTCTGTAAACAAATAGGGTCTCTTCTCATTTACCCCCTTCCAGACCTCTTCGATAGCAACTGAGCCGATCTCTGTTCGATAGCTTAGATCTAGAAAAAAACCGCCTCCTTTTTCATCTTTCATCACCCGATGCACGACAAGCGTACACGCCTTTGGCTGTGTTAGACGAGGATCTAAAAAAAGAATATAGGAACGGAGCGTCTCAAGCTCAAATCCAATAAAATAAGGCTGATGCAAGGGTTCAACCAGATTTTTTTTATGGTATCTCTCCGGAAGACGCATCTCATGAGGGATCTCTGAAAAACCCTCATGCGGGACATACGTATAATCGCCAATGATCTGAACCTCAACATGCTGATCTGCTTCCTTAAAAAAGTAGAGCGGAGAAATGACAATCTTGCCTTCTTCATCGAGCCGCACATCCAGTCCTGAGCGCAGTAAGGCTTGAGTCCGACTAAAAAAGCCTTGAATCGGCTCTAGTTCATCCTTATGTTTGTGTATGAATCGGGAGACCTCGTGCGGCGGAATGCGCATACCAGATTTTAGAAAAAGACCCGTTCTTCCAGCCCCCTTTGCATAAAAGCCGCGATCTTTAATATAGATCCACTCACCACAGTCAATGTATTCCTCTATCGCATCTGACATTTCAAAGCGGGCTTGAAATTTAAGTCCCGATGGATCCATCTGAAACGTGAGCTTTGAACCAATTGTCGAAACATGGGTGGCAAAGCCGTCGTAGTTATGCAAAAAATGGCGATGGCGATTTACAAAATCAGAGATCAAAGGACGCGCAATCACCCGTTCAATCCCCTCAAAAAGAAGATTTTCAAGCAAATAAAAGCCTCGATCTTGACAGTAGACCCAAGATCCAAAATAGCTTGAGAATGGCTGTTGTAAATCCAGCGGTTCAAAAAGGTAACATTGGATATGCAAACTCTCTTCAGCATCAAAAAAAAGGCGGTAGTTTGCACGCATACTACCTTGATGGATCTTTGTTCCCACTAAATACTGCGCAATCAATTGACTATGACTCTGGAGAACAATACCTATTTTCTCCTCTGGAATGATTTCGTTCTGAAAAATGGGGTCTAACCGCGCGGGATAAAAACCAGTCCCCGGATAATAGAGGAAGTCTCCAACGGGGATCCCCGTTCCTATTTTAATCTCCTCTTGTTTAGGAAGAGGAGAAAATTCAATCTGAAATAGCCGCAACTCTTGATCATAGACGATCTTTTGCAACGCATGCTCGCCAAATTCAAAAACAAGGAGCGGCGCCTTAACTGTCTTTAAAGTTGGCACCAACTGCTGCCAATTCACTTCTGCGATATAAATGTGTGCTTCTATCTTAGAAAAGAGAAGAGATGCCCTTTTCGGAACTTTTCCCTTAACTTCTTCTTCAAAGCGGATCTGATACGCTTTCCCCTCTTCCTGCTCTAAGAACCAGTATTTAGCAAGATCTGACCAGAAAGAGAGCTCGTAGAGCAATTGATGACTTGCTCTTCCCTGTTTCCACAAGAGCAATTCTTCTGGCGGAAGATTGGAAAATTTAAGCGATGTCTCTTCTGTGGCTACCTGCTGTGTCGTTAAAATCTCTTCCAATTCACTTGCCCCTCGAGGCGTTAAGGCGCGAATAGAAAAAAGCTCTTTACCAGTCTCTGATGTCGCGACAAATGCGTCACCTTTTTTTTTGAGAGCGGCTCGATCATAGCCGTGACGACGACTTGCCATCTGGCACAGGGCATTCCACAAAGAGCCGCGAAAGCGCACGTGAAGAGGTTCTGAATGGCCATTAAAAATTGCCCGATAAGCAAATAAGAGATGCGGACATGAGCCGCTCTCCTCACTACCCGTACAGGTACAGAAGCTGTCTGTCATAGCCCCTTGATCATCCATCTGTAAAAAAGGCCAAAATGAGCTCTTTACAGCTGGATCTTTAACCTCGATCTGATAGGTCCCTCCAGAAAAATGGAGCTGTTTGACACGGAAATTCTCCCGCAGAATAGGGGCAGCACCATCCTGCGGATTCATAACTTCCTCTTATCAAAAAGCATCACAAGGGCAAATCTTTATATGAAGTGACGATTTTATCGATAAGCCCAAATTCTTGTGCCTCCTTAGCACTCATCCAGGTATCGCGATCCATCGCTTTCTCGATCTGAGCGCGCGGCTTACCCGTTGCATGAACATAAAGTTCGACAAGGGCATCCCAAGTTTTAAGCATCTCTTTTGCTTGAATATCGAGATCAGTCGCCTGGCCTTGAATCACACCACTAATTCGTGGCTGGTGAATCATGATGCGCGAATTGGGGGTGACAAACCGGCGCTGTGGAGCGGCACACAAACTCAAGACAGAACCCATAGAAGCTGCAAGCCCGGAGACAAGTGTGAAGACAGGCGAAGAGATCATTTTCACCTGATCCCAAATCGCAAAGCCAGAGTCGATCGATCCGCCTGGAGAATTGATGACAAAAAGAATCGGCTTACCCGGTTCAATCAGCTCTAAATACCAGAGTTGTCGAATAATTTTTTGCGCGCTCTTACCGTCAACCCCATCAGATAAAAAAATGCGACGGCTTTTTAATAAAACAGCATCGATTCGATCATCAACAGCTGTGCCCTTCTTCTCGCACGGCCCAACCTCTGGTTCATCTTCTTCTTCGTCTAGTCTGATCATTATAAACTCCTATTAAAACCTACCGAACGCGCGCGCCGATAACAGTGCAAAAATGGCTTTTTGAATCACGTTCGATGCAAAGGCTGAGTATCCCGATTGTTGCTATTTTTTTCAACTAGCAAGAGAAGAAGTCTATTACGCCCTACTAGGCAGTGTCCTAAAAGATTGGGCTATATGGCTGCGTCAAAGCCGCTCAAATTGCGTAGCCTAGCGGTCGAAGATTTTAGCGAGCTTTCACGCTCGCCCAGATAGCCCAATCTTTTAGAAACACTGCCTAATACATACTGTAAATTAAGTAGGAGGGGGTTTTCACCCCCGTCCTCTCACATCACCGTACGTACGGAACCGTATACGGCGGTTCATGATCACTATGACCTAGCTCGTACTATGTCTGCCATAGGCATGTATCCCATCGATTCAGCATTTTGTATACGGCTTTCTTCAGATTCCACCTCACGATGGACACCCTTGCCTTCTCTAACGGTTCTAGGGACTTTCACCCTCTAGTTTAACGACATGCCGGTCGCACTCGCTCCTTGCCTTATGGCAATAGTCGCTTGCTCCAGACAAAAAATTTGTGCCGCCTCCTTGTCAAATATGCAATTATTTTCCGCAAATGGTATTACTTATGGTGAAGAGATAGTCACATTATATGGTGGTGAAGGAATGCCATTTGCTACAACTTCAAGGATGCTATTACCTGTCTCAATATTACTCGGAACTGTGAAATTTGTATGTACGGGCACTCCCATTGCTGCTACTGCCATACTGCTATGACCTGAAGTGAGACAGTAGAATACATGGTTAGTTCTTCCGTTTGTAATGCGAACAAGTGGGTAGTTTGTTGCAGATTGATAATCACTGCCGAACATTGCACCTTGTGACATTCCATTAAACAAAACTCCGGTTATAGGATAAGTTGTGCCTGGGGTAAGTTGCGTTTGTAAAGCAGTAATGTGTGGCTGCCATTCTTCAGATATTCCTATTGGTACATACACAAAGATTGATTGTGTACCGGTTGTGACCAATACTTCGCCATTGGGTAATAGGAGCATGTTAATATTAGCTGATGTAGTATATGGACTTATGGGCATGTCTTGTTGTCGTACGAAGTTGATTCCATCATATTCGAATATATAAACTGGTGGAGCTGAATATCCACTCGGACTTACAGGAGAGGCTGCAATCAATATATTACCGTTTGGCAAAAGAGCTGCAGTTCCTTTAGATTGTCCTAGTTGTTGACCGTCAACTATAGGAAGAGATGGACCGGCAGTCCAAGTATTTGTAAGATAATTATAAAAAGCAGTATTTCCACTTGCGCCAATAGCGAAAACATTACCATTAGCCAGAAGTATTGCTGCTCCTGTTTTACCTGCTAGATTGCTAAGTGAGGTTCCTGTTGTTCCTGTTTGAGTCCATCCTCCACTAACATAATTAAAATATTCTGCAGTCGTAGGAGGTAATCCATTAACTAGACCACAATCGATTGTCAGGACATAGCCATTTGGAAGTAACGTCCACCCTTCTTCACTATTGTTATCGAGTTTTCCTTGTGTATGGGCTGCGGTCCATGTTTTTGTTGACGCATTAAATAATGCTGCTTGTGTATTACTTGGGGATGCAACCATAAGTGTTCCATTTGGTAGAACAACACTTTGTGCATTACCAATCTGTGATGGAAAAAATGAGGGAGCAGTAAGAGGAGACCAGTGATGTATTGCAACAGTATAATAAACTCCTTGATTGGTCCACACAGGCGCACCAGGTCCATTATATTTTCCCCCTATAAAAACAACATCACCACTTGGCAAGACTGCTCCGGCATGTAAATGAGGAGCATATAAATATTCATTTCCATTCAGTAATTGAAGAGACTGACCTAGACTCCACGTGCCATTGATATAGCCTCCAAAAGCGTCTGGAGTGAGCATCCATATATTCCCGGTAGCACCACCGATTATGCCCTCGCATAACACATTGCCATTAGTGAGGAGAAGTGGTGCGCACATCCCCTCGGCAATATTGGATGGGATTGTTATTGGTATCCAATATCCCGCATTGCAATTGTTTCCATATAATAGACCAGTGAATGTACAAATAGATACAACACACCTAGACGTAATGTATTGAAAATGATCCCAAAGTCGCATAAGGCCTCCTAATGTTTAAAAAAATAAAAAACCAATTTAGCTTGATTTTGTCATAAAGATGATTTTTATGAAAAATTTTTTTTGTAAAAAATAGCGATTCGTGAAAAACTGACCATGAATGGTTCAAAAAAAACATATAAGCTCGACTTTGCAACTGTTCGGGTCTGAAGGCCTCGAGATATTTGTTCTTGGCGTTGTTTATTTTCTAAGGAAGGGGTTAAAAAAACCTTCCTTAGAAAATAAATCAGCTGAGTTTGGCCTATGGCCAAACGGCCAAGAGAAAATAGATGAGGCAGGCCCGAAAAGTTGCAAAGTCGAAATAAGGAGATCAATATGCATCTTTGGAAATATTCTCAATGTATTGCGTCAATTTGCGTATATACAGGACTTGTTATATTTGGAAGCACATGTGAGGCCGGTACATGGACTACGCTAACGAATAACTCTAATGTAATCGATGGTCTGCAAGCACAGCTTCTTTTAACTGACGGAACGGTACTATGCGAAGGAATGCAGGGCAGCGTCTCTACAGGAAGGATGTGGAAACTAACTCCGGATATTTCTGGAAGTTATGTTAATGGCACGTGGAGTCAAGCAGGATCGCTTCCTATGATTAATGGCGTTCAGTATGCCCCTTTTGCACATGCAGAAGCAGTTCTGGCAAATGGTCGTGTAATCTATGTAGGAGGAGAATACAATGGGACCGGTGCGCCGGTCTGGACCAATATGGGAGCTTGGTATGATCCTGTATTAGATGTATGGACCCCTCTTGCTCCTCCTCCGTTTTTTCCAAGTCGGATTGGTGATACCCAATGCATTGTTTTACCGAACGGAACATTCATGGTTGCATCTCCCCTTAATAAACAAGCAGCATTACTCGACCCCAACACATTGGTATGGACTCAAGCCAATGTGGAAGGAAAGCTCAATAACAATGATGAAGAAGGGTGGACATTACTTCCAAATAATAATTTTCTTACAGTGGATTGTTGGGATATTACAACCCCTGGAAAACCAACTCCTGCTACTGCAGAGGTTTATAATTCTGTTACGGGAGGATGGACTCAAACGGGAACGACAGGAGCTACACTTAGCAATACCAAAGGTGAAACAGGGGTAGCAGTACTTATGGCTAATGGCATTGTTTTTGCAACTGGTGCAAATGGAAACACTGCTACTTATAATTATCAAACGAATACCTGGACAACTGGTCCTTCCTTTCCCATTATCAATGGATTACAGATGGGCCAAGCCGATGGATCGGGGGCTCTTTTGCCAAATGGTAATGTATTTTTGATTGCAAGTCCCGCCGGAACTTCAACTACAAAAATAGGGGCTTACGCATTCGAATATGATGGGACTAATCTCATTCAACAGTCAGACATTCCTGATGGTGCAATTGCTCTTGCAGCAAATTTTAACATGCTTGTGTTGCCGACCGGTGAAATTCTTGTTACTAGAGGCTCTGGAGAAGTATATACATACGTTTCGGATAACAACACATACCAACCTCAATGGCAACCACAAATTACTTATGTTGCAGCACAGCTCACTCGGGGTAGTACCTATCGCATTAATGGTACATTATTTAATGGAATGTCACAGGGGGCGATGTTCGGTGATGATTTTCAAGGTGCAACAAATTATCCACTCGTTCGAATTACAAATATAGCGACTCAACATGTATTTTATTGTCGCACTCAAGGTCACAGTAGTATGGCGGTGGCAGCAGTAGGCGTCCCCGTATATACTTTTTTTAAAGTTCCGAACAATATAGAAATAGGTGCTAGCATCCTTGAGGTCGTAGCAAATGGAATTCCTTCACCGGCAGTTAACGTTATTGTTAACGCTTCTTAAAAATTAGGGAGGCTGAAAAAGCCAAAAAAGTGAAAAAAGCCTTCCCATTTTTTTTGGAAGTTATAGGCTTGTACCATTTGCGGAAAATAATTGCATGTTTAACAACAAAGCGAATTTCGAAAGAAGTCTAATTATAAAATCGGTGAGCTCTAGAAGAGCTCACCGCATTACGCCCTACTGATTGACTACTTGGTCACTGCTCTCGAAATTAAGCCCTTCAATAATTTTAAACAGAACGGCATCGGCGCTTTTTTCTTCATTCCATATTGTCGTTAATAGATCGACAACTTGAGCATCTAGATGCAAGTGTCTTGCAAGTCCAATTAATGTGCGATAAGAGGCCATCTCATAATGTTTGATTTTGAGAATAGAACAAATAATTGCTGCATCAAGTGTTCCTGGGCTCTCTCTCTTTTCATCTTCAGACTCACGCAACAAGCCTCTCATGGTTTCAGATACTTTACCCTCAGCATGGATGTGTAAAAGGGAAAAAACTTTATCCAGTCTCTTCACCTGTGTATCTGTCTCTTTCTGATGCTTATGCAAAAACTGCTTTAACTCTGCGGAAGAGGCTTGGTGTGCCCAGCCTGAAATACAGCGATGCATTTCGCGCTCAGCATCAAAAGCTTCTTCTAATTCTTCTATAAATAATTGATATAAACCGTGATTCTTCATAACTCCCCTCAATTGATTAGGAAACCCTCTTTCCTTTATACTTATCTAAAAATATTTTTTAAATCAATAAAATTCTATGACAATAACAATAAAGAAACAGATTCCACATGGGCAGTTTGTGGGAACATGTCATAGGGCTGAATCAAAGAGAGATTATAGCCGAATTTACCAAGATAGGCGATATCTCGAGCAAGGGTCGCTGGATCACACGAAATATAGATCAGTTTTTGTGGTAAAAGTCGTCCAATACCATCAAGAAAGGCTGTTTCACAGCCAGATCTGGGTGGATTTAAGAGAACAAGATCAATATTGGAAAGGGTCTCTATGAAGGTCTCAGCCGTCTGCGCAACAAACCGAGTATTTTCGATCCCATTGCAGAGAGCATTAGCCTGTGCATCTTCAATTGCCTCAGGAACTGATTCGACGCCAATCACCTGTTTTGCGCTTTGGGCAAAAAAAAGAGAGAGGGTCCCAACGCCACAATAGGCATCTAAGACAGTCTCTTCTCCTGATAGCGCAGCATATTCAATGGCTTTTGCATAAACAATCTCTGCTTGGGCAGGATTAATCTGGAAAAACGAGGCAGGTGAAATGGTAAAGGTCAAGTGAGAGAGTCTCTCTTGGATCGACCCCGATCCACACAATACCGTATACTCTTTACCCAAAATGAGATTGTCTCTCCCCTCTTGCTTATTATGGACAACTCCCTTTATGGCGCTATGCGCTCCCATAATCGTCTGTGCAAGCTCGAGTAACGCTTTATTCGGCGCTTGATTTGTCACAAAAATCAATAAAACTTCCTCTCGTTTAAGGGCTGTTCGAATCAAAACGTGGCGCAGCTGACCTGTTCCCGTCTCTGGATCATAGGGGGCAATCAAGGAGGCCAGAAGCTGCTTGCGAACCTCTTTATAGACACTCTCTCCAAGCGGGGAATGAATGAGGCAACCTTCGAGTTCAACTAAGTGGTGAGAGCCTTTAGCATAGAGGCCAAGCGCGGTACCCGTTTGGGTTTTGCGCACAGGAAGCTGAATCTTATTCCGGTAGGAGAGAGTCTCTGGAGATGGCAAACAAGGAGGGACCTCAACATTCTGAATTTTACCAATGCGAACAAGGGCATCACTTACTCGTTTTCTCTTCATTTCCAATTGCTTAGGGTAAGACAGGTGCATCAGCTGACAGCCGCCACACTTGCCAAAAAGAGGACATGGAGGATCTACACGATCATCTGATGCAGTAATAATCCTGAATAGACGCGCCTTTGCATACCGCTTATGACATTCTGTAAGCTTTACCTGAACGACCTCTCCTGGGAGGGCCCCGTCAATAAAAAGAGTATACCCATTGTAATGACCGACACCCTCGCCAGAGCTGCCAAAGCCATCGATTGTACACGAAATAAGCTGTCCGACTTGAGGAGGATGCATATTTCCTAACATAACTTAATCTACTTAATCGTGTCAACTTGTATAAAAAACACTAAAATTATTTTTAACGCCAATTAAAACTAATTGACTCCCTCTGGGAAAATTTTCCTATTTTTTAAATTCATCTAATTTGTTATGTGTCAAAAAAGTTGCACAGTCGAGTTTATATAGGAATGTATGATCCACGCTATCAAACGCTCAGCAAAAATTATCCACCATGGCTACTACAATTACCTCCTTATCTCACTTGCACTCCTATTTTTAATGCGCCCCTACAACGTCTCAGTGGGTTATAACGCTCTCTGGAAGCTCTTATTTACCTTTGCAATTGTCTCGGCCACTTTTAACTGTAAATTAAAAAAAACTGCCAAATGGACGTCTGTCATCTTAGCCATCCCAACACTCCTCTTCAGCTGGTCAGAGCTCATTGTCCCCTCTGAATGGTTATTTGCTACAAGCGTCATCTGTATCATTTTATTTCTCATCGCCACCGTCTCCTTTATTCTCTCAGATGTTTTATTGTATGCCAAAGTGACAACAGAGACTCTTCGTGGTGTTGTCTGCGTCTATTTTCTGATCGCTTTTTTATTTGCCTACTCCTACTACCTAATTGAATATTTTAGCCCAGGCTCTTTCCACCTGATCTATCGCGACGCCTCATTTGTCACCTATAGTCGTGATCTATCCGAGATGATGTACTTTAGTTTTGTAACCCTATTGACAATCGGATTTGGAGACGTTACTCCTATCCTTAATATAGCTCAAAGCGCTGTTGTCCTAGAAGGAATTGTAGGAGAATTTTATGTGGCAATACTTGTAGCTAGAATCGTTGCCGTCTATTCAAGAGTTTCTGTTCTACACAAGGCGCATAAAAGAAAAAGCTAAAAAAATTAATGAACCTATCCCTTAATGAGCACAGGCTCATTAAGGGATAGGTTCATGCCAGCCGCGTTCTGAGTAAAACTCTTTTTGAGCGACAGCTTTTAGGACGTCAATGTTATAATCAATGATATTCTCTGGGAGCTTGGTGACGGAAAAAAAAGAGAGTGCCTCGCACTTTTCAGGTTCCTGATTTCTCAGTTCTCCTTCCCAAGCGCGGCACTTAAAAAAAATATCGATGTTATACCGATTTGTCTGCCGATGCATCACATGAACCACCTGCAGATTCTCTTCTCTGATGTAAATACCAATCTCCTCTTCTGCTTCTCGAATGATGGCAGCGGTCGCTGACTCCCCATCTTCCACATGGCCGGCAATCAAACTCCAAAAACCATCGCAGTAGCCTGTATTCTTTCTCAGATTAAGAAGAATTTCATCATCTTTTTTCAAAATGAGATACGCATTGACACTCGCACCTTTACGGAAGGTCTTTTCTGCAGAATCTATAAGCTGACTTGTCATCGATACCCTTGCAAAAAGAAGAGACATGATGCTACGATTCAAGATTACACACAAGTCATATTAGAAAATTTTATGCGTTTTGTTTCACTAAAAAGAGCTCTGATCCCCCGCGGCGTGAAAAAAGCCGAATTTCGCCTGGATCTATTTGAACGCATTGACTTAGAAAAGATCCGTACCGTTCTCGAAAACAAAGAGACAGAGTTACTCCTCACCCTGCGCTCAAAGAAGATGGATTGTGAATATGAAGAGAAAATCCTCGAGTTGCTCCAATTAAAGCCCCACTTTCTCGATCTAGATGCCAAAGCGCCCCCCGCTTTTATTAGAAAGGTTTTAAAGGAGTATCCAGAAACAAAACTCATTCTCTCCCTGCACACACAAGAGCCGATCAATCTGATCGATGCTTATAAAAACCTGTCTCAGTACAATGCATCTTTCTATAAAATTGCTTTTTTTCCAAAAACTGCAACAGAAGCACTGCGTGCACTTCTTGTGGCCAAAAGCTGTCCCAAGCTTCACGTGATCTGTATGGGGGAAACGATGCAATTTGCTCGAATTCTCTCTCCTGGCTTGCAGTATGTAGCAGAAAATAAAGAGAAAAGAACAGCAGAGGGACAGCTGACGCTTGAGGAGATGGAGCTCTATCTTCCTGTTAATGAGAAGACCAATGTCTATGCACTCATTGGTAATCCTGTAGATAAAAGTCAAGGCCACCTCTTTCACAACAGAGCTTTTAAAGCAAAAGGGATCAATGCTCTCTATCTAAAAATTGGCTTAACGCAAGAGGAACTGCCCACCTTTTTTCCTCTTGCACGAGCGCTCGGGTTCAAAGGCTTTAGCGTGACGATGCCACTCAAAGAGGCAGTTTTACCCTTTGTCACAAATTTTGACCCAGATGCTAAAAAAATCAAAGCTCTAAATACACTACTCCTTTCTGAGACAGAGATTTACGGAACAAACACCGACGCTGAAGCTCTTGTTGTGCCGATTAAAAAACGCCTCTCTCTGTATGGAAAACGCGTTATCCTTTTGGGGGCCGGCGGCGGTGCACATGCGGCAGCATATACTCTCACAGAGTCTGGCGCCACACTCTTAATTCTGAATCGGAGACTTGAAAAAGCACAAAAGCTTGCGGAGCTTTATGGCGCACGCTATGGCACCCTTTCTGACATGGAAGATTCTGACGTTTTAATTAATTGCACCCCAAGCCTACAGCCTGTAGATCTGACAACAATCTCTTCCTCAACGCTTGTTATGGACATGAATTACAGATCAAAAAAAACTCCCTTTTTAGTAGAAGCAGAAAAGCGCGGCGCCTCTATTATTTCAGGAGAAGAGATGTTTCAGATCCAAGCAGAATTACAACAGAGACTCTTTTGCCATGCGTTATAATATTTCCCCATCACAGCTCTCTGGAACTACCCGTATCCCCTCCTCCAAGTCACACACGCTCCGCGCGATTCTCTGTGGGGCCTTAGCAAACGGCACTTCTAGAATCGAGCAGTACCTACACTCTCCAGACACGGAAGCCATGATCTTTGCCACACGGCAGCTTGGTGCAGAAATTAAACAAAATGAAAAAAGTCTTGAAATTTCAGGAGTAGCTGGAAAAGTGCGGGCGCCAGAAAAACCGATTGAGTGTGGCAACTCAGGACAAGTTCTGCGCTTTATCGGTGCCGTCTCTGGGTTGATCCAAGGAACGACGATTTTAACAGGGGACGCGTCGATTCGAACTTTAAGACCCGTCACACCCCTACTTGAAGGCTTAACTCACCTGGGCGCTAAAGCCTTTTCTCTTTTAGGCAACGGTTATGCACCGATTACGGTGCAAGGCCCTTTTACCAAAGATATTGCCTACCTAGACGGAAAAGATTCGCAGCCCGTCTCCGGGCTTCTCATCGCCTCTGCCTTTGCGCCCCACCCTATCCAGATTCATGTGACAGATCCGGGAGAAGAGGGCTGGATTGAGTTAACGCTCGACTGGTTAAAGCGTTTAGACGTTGTCTATGAGCGGCGTGGCTACACCTGGTATAAGGTAGAGGGGGGGGCTACAATTAACAGCTTTAACTACTCTGTCCCTGGCGACTGGAGCTCTGCTGCTTTCCCTATTGGAGCAGCGCTTATCACCGGGTCTGAGGTGACAATCGAAAATCTCGACATAACCGATAGTCAGAGCGATAAAGTCATTCTCTCGATCTTAGAGCGTATGGGAGCTAAATTTTCTTATGATTCATCTTATAAAAAACTCCACGTCCTAAAAAGTCCGTCTCTACAAGGCTTAGATGTTGATCTGAATCAGTGTATCGACGCTCTTCCCTTACTCGCAGTTCTTGGATGCTATGCCAAAACCCAAACAAAGCTCTATAATGGATCTATTGCGCGCAAAAAAGAGAGTGACCGAATTACAAGCATCGCCCAAGAACTCTCCAAAATGGGAGCAAGAATTGAAGAATTACCAGATGGGTTAATCATCCAACCCCAAACGCTCCATGGCGCTCATCTCACATCCCATGACGACCATCGCATTGCCCTTGCCCTCTCTGTGGCAGCTCTTGGCGCCACAACAAAAAGCTCTTTAGACAATGTGAGCTGCATTGCTAAGAGCTACCCTAACTTTAGACAAGCATTTCACAACCTTGGAGCTTTAATCGATGAGTAATACATTTGGGACCCTCTTTCGCATCACCACGTTTGGTGAGTCTCATGGCCCCTATATTGGTGTTGTCATCGACGGCTGCCCTCCCAACTTCTCATTAAACGAGGCTGAGCTAAATGAAGCGCTTGCCAAGCGGCGTCCAGGAACTACTCCCTACACATCACCGCGTCAAGAGAGCGATACAGCAGAAATTGTTTCAGGTCTCTTTGAAGGTAAAACAACAGGCATGCCGCTGACGATCTTAATCAAAAACCGCGATGCACTCCCCAATCAGTACGACAATCTTAAAAACCTCTATCGCCCAGGTCATGCCAACTACACTTACCTCAAAAAGTATGGGATCTTTGACTATCGTGGCGGCGGTAGAGCCTCTGGCCGAGAGACTGCAGCGCGTGTGGCGGCAAGCGTTGTCGCCAAAAAAATCGTTGCAGAGCACGGCATTACCTGCATCGCCTACATAACACAGGTTGGGACAATCCACGCGAAAGTCAATCCAACACTTAACCTAGATCAGCTCGAACAATTGCGCCAGAAAAGTCCCATTCACTGCCCAGATCTTGAAACGAGCCAAAAGATGCAAGAACTGATCTTGCAACTACAACTCGAGGGTGATTCCATCGGCGCTGTCGTCACCTGCCGTGCGACACTCCCCGCAGGTCTTGGCGAGCCAATTTTCGGTAAACTCGAGGCGCACCTTGCCTCTGCGATGCTCTCGATCCCAGCTACTAAAGGCTTTGAAATTGGAGAGGGATTTTTAGCTGCAACGATGCGGGGATCTGAACACAACGACCCGTTTTATTCTGACACAGACAAAAATCCGCATCTCGCGTCAAATCACGCAGGCGGAACACTTGCCGGCATCTCTACAGGTGAACCTCTTGTTTTTCGCACAGCCTTTAAACCAGCCTCAAGCATTAAAAAAAGACAAGAGAGTGTGACACTGCAAGGCGAAAAAACCTTTGTCGAACTGCAAGAGGGGGCACGCCACGATCCGTGCGTGGCCATTCGCGCAGTCGCTGTTGTTGAGGCGATGACACTGCTTGTACTTGCAGATCTTGTCCTTCTACAGAACCGTTATGCGGCAGAGCCAAGAGTTGAACCGATTCTCTCTTAATTTACTTTTTTGCTTTTGCGTTTAGAAGACTTGACCTTACTTGTAAAAACTATCGGAGCAATCTCTTTACCCTTTTCATAGTCCATCCAGCCATTCGCTAAAGTTTCAGGAGAAAATCTGAGCTGTAGGATGTGAAAAACATATACACAAATAAACTCAAAAGCTGGACTTTGCCTACGTCGGGCAGCCACTCATTTTGTGCCCGCCTGTATCGCTAAACTTTTTAAGTTTAGCTGCTTCGGCGCCGGCTTCGCCTGGCGCAAACTGAGGGCGCCTCCTTGGCTAAGTCCAGCTTTTGAGTTTATTTGTGTATATGCGCCAACAACCGTTATTAATAATATCAAAAAATCCATAAAACACCACCATTTTCATGTATTTACAATAAAATAACCAATTAATCAGAGACAATTTATAAAAAATAAAAACCAAACTTCATGGATCAAAAGCAGAGCCTTCTTCAACACGGAAATAAAATTTCTAAATAAACAGAAACTTTGTTGTCTCAAAATAGATATACTGGCATGAGGAAATTATGAAGTATGTCTATTTAATAATGCTTTTATTTTTAACAGGCTGTCTTGTTCCTTCAAAAGGAGAATTGTATCAAGAGATGATCGCAGTTCCATCTCTTGATACTAGCTACGATTTGGCGGTTGTTAGTGGAACAGGCTCTATTGGGACGTGGCCTAAAGCTGCCTGGTGGGAGGAGTTTGAGTCGCCGCAACTCACCTCTCTGATTGAGGAGGCGCTTGCCAAAAGCCCTTCGCTTGAAGCGCTCCAGCGACATGTCGAGGTTTTGCGTCAAGAGGCGGTCCAGGCGCGTGCGCGCTGTTTTCCACTCCTATTTTTTGACTTCAATAATAGCTGGCTTTACTTAAGCAAAAATGGGCTCTACCGTGCGTTAAACCCATCCGTTCCCTTAGCCGGCAATCTTATAGATTTAACTCTTTCATTTTTTTATGAGGTGGACTTTTGGGGTAAAAACCGCAATTTATTTCGCGCAGCTGTTGGAAGAGTCAAAGCAGAAGAAGCGGAACTTACTCAGCAGCGTTTGAGTGTCGCTGCAGCTGTAGCTCAAGGCTACTATGCTTTTGTGACAACAAAAAAGCGCAAGCTCTTGTATGAGATGCTCTGTGAGGTAGAACAAGAGGCGCTAATACTAAAAAGTCGTTTGAACCTCTCTGGAATCAGCTCGCAATTCGACCCTCTTTTTCAAGAGGAGCTCCTCTATGAGGCACGTCAAGTTGTCTCTGAGCTGCAGAAGGATCTAGAGACACAAAGCCATCTGATCAATTTTTTAATGGGTCAAGGGCCTGATCGCCAGATCATGGAAGATGAGGAACTTTTTTTGCCAAAGCGCCTTGAGTTGCCAGAAAACATTCAACTTGATCTGATCGCGCGTCGTCCCGATCTGATGGCACAAACCTTTCGCCTCGAAGCGTATGCCAAAGAAATTGGCGCCGCAAAGGCCGACTTTTATCCCAATATTAACTTAGGCTCATTTCTTGGATTCGAGAGTTTTGCCTATAACACGCTTTTGACACAGGCGAGTAAACAAGGAGGACTCAATCCGGCGCTCCACCTGCCCATTTATACAGCCGGCTCTATTCGTGCTGGGGTAAAAGCAAAAAGGGCCCAATTTGATCAGGCACTTTTCGAATATAATGATCTGATTTTAAAGAGCGTGCAAGAAATTGCCGACCTGTTGAGCCTTGGAAGATCCGTTGATGCAGAATATGGAGCACAACAAGTCATTGTAGCCACAGCTCAAAAGCGTCATGAGTTAAGCACTGTGCTCTACACATCAGGTCTTGGCGCTCTGTTAGAGACGCTTGCCTTTCGAAAAGAGGTCTTAGAGAAGCAAATCAAGGAGATCGAGCTTCTTTTTGGCAAATATCTTGTTGCCATTAAACTGATTAAAGCGCTTGGTGGGGGTTATCATGAACCCTGAAGAGACCTCTTCCAGACAAGCGCGTTACTTTGCCTTTCTCTACTGTATAGGAGCAGGCTTCATCTTACTTGTCTGCTTTTTATACTGGTTTGTAGTCTATGCGGGCAAGGCCTACACAGATGATGCTTATGTTACCGGCAACCAGGTTTATATCACTCCGCTGCATGACGGTTTTATCGAAGCTATTTTAACGGATGACACCTACTTAGTAAAAGAGTCTGACTCTTTAGTTCAACTCGACACAACAGACGGGATTATTGCGCTCCAACGCGCAGAACAAAGAATCAGAGAAGAGGTCAGGCGCGTATGTGAACTCTTCCATCAGCTCTTTGTCTATAAAGCAGAGCTACAAGCGGCACAAGCCGAATGGATCCGCGCTATTGAAGACTTTGAGCATCGATACGAAGCTCTTCCCTCCGGAGCAATTTCTCTTGAAGACTACCAGCACGCAGTGGCAGAGCTGCGTAGTAGATATTTTGATGTGCGTGCAAAGGAGGGGCTTTATCGTAAGACCCAATCCCTTGTGCAAGGCACTTCGATTCGACGCCATCCCTTTGTCTTAGCCGCCATTGACACCTGGCGCGATGCGAGTCTTTTTTTAGAGCGCTGCAATCTTAAAGCGCCAGTAGAGGGAATTGTTGCGCAACGATCAGCTCAAGTAGGGATGTTTGCCCATGCGGGGGATAAGCTAATGAGCGTTGTGCCACTCGATCAGATGTGGATCAATGCCAACTTTAAAGAGACAAAACTCAAACAGATGCGTATTGGCCAACGTGTTGAGCTCCATGTGGATTTGTATGGTAGAGGCCTTGTTTACCATGGCAGGGTAGCAGGCCTTCCGGCTGTTGCCGGTAATGCCGTTTCACTCCTACCACCACAGAATCTCTCGGGAAACTGGATTAAAATTGTACAGAGACTTCCTGTACGCATTGAACTCAACCCCGAAGAGCTACAACGCCACCCCTTACGCCTTGGCCTCTCTACAGAAGTCTTTGTCTATCTAAACGATTCTGGAACTCTTGTACCAACAAATGAGAACGGATCCCCCCACTATACAACACCGATCTTTGAGACTGAAGAACGCGGTGAAGAGCCTGTCATTGATGCTGTTGTCGACGAGAACCTCGACCCCTCTCTTGCGATGTGGCGTGATGAAATCCTTCCTTTTCAGATGCTTGAAGAGGTGACAGTTTCTGAGACTATAAACAGAATTCTGGCACAAGATAATGGAACCTAAAGCGACCCCTGTCCTCTACTGCGCGCTTTTTATAACTCTTTTTATCATCAGCTCAAGCTTTAGCGCGCCGATGATGGCTGGCCCCTATATTATCGGAGTCCTTGGCGGAAGTAACGATTGGGCCATCTATTTGCTTGGCTTTTTTGGTATTGGCAGCGCTATCGGTATTCCGCTCGGCAAACCGATTGCTGCACGCATTGGCGTTCGACAAACGCTAACTCTTTTCTTATCACTCTTTACAATCGCCACCTTCCTTGCGGGAATGAGTTCTAATTACCCTGAGTTTCTTCTCTGTAGATTTTTACAAGGACTCTTTGGGGGCCCGATTCTTCCTCTTTTATCCTATCTTTTCTTTATGCTGCCCGAAGAAAAAATGAGATCGAAACTCATCTCAATTTTTGTTAATATCCTTATTTCTGCGCCACTCATCGGAGGCTGTTTTAATGGCGTTACTGCCTATCTGAGCTCTTGGCGCTACGGCTTTTTCGGGACAGTACCCTGGATTATTATGCTCATAATTTTTTTGCCAAAGCAGCTAAAGAGATTTTCTCTCCCCTTAAAAAAAGAACCCTTTGATACTGTCGGCTTCATAGCATTCGCCTTAGGACTTTCCTCGCTTGGCTTTGCACTCATTACTGGCCAGACCCTTGACTGGTACAGATCCCCTCTTTTTGTCTCTACGTTTCTCATTGGAATCTTTTTTTTGCCTTTCTTTATCTTATGGAGCCTCCGGGTTCCTTGTCCACTTCTGGATCTGCGCGCTTTTTTTTCCCCTACTTTTTCACTCGGCATTTTTTTCGTTTTTTTTCTAATGACGCTCTATTTTGCCACAGTCACCCTGTTGCCGCTTTGGCTCAACTTATATGTTTCATACACCCCGCTCTGGATCGGGCTCCTCCTTCTAGGAATGGGAGTCGCCGCGTTCATTCCTCCGATCCTTGTCCTTAAAAAATGGATTCGCATTGAGCCATATGATGCGCTACTCTTCGGCATTTTTTTTATCGGCATCACATGCTTCTACACAACGATCTTCAATGTCGATATTAACTTTGACAGAATTGTTGCTTCACGCTTTCTAGCAGGAGTGGGTCTTGCTTGTTTTCTTCCAGCTATTTTTGAACTATGTCTCATTCAATTTCCCAAAGAGCGTTCCATTGATCTCATTGCCATCATTCAGGTCGTACGCAGTGGACCTGCGGCTATTGGGACCTGTCTTATCCACACCTTATGGCAAAGACGCGATGTCTTTTTCCATGCCAGGCTTGGTGAAGGCCTATCCACAGGATCTATTCCAACAGAGACCTTTTTTGACAAAGCGCGTTTATATGAACCCACCTCCGATCCGTATGCCTTACTGAACTTTTTTCTAGAGCGGCAGTCGCGCGCCCTATCCCTTAACGATGTTTTTTGGCTTATGGGCTGGATCTGCGTTGCTCTTTTTTGTCTGATGCTCCCTATTCGTCTCTACTCTTGGTATACCAATAAAAGTAAAAGTTGAGTCTTTTGTTTTGATTCTTAATTTGAGAGAGCGCTAGACTCCTCGCTTTGTTTTTCTGCACAGAGAAGTCTTATGTCTACACGCACAAACGCAGACCTCGAGAGATTGAAAAGAGACAATTTTCATTACAACTATCGGGCTCCTACGCTTCCTCTTGGTGAACTGACCTTGAAACTGAGCCAAGTAGAGCGTGCACTGCAGGGGTTCCACCTTCAAACAACCAGAACTTCTGATATTTTTCGTACTGCGCAAAGCAGCTTTGAAAGAGCATTAAGTGGCTCCCCCTCTTCAAGTGCATTGCAGCTGGCACTAACAGGACTTGAGGTCGCAAGCATTGATCTTCCGTACACAGGCGTCTCCTCTCTTGTAAACGGGCTGAAACAGGCAAAAGCCCAACCGGGTCTCCGCAATTCTGTTTTTACTAAATGGGGCGCTAAAATCGGCGGCTCTTCATCCCATAATCCTGTGGAACATTTCAAACCTGTGACACAAAAAGAGGCGGGCCGCTTTGTCCGCGAGTTCGGGATCAATACTGTTCATGGAGTTGCTAAAAATCTCGAGATATTAGGAGATATTGCCGCAGCTCCCTTTAAGCTCTGGTACGATATTGTTTTAAAAGATGATATAGAATTATTAAAAACGTTTTGTAAGATCTCTCCAGAGGCACAGAAAAGAGTTGCTGAAGCAAAAAGTAGTATTGGTTCTACAGCCACAAGCGTTGACACTACCCTTTCAGAGACAATACCTGGCTACTCATGGGCAAAAGAGAAGACAAAATCAGGCGTCGCCACGCTCGAAGAGTGGCACCGCGGATTCAACGCTTCAGTAGACAAGCTTGCAGATGAGTACCATCGCGACTACGACATCCCAAAGGAGACAACGCTCCAACTTAAAACTGATGTTCCAGAAACAGTGATTGGACTTGGACTTTTTCTCTTGCCAAGCCTATGCAAGCGAGGGGTAAAGCTCTCCTCGAATACAAGTCTACAGAACCATTTTCACGCTTCAAAGGTCACATTTCCTGCAGGAGAGGCAGGTGTTGGAGAAGCGATGTTTCGGATGCATGCAGCCCCACAAGGAGAAGCTCTTATTTTTGCAAGCTTGAGCGCTGAAGGAGCAACCGCACAAGAATCTCTGCGGGGCGCCGTTGGGATTTTAGAGCGTGAGCTACACTATGTCTACAGTAAATTCCCAGAAATCGGCAAGATGAAACTCTCCATGTCCATTGCAGAAGACGGTTCCCAATTCGTCTTACGCATGCACAAACCTTCGCTTCCCATCCACGAAGTAAGGGGCGTGGCTCCCCTTGCCTTGCCCGAAAAAATTCCAGCGCATTTTTTACCTGAAACTTCGACCGCGCTTGAAAAAAGTATCGCAACCTCTAGGGCCGTACCACAGGCTACTCCAGAATGGCTTCTCTTTGTCACAAACGGTGTGGGGAAGCGTCAGATCGGACGCGGTCCCGTACCACCTATTGGTCGAGTCGCCGTCTCAGGAGTTCTTGTAGGCTCAGGAGGAGAAATTTTTCAACCAAGAGCCTCTACCCCTATAAGCAGTGCGACGCCTAAACAACCGACACTTGTGCCAGAAACGCCCGTTGAGCTTGCTCTAGAACAATACGGAGCACTTGGAATCGAAGGAATGCGCTTTCGGGCACCTCACGAACCAGTCCAAGGAGTAACCCTAGTTGAACTTACCGAAAAAGTAGCACAAGCGCCACTCCATTCTGCAGAGCGCCAAGTGGCTCTCATGGAGCTAAGAATGATTTTAAGAGATATTATTGGGCCCTCTTTGGCGCAGCTACACAACAGACAACCCTTCCATTACTTGCCGCAAACAGCTGCTTCCATTCAAGCAGATGTTGCCCAGTTTCGGCAGGTGACAGCTGGTATTGATTCCTCTCTTCTTGACCTCTCTACCGAAGAGCTCTTAAGCCGCTTTAATCCCGAATATCTTAAACGCGCAGAGAGACGGTTTCAAGAGGCAGACAACGTCGCTTCCCTACAGCTCGGCAATGCAAATCCAGAGCAGATCCGTTATGTGGATGGACACGTGATCCTTGAAGACCCACGTCCCCTTGCAGCTTCCATCGGGCCAAACGGACAGCCTCTAGTGACTCGATCAAAAGACCTCGCGCAGTATCGCATTGCCTGTGCCAAAATGGCTCATCGTCTTTTAGACAGCGTGGAAAGAAGGATCTTGGACCTAGAACTTGTGCGCGGCTATAGCGAAACGTTTACAGGGGAATTTATTCCAGAAGCTGACGAGTTTTATATGGTGCAAAGACCCTATGCACTTCTTGATGCCAGAAGCTCAAGCGCACCTCCAACCCGACCTACCGCTCCCGCAACACCCGTTGAACCACCACGTATGGTAGAAACTTCAGCTACAACTTCAAGCTCTTGGCGTCAAGAGACATATCGCATGATGGATCCAGACATTCCTCATGAACACGGAACAGGACTTGCCCTTTTTTCCTATGCTATGCGCGAAGATGGAACGATGGGCTGTTTTATAGACTACGTCCTTGCAATTCAGAACTCTTCACTCGAGCGTTTCCCTGCAACACCTACTCTATCGACTCTATTTGCAACTCTTCAAGCACTTGGTAGATCAAATGGAGCAAAAAAAATTCTCATCCAGTTTTTTCCGGCAAACAAGCGCTTAGAAAGCGGGGTTCGTCGCTACATGAAACATGTTGGAGAGGAAAAATTCTTCTTTTCCTGGCTCACCAAAGAAGAGAGAAGAAACTACTACACCTATGCAACAGAACCTCTGGAGATGTTAGAGCTTCCCTGCCCAGTTTTTGAGCTCCCAATGAAACGAGAAGGACTACTCAATTCACTCGGTCCACAAACTACAGCAACAACCGCGGCAGCTGTTGGGGCTACCGTCGTAGCTTTATCTGGCTGTTCAGATGAATGGACGCCTGAATTTCACGAAGAGGCTAGAGTAGAGCTTATGGAGGCAGAGCGCGCTTTTTTAACTGAGCACAATTTAAAACCACTTAAAAAGTTTGTGGAGACTTATTTTTATGGAGAAGGCGAGCGTGCAAATTTTGTCCGTTCAGACTTTAGCCCTAGATTGTACGCACGCCGTACGACGAGAGTCGTATCAGAAGAACTGAAGTTGAAGACTGTTATTGTAGATCTGCCCGGACATTGGCCTCACCCCACACCTTGGGAGAATAGTCGTCCCTATTTTCAGTATCCTACTGAGGTAAAGCTACTTGTCGGAAATAAAGTGCCAGCTTATGCTGTAACCGTGACGGAATCGGAGCTAAAGCGTATTTTACAGAGGGGTCAAACAAGTGAGCCGCTTGTTTTTGAGACACGTCTTTCTCAAGAGAATCGAGATAAAATTACCCTTTATATCGATCAGCATTTTGATTTTAGCTCTTTGCCACTCAATGTCTCTAGTATTGGAGAAAGGGCGACTATTTCAGCTCTATTTGCCCCAGGAACCGATCTCTCTTCCGAAATGATCGTAGGCGTGGGAGTGCCAGAAGAGTGGACAGAAAGAGGAGAACTCGGTCTCAAAGAACGCCTTCCTTTATTACGGAATATCTCTGTTGGAAAGAACGCACTTTGGGATGAAGCCTTGGCTGTACGCGAAGAGAAACTTTTTGGTTCTACAGTACCTGTGATCTGGTTTAAG
>Ga0207073_1059_pt1 | contig 26643 bp, 23 predicted proteins | sample Alteio_BWMinHeat_65_FD_153575 | JGI IMG/M metagenome (GOLD analysis project Ga0207073, IMG submission 153575) | Enriched cells from forest soil in Barre Woods Harvard Forest LTER site, Petersham, Massachusetts, United States -... | ecosystem: Environmental > Terrestrial > Soil > Temperate forest >...
TGTACTTGCATCAGGTTGTACAAATTATTGGACGGGGTCTGAATGTCGTGAATTTGAAAAAGAATATGCATTGGCTGTGGGAACCAAATATGCAGTAGCTTTAATGAATGGTACGGTTGCATTGGAAGCCGCTTTATATGCTCTTGGTATTGGTCCAGGTGATGAAGTGATAACCTCTTGTCGCACGTTTATTGCCTCTGCCAGTTGTATTGTCATGCGAGGTGCAACACCAGTTCTTGCTGATGTTGATATGAATTCTCAAAATATCACTGCTAAAACGATAGAGCGTTGTATTACGCCACGAACAAAAGCCATTATTGTTGTACATTTGGCCGGGTGGCCAGCTGATATGCCAGAAATTATGCAATTAGCCACTAAATATCATTTAAAAGTCATAGAAGATTGTGCTCAAGCACATGGAGCAACAATCAATAGCCGTCAAGTGGGTTCATGGGGGGATGTAGGAGCCTTTTCGTTCTGCCAAGATAAAATTATTACCACAGGCGGAGAAGGCGGTATGGTGACGACCAATGATGAGCATATTTGGCAAAAAATATGGTCATTTAAGGATCACGGAAAAAGTTATGATAAAATGTATCATCACAAACATCCACCTGGTTTTCGATGGTTACATGATTCATTTGGTACAAATTGGCGCATGACTGAAATGCAGGCTGCAATTGGTCGCGTACAGTTAAAAAAACTTCCGCACTGGTTAGCGATTAGAAAAAAAAATGCTGAATTCCTAAATAAAGCATTTGAAAAAATTCCATCATTACGTTTAACAACTCCCCCATCAAACATCAATCATGCTTACTATAAATATTATGTGTTTATTTCTCCAGGGCTTTTAAAACCTAATTGGAGTCGTGATAGAATAATGCATGAAATGACAGAAAAAGGTATTCCATGTTTTTCAGGATCCTGTAGTGAAATTTATCTTGAACAAGCTTTTGCTGGTTATAATCATACGCCGAGATCAATAGCAAAAATGCTTGGTAATACCAGTCTAATGTTGTTAGTCCACCCAACCTTAACAGAAAATGATATGCAAAAAACAGCTTCTGCCTTAATTGAAGTTTTAGACTCTGCAACGATGAAAGATCATGACATTGCGTAAATTTATTATTATTGTCTTGTTTTTTATAGTACATGCGGCATACGCTAAACCTATCGTTATTCAAGGTAAAACAATCATTGATAAACCGACAATTTACAGAAATGTAGTTTTAGATCTTTCGGATGGTTATTTTCAAGTGTTAAATGACGCAAAATTGACAATAGAAAATTGCATCATCAATGGATCGATCTCTACAAAATATGTTAACTTGATAGATATTAACTCAGGTCATCTCATATTAAAAAATAGTAAATTTAATATACTATCTACTGATATTCCAGAGAATCCTTCTAGCCCATCCATTTATAATTTAATTCATGTCTCAAAAGGTCAAGCTTCAATTATTAGAAATAAATTTTCTATTAATAAATCTTATACGGCTGGATTATTTGTAGCAGATATTAGTTCTAACATAAATATTATAGATAACGATATTCATAATTTTCATGGTGGAGTCATATTAACAGACATACATGATGCTTATATTGTCAATAATCGATTCTCAAATGTGAGCATAAGTAATATCTTGATTTTGAATGGCACTCATAGCTTATTTGAAAAAAACACTATTTTATTTCCAGGTAACAATAATGTGGGTGATGCGATTGATATTGTCAATTCAGAAAATATTACATTAAATCAAAATTATATAGCCTCGGGATCATGCTATTCTATTGTTGTATTACATTCAGACAATATTTTTATTAACAATAATAAAATCATTGGTGGAATAACTTATGCTATTTATATTAATACATCGATTGGCACATCGGATCCTAATTATAAATATCTATCAGCAATACTTAATAATGAGACTATAAAAAAACTTAATTCAAGCTATAATCAAAACATTAAGGTGATCAATAATTATATTGCACAAAATCGTTATGGCTTAACTGTTCACCATGTTGATGGGTTACTTGTAAAAAATAATATATTTATTCAGCGTTTTTCAGATAGTTTAGCCCGAAAATTTTGGACCGATAATAGTATCTTGTTACAGAATGTCTCTCATGTCACATGGATAAAAAATTTATATAAAGAAGCATTTGATCAAAACAATGTACAAGAAGATGATGAATTTTATAGATTTGTTAATTTCCCTCTCACGGGCGGCGTAAATTTGCCCTGATTAGAGATTAATTGCTATAATTCATCATTAATTTATTATATTCTACGTCTATATAAATAGGGAAAGAAACGTCTGATATGGATATCAAACATTTTGAATATTCCTTTTCATCCGATTTGCAACTTAAAAAAACATTCCCCTTATATTGTGTGTATGTAATATTTTTAGTGAATAGCCATAAATTAAATCCGTGACTCAATATGCAACTTGAAAAGGAGAACGTTAATGAAAGTCAAAGGAAGGTTTAGTTTAAAAATCACGCACTTAGTCAGTTATATGGTAAGTATCCTAGCTTACCTATGCTTTCAAACCTATTGTTTTGCTGCGGTTGTTTTACACGGTAATCAAGTTATCAATACAGCAACAACATATAATAATACTGATTTAGATCTCACGGATGGTCGGTTCACGATTAATACTGGCGGGACTCTTACCATTCAGAATTCTACTATCACTATGACTATTTCTCCGACTAACCCGTTTTTAATTCAAATGAATGACGGTAACCTAAATTTTAACAATAACAAAGTTATCGTTAAAGTTAGTAATATTGCCCAGACCCCAAATACAGATGCTTTATATCGATTAATAAATGTAACTAAAGGCGGGGTTAATATAACAACAAATACGTTTAATATAGATACACCTTATACAGTAGGGTTGTTTCTTACACAGAATAATGTGACAAGTGGTTATAAAATTAACCAAAATATCATTAACAATTTTCACGGTGGCATTTATTTAATGAATTCAAATAATGCCGAAGTAAATGGAAATGAATTTACAAATGTTAGCTTCTCTAACATTTTTTATTCAGGCAATCTCAGTAAATTTATGAGAAATATCTTTTCTTTTCCAGGAAATTTACAATTGGGTAATGCGATTGATATTGTTAATTCTGAAGGTTTGACCATTTCACATAATGTAATAACTTCTGGCTCAAATTATGGAATATCCATTATAGGCGGTAATAAAATTTTTATTGAGCATAATAAAATTACAGATGGAAAATCTTATGCAATTATCATTCTTACTCCTGAATCATCTCTGATTCGAAATAACAAATATTTGTCACAATTATTACCTGGAAAAAAACAAAAATTTAATCAAAATTCTAATATATCTATCACAAACAATTATATTGCGCAAAATAAGTATGGTTTAACGAGCGGAGCTATCAATACCTTGATCGTTACTAAAAATACTTTTATTCAACGATTCAAAGATACCAGTACAAGGCAATATTGGACAAATAACGATAATTTGCTTGCAGGTGTGGTCAATCTCATTTGGAATGATAATATTTATAAAGAAGCTTTCACGCAAGATATATCTGGAGATAATACTCCTTCATTACAATTTGTGAATTTCCCTAGCCACGGTGGTGTATTTATTAACTAAGTATACTTTCTAATTAAAGGATGGTAATAATGAAACCCATGCATATACAGAAAATTATTCAATCTATAGGTATTATTTTTTTGTTACTAGCAAACACATGTTTTGCTGAAAATATTATTATTGCGCCTAATACAGTGATATCCCATTCAAGGTCATACAATAATGCTACTTTAGATATGACAAATGGATCCTTTATTATCAACAATAATGCTACTTTGACAATAACAAATTGTATCATTAATGGTAATATTTCTAAAAAAAATCCATTATTGATCACTGTAGATAAAGGTAAGTTAAATTTAAGTCATAATAATTTTAACATTAAATCCGTAGGTATAGATCCACATCCAACCACACAATCTTTGCACTATGTTATTCAGCTAGCTCATGGTGGTTTGAATATGGATAGTAATTCTTTTGTAGTAGATCACTCATTTGAAGTAGGTTTACTCATTACTTCAGCTGACATACAGACCACGGGTATCAATATTGTTCGTAATACATTTGAACGCTTCCACGGTGTTATTTATTTACTTGGTACGGATAATGCGCTCATTTCTGACAACATATTGACTAAAAATACTTATGGAAATATTGTGATTATTGGTAGCAATAGTAAAATTTTAGGTAATACTATTTATTATTCAGGTAATAATAGATTAGGCAATTCTATAGATCTTATTGACTCGAATAATATTTTGGTTAGTAAAAATCTCTTATTAACACCAACATGCCATGGCATCTATGTGTTTAATAGTAGTAATGTTGTATTAGATAGCAATAGAGTAAATGGTGGTATTACTTATGCAATGAGTATTATAACGTATCCTGAAAAACTTAAAACGGATGATGAAATAATGCCGTTGGTGCTTAAACACACATTTAAAAATGTTATAAGCCAGAATATTACCATTACTAATAATTTTATGTCACAAAATCGATATGGAATTGCGGCAACTGATGTTAACGGTTTAGATGTTGAAAATAACATTTTCATTCAGCGATTTGAAGATGTCGATGCAAGAAAGTTTTGGACTAATAATAACATCTTGTTGCAAAACGTGAGTCAATTAACGTGGGTGAATAATATGTATAAAGAAGCATTTACCCAAGAAGTCAATGGCGATAACACCAAGACAGATATACTTATTCCATTTCCCAAAACAGGCGGGATTTCATTATAAATTTCTACGCGCATTGCTGTCATCCCCGCCTTCGCGGGGATGATACACTCATTCAGGTAAATTTTCCCATTTCTTCCTAGGCAAATTCAAGTGACTTAAAATCAAACCTACATCTTGATCGGTAAATGTATGTCCCTCATATCCTGTCACAAGAAGAGTAGAGTCTCCTGTTTTAACAACAAACTTTCCATCAAAAAATACTTCCAGTATTAGACCGGGTGAAGACTTAGGCCATTTCAAATGGGTGTCAAAAGGGATGGCCTCCCAAATGATTATTTTTTTCGAAGGCTCATTATTTAAATAAGTGAATGCTCCTGGGAATGGGTCCGTCACAGCTCGAATGTGATTGTAAATATCAAAAGTCTTATCTTCCCAAAAAATAAGACCATCTTCTGCTTCTCTCTTCGGATAGTACGTGGCACCTTCAGTGTTTTGTGGTAGCAGCCTCGCCTTTCCAGTCAGCAAATCAGGAAGATTTTCACTTGCAAGCTTGGTCATAGAAATCATATTTTTGAAATGCAAAGTCAGACATGTGTCAAATGGAGTGATGTCAAAGGTCTGAACTCCAACAATGGGGCCATCATCTACACCTGCTTTGTATTGGAACAAATGCGTATAAAATATATTTTTATTTTGTATCAAAGACCAATTCATGGGGCTTCGGCCGCGTCCATGAGGCAGTGGCTTACTTGATCCATGCATGCCAAAAGCTCCAACACTTAATTTTTCAAGCCACCAATCAGGAATGAGGCGTTGCCATCCAGCCACAAGGAGCATGTCTAATTCAAGATCCAAAAGTCTCTGTTTATCTTCTATATCTTTGAGCGAATAAGTTTTGGCTGTGGTAAAAGGAATTCCCGATTCTTTGAGGAAGGGTCGAAGATCATAGAAGCCCGCCACTTTATGCTCTTTTCCTTTATCGGGATCAAGTGTCAAGCAATGGTCGATCAAATAACCTTCTCGACGTAATCCCAAAATCAAGTCCTTGGTTGTGTGTTTGCAGCCTACAACAGCTACTTTTTTATTATAATTAGCGCTTATTTTTTGCATGATTTTCTTCCTTGAGTTCTCCTACATTATAAACAACGCAATTCGCAGCAATAGATGACTCTAAATCATCAAACTTACGATCAACAAGAGTTGATAAAGTCTCATAGGGCGATTGAGGAATCTCATTCCACCAAATAGGGTGAACCAAAATATGCAGAGGTTTTTTTTGTTCAATAATTTCTGATTGCCAAGGTGCTCCCCGTTTCCATTCTCCTCTGGAGTCAGAAAAATACTGGATTTCATGATTATATAAGGGCATATAGCTGTGTGGTAAAGGGGCTGATAATTGAGGATCTCCGCTTAAAACAAGAGCATTGGGTCTATGATAACTCACAATTTCTATTTTTGTGTTAAACCAGTATTCAAGAATTTTGACTTCGGCTCTACAGTATTCTGCTAGTTCAGTCACGTTGGCGTTTGTTTTGTAAGCCGCACAATCAAAATGCAATCCCAGCTTGTGACCCAGAAATATAATTTTATTTACCGTTTCTGTTCCCGATTGTGAAAAAACATTGTAGTGGTCTGTCCTTAGAAGAAAAAAATAAGTCGAACTGATTCCACATTTATTTTCTATTTCAGCAAGATTCAGAGCTTTTTCCAGATCCATGTCCACATCATGTCTCATGAGAACAAAAGGAGTTCCCTGTTTTAATAATTTTGGAGCTTCATCAAATGAAGCAAAAGTGTAACCATGATCTTTAAAAGATTTAATAGCATTTTGATAGTTAAAGTATGTGAAGTCAGTATTTTGAGTTTTTGGAATATCCTTGAAAGTCCCATGCCTATGCCAAGCATGCTCTTCATTTTTGAGGTCTATAAAGTTATTAATTTCTTGAATTATTTTTTTAGCACTACGTCCATCTCCAAATAAGTTTTCAGGCCAAGGAGTTGAAGCTTTGAAATGATGAAGGGCCCACTGAATTTTATCGCTGTTCAATCCCGTTTCCATAGCCCATCCCGACTCCACAATCTCCGTCCACCAACTGTTCTCCATAGGAATAATACAGGGTTTATGAGAAAAAAAAGCTTCGCGGGTCACTCCTCCTGAATCAGTGAAACAAGATTTGCAATTTATAAGTAAACTCAGCAAATCAAAATAACCCACAGGTTCAATAAGCTTTAGTTGACCAGAAGGACTCCACTTCCAACTGTTCAAAAGTTTTTGCACGCGTGGATGAGTCGGCAAAACAACAGGAATGCCACACTGATCTAAGTTGGAAAGAAGAGACAGTAAAACTTCTTTTGAGTCTGTATTTTCTGCGCGATGAATGGTGGCTAAGATATAAGCGTCTTTTGTAAGACCTAGCTTATCAGGAGTCACGTGGGCTAGCTCGCCCAACTGAGGTTTGGCCCATTCAAATAAGTCATACATAAGGTCCCCTACAAACTTCACTCTTTGTCTGGCAAATCCTTCACGTCTTAAATACTTGGTTGCTCTTTGTGTTGATGTCAGACATAGAGCCGAGACTGTATCTGCAATGACCCGATTGGCTTCTTCAGGAACTTGCTTTCTTCTAAAGATTCTTTCCCCTGCTTCCACATGAATAACAGGTATATCGAGCTGTGTACTCACAATGGCTGCAGCCAATGTACTATTCGTATCGCCATAAAGTAAAACTCCATCAGGCTTTTCATCCGTTAGAACTTTACCTAATTTCTCGATGAGCTGACTCACCTGGACTGCAGGTGCTGCAGAGCCCACCGCAAGCATGTGTTGGGGTTCTGGCATATCGAGTTCTTTGAAAAACAAAGAACTGAGTTTTGGGTCATAATGTTGACCGGTGTGAATAATGGTTTCAGTGATGGGAGCATGGGTCATATTTCTCAATTCACGAGAAAAGACTGCGCTTTTTACAAACTGAGGACGGGCACCCACAACAGTGGCTAATTTAATTTTTTTCAAATCTCACCTCACAAACCGATTTTATTAAATGTTCTAATGAATCAGTTAATTGTACAATATGATGATTTTTTAAAATAAAATCTTTTCCCCTGCGACCCATAGCATTTAACTCTTCTCTGGATAGTGACGCTAGCTTAATAATAGCATTTGATAAAGAAATAGGATCACTGGGTTTGACAGTTATTCCCGCATGACATTGTTCAACAGGATTAAACGGCGTATTAACAGCAAAAATAACCGGGCGTTCCATGGCTAAATAATCGAATAATTTGTTCGGTGAGATACCCCAACGAAATACCGGTGAATCTTTTAATGACATAAGATAAGTATCTGCTTTATTGAGTGTTGAAAATATTTCATTCTTAGGTACAGCATCTAAGAATTCTATTATATTCAAATGATAACTTTCAGCTAATTTTTTTAATCGAAGTTTTTCAGGCCCCTCTCCTATCAAACAAATTTTAATTTTTTCAGAAAAACCTTTATCTTGTAAAAACTTAGCTGCAAAAATAACGGTATCTAAATCATTTGCTACACCATGTGCGCCTGCATACATAACGGTAAATTTTTCATTTTTGATTGAAGGTAGAACTGGTATGGATTCTATATCAACTGAGTTTGGAAGCCATAATATGTGATTAGGATTGACCCCACATTCAATCAGATAATTATTTGCATTAGGTAAAAGAGAAATAATTCTTGAGGCTCGTTTATATAAATAGCGTTCTACCCATTTCATGACCTTGATTAAAGGATGTTTATTTGAAAAACGCCCCAAATCGACAAGCGTTTCAGGCCATAAGTCTCGAATTTCCAAAACAAAGGGTTTTTTTAAGCGTCTAGCTAATATTTCAGCACCAAAAGCTGCAAATAAATGAGGGGTAGAGCCTATAATAATATCAGGTGAAGGAATGGTTTTCAAAAAATTATTTCTCATTAATCTCCATGAAAAAACCAGCATATTATAAAATCGACCTATCGTATTACCTTTGTAAGGAGGAACGGATAACCATATAAAAGGTACCTGATAAGTTGTATCCAATTGACCAAGGGTTGCGGTTGAATGCGTTTTTTCACCCAAAAAATGATTATAATCAGCCGCTATAATGGTTACTTCGTGCCCTTTTTTTTGTAGCTCCCGCGCTAAATTATAATGCCTTGTACCTCCTGGGTATATAGGTGGAGAAGCATAGTGATTAATGATCCATATACGCATGATTGATTTCCTTATTGATTAACCAAAGTAAAGTAATAGCTTCTGCCATTGCATGTTGTCTTTGTAATAATTGTTTATCTGAAAAAGCAGATTCAATTTTGATAGAATGCTTTAAAAATTCATTAATACATTGTTTATTACTGTTTAATGTTGAACGTATAGATTGACCAAGACCTGCCTTCAAAAGTGAATGAATCGAAATATCAAATCCTCTTTTATATCGCGCTAGTCTTATCTGATTAGGTATTTTGTCACGCATAATTTCTCTTATAGGCCATTTTCCATAACCTTTTTGCAATTTAAAAGCTTCTGGTAAAGCAAGTCCTAGCTCAACTAATCTATGATCTAAAAAAGGTAGTCGACTTTCGACACTATTAGCCATAGCATTACGATCTTCATAACGCAATAAAGTAGGTAAGCTGAATTGAGTTACATCTTGCATTTGTCTCTTTAACAAATTATTACTCGTTAAATTAAGTGATGTAGATTCTGATAAAGTAAGTGTACTGCCATGCTGTTTATGATTCAAATATCGATGTCGGTGACGCCAATAAATACCTATAGATGATAATTCAGCAAATAGCATGGGAAGCAGTTGAAATACATTTTTTGCAACAGCAATATATTTTTTTTGCTTAACTAAATGTTGTACCCAAAATAACAAAAACTTTTTATACCCCATAAAAGATTCGTCACCACCCTGCCCGCCTAACAATACTTTAATGCCACATGAATTTACTTTTTTATACAGTAAATATTGTGCAACTATGCTTAAACTACTAAACGGAGCGTCTTGAATTTCGATAGTTTTATACAAACCTTCTATCATTTCATCTGCAGTTGGCCATACATATTGCATATTTATATTTAAAAATTTTGCGCATTTTTCAATAAGAGGTCCTTCAGTATTTGCATAATTTGGATGACCAAAAGAAAAACCTATCGGATTTGCATGAGTCTGACTAACGAGTGAAGCAATCGAGGAAGAATCCAATCCACTACTTAAAGAAAGCGCAAGTGGTACATCTGTACGCAAGCGTATTGAAACAGCATTTTCTAAAGTATGAGCGATGAGCTCTAGCATATAATTTGTATTGTTCATAGGTAAAATATGAGCTTGGTTTGCAACATTTATTTCTAAGTCATAATATTTAGACATTTTAAATGATAATGTGCCTGCAATATTTAATTGCGCTTGTAAATAAGAACCTGGTAAAAGCGATATTATTTTTTCATAAGCAGAGTTATCACTACCATCTTCATAGACAAGATATTTTAAACCTTGGGCAACATAGGATAAATTAGGTTTTACATTAAAATATTTTGCTAACTCTTTTGTAGTAGAAGCAAAATATAGTATATTGTTTAATATAACATAAAATAATGGTCTTACACCAAATCTATCTCGACACAGCCAAATGTGATCTGTTTGACTATCAACTAAAGCAAATGCAAAGGGACCCATAAATCGGTCAAGCGCACTTATTCCCCAGTAAGCAAATGCATTTAGAATAACTTCTGTATCACTATGAGTATTGAATTGATAACCTAGACGAACCAATTCTTCACGTAACTCAATATAATTATAAATTTCACCGTTGTATGAAATACAATAACGATGCGTTGTATCCCACATGGGTTGATTGGCTTGTTCCGATAAATCAATAATACTTAATCGATTATGACCTAATATCGCTTGGCTATGATTAGCTTGCATAGTTAATTTTGCTTGAGCGTCAGGACCTCGGCTAAATTGACTTTTAAGAATGGAGTCAATAAGTACTTGATGTTGCTCCGTAATAACATTTGAAAATATTCCACTGATACCACACATTCCTTGTGAACTCCTTATTGATAGCTAGCTTGAATTCGATATGGGTGATCTGTTCTCTGGGCGACATAAGGCAATGGCCATGATAACAAATAACATAACATTAAATGCAAATCCTTTATGTACAGCAAAGAATTGAGCATAAAAAAACATACTCATGAGTAAAGCTGCAAAAGCAAGATAAGCTATATTTTGAGTCTGAAATGCTCGATAAATTAATGTCTTTAAAAGAACTAAATATAATAACAAACAAGTCAATAGACCATAAAAACCGCCATATACAAGATTGTAAATACATAGATTGTGAATATAAGTTCTTTCCTCGCCTGACAATATGATAAAAGGATACCCAGACCCTATGCCAAATAAAATGCCTAATATGTCAGAATTAGCCCATGTAGTTATGGCAGGTATCCACTCATCATATAATCGACCATTGCTAAAATCTGCATTTTGTAGATGAGAAGAATCAGAAAAACGTGAAAATAAACCTGCTTCAATCATCTGAACTGTTTTAAAACATGACACAAATATGATGATACAAATAAAACAAAATAAATAAATAGATATTTTTTTTAGTAAAGGTAACAGTAAAGCTGAATTCATTTTGGATTGATAGTATAAATAAAGCATTAAATACACGATCCAACCAAAAATAACAGAAAGAAAAATTGATCGTGTTAATGTGATAATGCCAGCAAAAAATCCCATTAATATTAACATAAAAGATAAAAGATTTAGGAAAACATTTTTAAGCCTTGATTGAGAGTAATAAATTGAAAAAGCAAGGGGTAATACTGCGACAGATAAAAACAAAGGCAATGTCGTACGTTGATCCATAAACGTAATTCGATTAATTAATATATGCAGTGTTGTTGAGCCAACACCGGAGTAAGCAAAATACAAATATATTAAATATATTATTTGAAATATTCCAACACTAATGAGAGTAAACATAACTATAGAAGGACGAAATACCGTAGGAGACAAAAATCCAAGTAATAACAATGGAAAAAAATTTATATATGGCCCTATTGAACGCAATACATTCAATAGAGGTACTCCATGTAATAATCCAATAAGTAACGATATTAATAAATAACTTAAATAGAATGTAGCTGCTATTAATAAATAATTTTCTGTCAGGTGTAATCTGTAGGTTCGTGTTGCTATTAAACTATAAAGACCCATTAATAGTGGTAATATAATTAAAATCAAATCAACAGCTTCTATCGATATCGGAGCAGGACTCGCTAATAACGATACTAAAACAACACAAAATAAAGAAATATATATAATGATTGTCACTAAAATATTCTCATTTATGGACTCGACTGCCGTTCCACCCATTTCTCATTTTCGGGGACGGGCATCCTGCCCTCGGTGCTCCATACCGTCCATGGTCGCAACACCCCTCAAATGAGAAATGGGTGGAACAGCAATCGAGGCCTTATTTATAAACAATTTTTCTTAAAAGCTTTAGCCCTAATGCAGTATATCTATACACAATATTATTGTATTGTTTTTTACGAGTTTTATACACTTCTGTAAGAAATGGCGATGCAGCCAAAATACTTAGCACTTTTAAATAATGTATTTCGAGTAAATGGTAGCGCGGACTATTCACATTGACCATAGGCGAGTTATGATCACGATCATATATAGACCACCATCCTGTCGTATAAAAGGGAAGCATTTTTTTTAATGAATCAATACCTTGATCCCATAGTTCACTTAACCATTTTTCTTTTATCCAATAATTTAATTCCCAGATGCAAATTAATGAAGACATAAATCCATTTATTACACCTGTTGGGATTTTTGGATATTCTTCAAAATAATAACAGTTTCCTTCTGAAAAATAATGTAAAAAACCATCTTCAGTGGTTGATGCGGTAAACCTACTTAATGCTTTTTTTGCAGCATCTAGATAGATTGTATCTTTACTATATAACCATGCACGTAACATGACAGACGCGCCCCTTGATTGTGCTAATGCTGAGTTCCAAGGTGCTTTTGAGGTATACCAGTCAAACTCATAGTTCCACATACCGCTATCAGATTGTTTTGTAATGAAATAATCGGCATATTTGAAGAATTTATCTAACCAAAATTTTTCTTTCGTTAAACAAAATTGATTATGTAATCCTAAAGCAAATTGAAAAGCAGCTTCTGGATTTATTTGTTTTCCAATTGGATCATGATAAGGAAGTACAATTATCCCATTTTTATTTTCCAAGGTATATTTAAGTTTTTGACGATAATCTATTAAATATAACGGCGTTAATGTTGATTGCTTGTAATTGATTAAATCATCTGATGATTTGATATTAGGAGGTTCTGGAAGATACCAAAAAAGCGCTGTTGATGGTCTGTGTTGTATACGTGCAATCACATAATTATCTAATAGTCTAAATAATTTTTTAAGATAATTCATTTTTATCCCTAGCTTATAGTTAAAGTAACAAAATGTTTACGCAAAAATAATAATTGTGCAAAAGGTTTTGCTATATAACCTACCCATAAAATAGCAAGTAATGAATAATTTAATTGTTTAGTTAAGATAAAAGCAAAACAAGCAAAAATTAATTCGTATGTAGCAAATTTCATGATTAATGACGAATTTTTTTTATGTCTATTAATTTTAAAATAAATAATACGAACTAAAGTTGAAAGATAAAATCCAAATATTAATAAAATGACGATTTGAATTGCAATTTGCATTAAATCATAGCTTGTTTTTAGACTAATAAATAAAGCGATAAATACCATTATTGAACTCAATACAATAGAGTTTATCATTTTAAATAAATAATAATCACTTTTTTGTAATTCTTTTTCCCAATAAGCTAATTTAGAACCAATATAAGAATCGATCAAAATAAATCGTAATCCTGCATAAATTCGTATGGCGATAGCAAATAGAGAAAGATATCCTTCTCCGTAATTAAAAAAGGCCGAGCGAATAACGATCTGAAATAATTGTTCGCCCACTACCGCGCTAAAATGCTGAACAAATACCAACAAACTTGCCCATAAGCCAATTTTTTTCTCTTCTTGTTTTTCAATGGATTGATTGGGTAGTAATAACAATAAAATACATTGAAAACACGGAATCAGACTTGTCAAAGTTACAATAATTAATACTGCATCTTTTTTTGCAAGCCAATAACAAATAATAACGCCTGGAATTAAAATAAAATTAGGTAGTACATTAATAATTTGTGCTGGTAAAAATACGTTATTTCTTTGCTTATATGTAATTAATAATGCCGCTATTAAATTTAAATAACCTCCAAGAATGGTAATTAATAAAATCTGATTATCTAGACCTCCCACAGAAATAGACATAATAATGCCAATACCAATAGAAAAAGGTAGGCTTATGATAGAAGCGGACAATAAAATACGTGACAGTGGAAGTATTAAAAATAAATTAAGACATGCTAAACGCATGGCATCAATGGTTAAGCCAAGCGTATAAAATACAGATAAATATATTTGTAATGTGTCATTAGTTAAAGTAAATCCTAATAAACTTACAATGATAAATTCTCGCAAAATACCAAATAGCATACTTAATGAAGATAGAAAAACTGCAATTTGGTAGCTGCTGTATTTTTTTAAAATATATATCATGCGTAAGTAGGTTCTTCATTCAATTCTAATACTTTCAGCAAATGGCTAATAACCCATTGTTGATTCTCTTGTGTTAAATAAGGATGCATGGGCAAACTCATGACTTGTTTTGTAGCTTGCTCAGTAAAAGGAAAGTCACCCTCTTTATAATGTAAATTTTTAAATATCGGTTGCAAGCTTAAAGAAAGAGGATAATGAACCGCGGTTGGAATATTCATTTTTTGTAAGAAAGCTTGAACATTACTTCTATTTTGAACCTCTATAGTATATTGAGCATATACACAGGTTTGATTTGCTGGAACATGAATTCTTTTAATATAATTTGGTAATAAATGGTCGTAATACGATGCGACTTCTCTTCTTGATTCGATTTCTTTATCAAACACAGTAAGTTTTGCAAGTAAAATAGCAGCTTGTAAAGTATCTAAACGACTATTCATTCCAAGTAACGAATGATAATACCGTTTACTTTGACCATGCACACGGATTTGGCTAAGCATAACCGCAAGCTCATCATCATTAGTAAAACAAGCACCTCCATCACCATAGCATCCTAATGGCTTGGAAGGAAAAAAGCTTGTGCATGCGATAGTTGATAATGAACATGATTTTTTGCCTTTGTATATTGCGCCAAAACTTTGAGCAGCGTCTTCAATCACAGGTAAATTGTATTGAGAAGCAATTAAATGTATGGCATCCATATCTGCGCATTGTCCATAAAGACTGATTGGCATAATACATTTTGTTTTCGATGTGATAACTTTTTTTATCTGACGTACATCAATGTTATATGTGTCGGGATCTATATCTACAAAAACAGGTTTGGCGCCTAATAAGGCAATCATTTCACCATTTGCAATAAACGTAAATGGTGATGTAATAATTTCATCGCCGGGTTGAATTTGAAGAGCCATCATTGCTATTAAAAGAGCATCTGTTCCATTTGCTACAGTAATGCAATGTTTTACTCCAACATACGAAGCAAGTTTTTCTTCGAGTTCTTTCACTTCAGGCCCAAGAATATATTGACCATGTTCAAGAACGGTATTCATACGATGATGAATATCTATTTTTAAATGCTCATATTGTTTTTTAAGATCAATGAATTCCATAGCGTATCCCTACCCTTATAACATTGTAGAACAAACTCCATTTTTCAGAACATACTGTTTATTTGTATGAGGGCATGCTATTTGTGCGTCCCCTTTTAATGGTAACTCTAATCTTTCACCATATTGACTCATCCATCCAATTTGACGAGCCGGCACTCCTACCATTAAAGCATAATCGGGCACATCGCAATTTACAACACTACCCGCACCTATAAAGGCATAGGATCCTATGGTTACACCACAAATAATAGTACAGTTTGCGCCTAGTGTAGCACCTTTTTTTACAAACGTATTTCGGTATTCATTTTTACGAGAAATGGAAGATCTTGGATTATAAACATTTGTGAAAACCATGCTTGGTCCGCAAAATACATCGTCTTCTAAGGTAACATTATCATATATGGAAACATTGTTTTGAACTTTTACATTATTTCCAATAACGACTTTATTTCCAACAAAGACATTTTGGCCCAATGAACAGTATGAACCTATCTTTGCTTCTCTGCATATGTGAACCCAGTGCCATATTGACGTATTTTCCCCTATATGTGCACCTTCATCGATTATTGCTGTTGGATGAACCTGTATAGTCATTCTCGCTCCAAAAAGCTTGTTTTTAAAAAATAAAAAAGTGATACTTAAATCATCATGAGAGATGATATTTATGTCAATGTATTTAATTTCACATTATATAACTCCTTGGATATTGCCTCCTGGATTAAATATTTTATTAGCCATTATAGGTATATTTTTTTATTGGCGTAAGCCGATATTAGGAAAAATTTTTGTTTTTACTGCTATCATAAGTTTGTGGTTAGCTAGTATGCCAATCATAGCTTATAACCTCATAGACATATTACAAAATCAATTTACTAGGCTATATTTAAATCATTATGAACCTAATAAACATGCTGCCATCGTCATATTAGGTGGTGGAGATGCAATTTATGTAGAACAGGATAATAAGCATACCGTGTCTGATTCTACATTTAATAGAATACGATATGCTGCCTATCTTCATAAAAATACAAATTTACCCATTATAGTTTCGGGTGGTACAGATGGATCTAAAGACACAGAAGCAGAGCTGATGAGTGATACACTCATAAATGATTTTGGTATTAAAAATGTTATTAAAGAAGACAAAAGCCATAATACTGCTGAGGAAAGTCAATTCTTAGTTCCGATTTTTAAAAAATATCAATTTGACACTATTTATTTAGTGACAAATGCATGGCATATGCCTCGTAGCATGTTAAATTTCACTAAACGTAATAATATTACTTTTATAGCTGCACCGATGGGTTATGAAGTGTATGATCATCGTTATACTATATTAAGCTTTTTACCAAATATACATGCGCTAGATACTACAGCTATAGCATTTCATGAATTCATTGGAATTTGTTGGTATTATGCCTTGCTCTAAGTCGAGTTAAAAAAACGTTCACAGCGATTACCGGTTTGTTAGTTTTGAAGACATAAAAGAACGTTTTGAAGTAGAGTGGAGGGAAATTCATGACCAATATCAAAAATAAAAAAGCCAAGAGCTCCTTATTAAAAGTAAAACCAGGTTCAGTTGAAGAGTTTTTTTCAGCGGTAGGATCTGTCATGCGTTCAGCAGATAAAGGCGAAGCTATAAAGCCACGCATGAGAACTTTATCTTTTGAAGATCCCACGGAAATGTTGTATTTTTTAAGTTCAGTTAAGTTGAAACTTATACATCGGATTCGTCAACAGCCAGATTCAATCACAAATTTAGCTAAAGATACTCATCGAAAAATTTCAGCTGTTACACGAGATATTAATGAACTTGAAAAAGTGGGTATTGTACGAATACATAGCGCTATTAATCCTGGTCACGGTCGTCATAAGATTGTTGAGCTAACTGCTAAAAAGTTAAAACTTGCATCAATTTGATACCTGCGGCAATTAATTGCTGATCAAATAAACCGAGTTAAATGTTATCTCGCCCGATATCTGAGATTACCGGTCCTGTTTTTCGCCCATTTATTGAGCAATCAATATATTTAATCCTGCATGATCAATCAAATTCAATAATCTAAGCGCAATCGAATTAGGTCTTCTATTGCCTTGCTCCCATTGTTGAATCGTTTTCGGCGTTGTGTTTAAGTACGCTGCAAAAACAGGTTGGCTTATGTGAAAACGGTTCCGTAATTTTTTTAATTGCGCTGGACTATAAGATTTTGCTTTCGGTAAACAAAGCGAATCAAAATTTGACATCGTTGTTTTGTCTACCAATCCTATATTATGCAAATCTTTCATGGTTTCGTGCATAGCATCAATAATTTTGTTTGGTTTTTTACGTTTAATTGGCTTCATATTTTTTTACCTCAAATAAAACACCTTCTTTGACGGCATACTGAATTTCCTTGTCAGTATACGAAAGTAATCTTTTTGAAACTTCCTTTAATGATTTTTCTTGTTTTTTTTCAATATTTTCAGTCTCATTTTTTGAGAAACCGTAAACAAAAAATACCTTCTTATGTTCAATAAATGCAATGATTACTCGTTTGCCGCCTCTCTTTCCGCGCCCTTCGATAGCAATTCTTTTTTTATATAAACTTCCACCAAGTACAGCACCTTTCAAGCCTTTTTCCATTTCCCCAATGGTATCTAAAAGGGATTGATCAGAAACATCTTCATCTGTCGCCCAAGTTTCAAACCACCTTGTCTTATATATCCTCATATATACCTCTTTGTAGTATACCTCAGAGAGGTATATATTGCAATATTACATCATTTTAATAGTATTTTCAAAATGTTACTTCCAACATAATTGGCTGGAATCCGATTATGGAAAGCTTAACCCTCTTATTCATCTTATCCTTATATAACAGAGAGAGAATTGACACTTACTGAATTTTTGAACCCCATCGAGGCTGGTATAAAGCTTTTCGTTCCTCACAGCTTGCTCGACTTCATTGAGTGCGAGTCAATAAACTCAATCCTACTATTGAATAATGTTTCGGTAATACACTATGTCTACCGTGAATGTGTTTTATATGTCTAGCATGTATAGTTTCGTCAATAAATTTCCTTGTTTCAATTTTATTTCGTTGTTGGACTAAACTTTCGTAAGTTTGTTTTTTTTCGGTTAAGTTATGGCTTATTTCTTGTTTTCTATGATTAATAGAAAGTTGAGCTCTTTGAGATTGATAATGTTTATATCCTAAGTATCCACCTATCCCAATTGCAATGGCTGTTGCGCAAATCACAATGGCCAGTCCTAATGGCGTAGCAAGAGAGGCAGAAATAGTTATATAACCTAAAGTTTCAAAATAAGTAGCAGCACTCCAACCGGCATAACTTAAAGCAGCTGCTGGTATAAATCCTGTTACAAATGCTTTTGTGTGAGAGGGTTGATTTTTAGCATGATGAAACAGGCGAGCAAGACTTTCATTAGAAGCTTTTTTTTCGTCGAGAGTATAATCAAGAGGGACTTTATTGATCTTCGTTTTTTCACGCGCGATGAGCTCGTCGAATGCACGAGATTTCAATTCATAGAGTTGAAAAAAATGGATGGTTTCTTCTTTTTCAATTTTTTTCTTTTGATATGTATTATAAAAACGATATCCTCCAAGGCAAGTACCTACGCTTAATATGATAATGAGAATTGGAAGAGCTGCAGATCCTAGAAGTGCAAGTTCAAGACTATATCCGGTGACATATCCACTCATATCCAGAGGAGTTGAAATGCCTGTTATAGCTTTGATTAATGCATGGCTTTTACCATTGATTCCTTGAATGCTGACAGATTGACAGGAGGAAATAAATGATTCATACAATTCCATGGGAATTTCATATTGTAATTCTTCTAACGATTCACAGTTCAGTGCAATTTGTCTTAATTGTATATTCGTTAGTCTTTGCATAAAAAATCTCCTCTCAATTATTACTTATAAATTAAGAAGAATATTACCATTTGAAAACTGACATGAAGATGACAATAAAATTACAAATTTGTCATTTTGGAAAGTAAATTAAAAATGTAGTTCCACGACCAATTTGACTCGATACTTCAATGAATCCTTGGTGCAAATCAACAATAGATTTTACAATAGCCAGTCCTAATCCAGTTCCACCTTGGATAGAAGAACGAGCGTTATCCACTCGATAAAAGCGATTAAATATTTTTGGTAAATGCTCGTTTGATATTCCACATCCTGTATCACGAAAGATGACTTTTAAAGTATCTGAATTATTTTTTATTTCAAAAGAAATAAAACCACCCGAGGATGTATATTTTAATGCATTTGATAACAGATTACTAAATAACCTACGAAACATATTAGAATTAGCTAATATTATTCCTGAACCTGAATAGCTAACATTAATATTTTTTTCATCAATTAGTGCTTGATAAAAATCAAGTACAATAGAAATTTCTTCTTCAATGTAGATATAATTTTTTTGAATATCTAAATTAGGATTTTCTGCACGGGCTAAAAATAAAAGATTTTCTATGATTTGTGAAATCCTGTTTGCTTCTTCTAAGTTAGATTCCAAGGTATTTTTATATTCATTAATTGATAAGGCTCTTGATAGTACGACTCCCGTTTCCATGATTAAGTTATTTATAGGTATTCTGAGTTCATGCGCAAGATCACCAGAAAGTTGAGTAAGTCGTGAAAAAGAATCTTCAATGCGATCTAGCATTTGATTAAATGACATTCTTAATGCTCTTAATTCATTAGGCCATAATGTTGGATCAATCCGTTTGTGTAGAGAGGTTACAGTAATGGTTTTTGTTGTTTCGGTTAGTTCATTTAATCTTCGTAGACTTCGACGTGCAATGCCGTATCCTATAAATAAAGCGCAGAATGTTCCAATAAATAATCCAGCCATTAATTTACTACGGTATTTTTTAATGATATCGCGCTGAAAAGAAACATCCAAAGCAATTTGAATTACCCATGGATCTTTTCCATCTCTATCTAATAAAACAGGAGATTGCATGAGTAGATAATGTGTTTCATCAGAGGCTTTCCACCAGACGCTCGTTTTTGTTTTTTGTGCGGGTTGATTTAAAAAGTCTGCACCTTGTAAATAATTGGTCATATTATCTGTTTCGGTAATAATTTGACGTTTATCATTTACGATTCTTATATAATGATCATAGACAGAGCTGTCTAAAATGGGCGGAATTTCTTTGATTTTTTGATTTAAATCGGAAATATTATATCGTTTTTTTTCGACGATATTTTCCAAAATATCCACTTCATCTGACAATAACTGATGTTCAGATTGATATAATAAATTTGTCATTACCCAGTAAAGAGACACCACTATTAAGACCAATAAAAGTGTAGTTGCCACAGTATAAAATAAGGTAAGACGAGTTGTAATCGAGAGTGAGCGTGTCATATATTCTCTAGCATTCTTCAAGAACATAGCCTACACCTCGTACGGTATGGATGAGCTTTTTTTCAAATGGATCGTCAACTTTTTGTCGCAAACGACGAATAGATACATCGACTACATTCGTATCGCTATCAAAATTGATATCCCAGACTCTTTCAGAAATTAACGTGCGGGATAATACTTCTTGAGTATGTTGAGCTAAGAAAGTCAGTAAAGTAAATTCCTTTGCGGTTAAATCTAAACGAATATTTCCTCGTGTTGCCTTATGTTTTAAAAGATCAATAACAAGATCCCCAATGCAGATTATATTGGATTGATTAGTAGAGCTACGTCGTAATATAGAACGTATTCGAGCAAGGACCTCAGAAAATGCGAATGGCCTAACTAAATAATCATCTGCTCCAAGCTCAAGACCCTTTACTCTATCTTCTACTTGATCGCGCGCAGTTAGAAAAAGAATGCGTGTTGCTGGTTGAGATTGACGGATAAATGAAAGGACTTCCCATCCGTTATATTTTGGCAGCATGATATCCAATACTATGAGATCGTAATGTTCTTGAGTAATCAGCGCCTTCCCTTCCTCGCCATCAGAAGCAATATTAACTATAAAGTTATTATCTCTTAGACCTTTTGCCAGGTAGGCGGCTGTTTTAGGTTCGTCTTCTACAATTAAAATTCGCATGGTGGTGTTATCTAAACACAAAAGTTGAACAGGATTATAACATATGTTGCTTTTGGAAGCTGTATTTTGGTCGTTAGGGTAAGAATTTGAATAGTAATGATTTTTGCTATAATGGGTCAAGATGGAGCTGAAGAGTGCTCGATATTTAAACTGTTTCTTGAAGCTTTTGCATTCTTGCGGTTTTTATAAATGCAACTTGAGAATTTATGTATATAAGTTTATCAATTTATTTGTGATGCACATAAAAATTATTTCTGGTACGCGCCTTAACTGGTTCGAAACTTTTTGGGTTCTTTCACTGAAGACGATAAAGCTTAGAAAGTATGTTTCTGTACTATGAAGTTACCTTCCATGCACTCTAGCACACTATAATACCCCTTATCGTGAGCTAACTAAAGGTCTAGTACATTAAATTTATTTAACATTTAAATAATAAATTACGTATTACGTAAAATATAATCTAAAACAATCAGTCGCTAGTTTGAGTATCTTTTATACCAAAATCGGTGCTTTTACTAAATGGTATTGATATTATAGCACCAGGTGCTATAATAATAAAAAAGGAGGAATGATGCGGATCTTTAAATATCAGACAAACAACTCAGGCAAGCAGTTGCGTAAATGGAGAGCGGATTGATTGATGCAGATCTAGGTGGTTTTGTTTATAAAAAACGAATTGCATTAGCAGGACGAGGGAAACGCGGTGGGACACGAAGCGTTATTGCTTATCAGATCAAAAGAAAGGCGTTTTTTATTTTTGGCTATGCTAAAAGTGAAAAAAATAATATCAGTGAAGAAGAGTTAAAGATAGCCAAAGCATTTGCCGGTGAGTTACTTAGTTATAATGATCAACAACTCGATACATTAATTAAAGATGGTAAATTAATTGAGGTAATATATGAAAAATAAAAGCTTAATGGAAGCTATTCATGAAACAGCAAAAGATTTTCACAAATCAGGAGTGATGAGCGACCAAACCATGCGAGAATTTGATGCCATGTGTTTGCCACCCATAAAACATTACACCCCTAAACAGATTAGACGCATCCGTGTTCATAATAAAGCAAGTCAAGCAGTGTTTGCTGCGTATCTCAATACCAGTCCTTCAACGGTACAAAAATGGGAGCAAGGGCAAAAAAAACCAAGCGGTCTAGCATTAAAACTACTAAATCTAGTTGATCGACACGGACTTACTCTTTTAGCTGCCTAGAACATACAAATAACATAACTTCCGATAAGGGAGTGTCATTTAAACTGTGTAAATAGCCGGAATTTTCAATATTAAATTTCGATTCTATTTAAATAATCAAGAGGTCTCCAGTGCAAGAACCCCCAAATATGTCGGATCTGTGTCTGACAATTTAGAGTAAAAAGACCCGGCCATACTTCACTAACAGAATTCATTTGCTGACTATGTTAAAAATATGACAGTAAATCCAAGCATATCCGTGGATTGATTATATTTGCTTGTACCACTCGGTCCCATCACATCAAAAAACATTTCATCAACTAGGGTATTATTGAAATTACCGTAGTATGTGTGACTATAATCCATACGAATTCCTACATGATTTGAGATATGTTTTTCATAGCCAAATCCAAATTTAAAGCCCGCTAAATTCTGAGTCGAATTGAGTGGATTAAGATATAAGTCACCCAGTTCTCCATCTGGTTGATCAGGGTTAGGATTGGGATTGGCAAAGGTGACCTTAACATCGGTGCTTGTCCATGAGGCACCTAAAAGCGCATAAATAAAATTATCATTTTCTGTTAAGCTACGCCCCGCTCTTATCTGAACGGCATATTGATTATTAGCGGTGAGTGCATTATTGATATAATCTGTTCCGCTGAAATTCATAAAAGATTTTAAATAATTTGCTTGAATTTCGCCGCTTATCAACCATTTATCACGATATATATATTCATAACCTAGCACAAATCCAGGCTGCACCTGCGTGGTACTACCGTGTAGATTTCTGGAATCGAGTTCAGCATTTTCTATATCTTCTGGATTAAATCGAAGTTCATTGCTCATCGTTGTACTCGTTATTGCTACGCTTGGACCTCCATAAAAACCGTGTAACATCCAAGCTTGAGCTATTTGCGCATCACTAAAAGTTGAAATTATTGCTGAGATTAAAATTAAATATTTAACATTTTTAGTGCTCATAAAACTCATACCTTATTTCTCCATTGGTCATTATTTTGTGACAGAAATATTATCTATCACTCTCATGCAATGAACCCCTACAGCTGCAAAAGCTTGTTTTACAATATTGAACGCATAATTATTTCCGCCATACACAGGATTTTGTGCAGCCAACAATACTCCACAAGAAGCTTGGTTGAAATTCATGTTTCTTGTCCAATATGCATCATTGGCAACGACCATAAAACGATAAGCTTGTAAAATAGCAGGTATGTTTATAAGTGCACCATTACCCAATCCAAGCGACATATTATAGAAAGCTTTGTTATACACCCCAGAACTGTAGTGCACATTCATTCCTGGTACGAAATCTCTGGCGTTATCAATCGAATTTCCATCTAAAGGTGGATTAAATAAATAACGTAATGCAGAAGTCTGTATTGAAGTTGGAATGCTATCGAGTGCGCCTTGAGCCCAGAATGAATAAGCACTATTACTAGCAAAGTATCCGTAATGAGAAAGTGGAGGAAACCAAGAATAGCTATTTCGAATGAAGGCTCCTAATGCTACTCCCGTGATGTCAGCAAAGGCTTCATTAATTCCACCCGATTGATTTGCATAGATTAATCCTGACGTAAGTCCCATGTAAATATGTGCAGTCTCATGCCCTACTACATCATATCCTACAACAGGAAACGTTTGGGGAGTTCCACCATCGGTGCCGTTTGCAAGTACAATTTGTTGGTTATAACACGCATCAGGAACATTACCACAGCCTGCAGGTTGTGCAAATGCATCGGTAGAATTGATATGTACATAATATCTAATGGCAGGATTATTTTGGCCAAGGGGAGCTTGAGGACTTCTTATGGAAGTATGCGCAAACAAAGAATAGGTTTGTGTACCAAAATATAGGACATCATCATTCGGTGAATAAGCCCCATTGGTCCCATCACCTGTATTATTACATGTAGGATTTGTGACTGTAGGATAGTTAAATTCGTTGTCTTGCAATATGGGAAAAATACTGGGATTGTTAGTTGCATTATTCAAACTAACAACAGCAACTCCGCGATTTCCCCATGTACAAAATCCACTATTAGGCTGAACCAATAATGAACCTAATAATGGTGCTGCACCCGAACCATAATTATATTGATTAATATTTAAGTTTGTATTGGTGTTTCCACCAGGACCTGTGCCAACTTCCTGATCCCGCTTTAAATCATCAAAATAATTCAGTATTACACCTGAATTTGCATCTATGATATAGATAGGGTTAGCTAATTTATTATTTATGCCTAGCGTAATATAGTTAATATAATAAGCTAAAGATGCAATATTCTCACTCTTACCATCTTTAGCATAAGGATAAATAATGAGCTCTATATTCATTAATCGAGAGGTATCTTTGCTTTTTGGAGCAACATTTTTTATAAAATCATGCTTTGCAATAGCAATCACTTCTGCTTCTGTTAATTTAGGCGTGATGCTAGACAAGTCTTTTTCGATGTCTGTAACAAAAGTACCATTGATGCTTTGAGATTTTAGATTATGCACCACTGTATCGGCCCATAATACTCGGAGATTTTTATAAAATTCATCATAACGCGCATGGGTAACATTTTCTGGATCAATGAATGCGCTTCGCAAGCGATATTCATAGTTACTTGAGGGCGATTTATTATTCAGATGAAATAATTGTGCTTTATCCGGAATAGCTTCTTTAAGTGATTTCACATCATTAATGATAGTGATTTGTTGTAACTCTTTAACATTTTGTGTTTTATCCCATAAATATTGTACATTGGCGGCGTATGAAGTGCTAACACTCATTGCATACATGCAACATGCAAACGATAAAAAACGAGCACCGAACCTTTCCATAATCACTCCATGATCTATATAAATTTTTTTATGCTAGCAAAAATCTTTTTTATGAGCAATAAAATACAAGCTAATTTGAATGTAAATTGTTAACATTTTAATTTTATGGTTAGGAAACTTTTCAAAATGAGTAAAATCGAGATGGATAACCCTATAGAGTTATTGAATAATACAAAAGAAATCTTGCCGGCTAAAATTGAAAATTCTTCTTATTTAAGTAGCTATGTCCAAGCTGCAACAAGCCAAAACACAAGAAAAGCTTATAGACAAGATATACAACATTTTATTGCCTGGGGTGGATTATTACCCACTACCGTAAATGTTGTTATACGATATTTGCATGAACACGCTGCAATTTTAAACCCTCGTACCTTATCACGTAGACTTACGGCATTAAAACATTGGCACACTTATCAAGAGTTCCCGGATCCGACGGATCATCCATTGGTTAGAAAAACTTTAACAGGTATTCAAAATATTCATGGACGACCAAAAGAAAAAGCACCTGCTATTACTATGGAACAATTAGCACAGATGGTGGTTTATTTGGCCCAACTTAACACAGTGCATGGGTACCGTAATAGTGCTTTACTACAAACCGGATTTTTTGGAGCATTTAGACGATCAGAATTGTCCGTTATGCAATGGGATCATATAAATTTTGTAACAGAAGGGATGGAAATTCTTATTCCAAGGTCTAAAGGTGACCAGGCTGGTGAAGGATACATTTGTGCTATCCCTTATGGAGATGAAACTTTATGTGCAGTAACTGCTTTAAAAAATTGGCGTGATTATTCGAATGACACAGGATTTGTTTTTTGCGCTATCAATAAACATGAACAACTTAGTTCAGAACGACTGAGCGTAGATGGTATTGGTTATATCATTAAAAATACCGCAATAGAATGCGGATTACCGCAGGCTGATAAAATCAGTGGCCATAGTTTACGCA